>Ga0315294_10000138_pt1 | contig 75728 bp, 68 predicted proteins | sample YL17G13_40_MG_FD_203626 | JGI IMG/M metagenome (GOLD analysis project Ga0315294, IMG submission 203626) | Sediment microbial communities from Yellowstone Lake, YNP, Wyoming, USA - YL17G13_40 | ecosystem: Environmental > Aquatic > Freshwater > Lake > Sediment | place: USA: Wyoming | collected... | reverse complement strand
CTTGAATCGCCTCCATTGCGGGGCCCGACCGCTCTATCGTCGTCCACCTCTGCTTCGCGGCTTCCTGAAAAAGAGCGGCCTCTTTTTTTGATCTCTCTGTCAACATATTATGCGAGATTCAATAGATAATCAACCTGTTCAGGGTACAATTCTTTGAAAATTCGCACTCTGATATAAGGTGGATTCCCAATCACCACATCAAATCCTCCCTTTTGGAAGATTTCCTTGAATTCCTGCTCCCAATCAAAGGCGTTGATTTTGTATTTCTGTTCCTCGTCCAGGAGGGACATTTGCTGGTTTTTGTAGAAGTCTTGTCCAATCAACGAGTTTCCACATTTGATGTTGTTGTCGAGGTCCGGGAGGGCGCGCTCATGGAATAGTTGGAGCTGCTTGCGGAGGGTTTCTTCGTTTTCGTTTTCGAGGACTTTGAGGAGCAGTGAGAGCTTGGTGACTTCCACGGCCTGGGGGTCAATATCGACCCCGAAGATGTTGTTGAGCAGTATTCTTTTTTTCTCTTTGGTGGTAAGCAGCCATCCTCCTCTTGGGCCGGGGTAGATTGGGAAATCTTTTTGTTTTTGATGGCCGACAGGAGTGTCGGCCCCCCTTGAAGAGTAGTATTTGAGGTGGTAGTCGAGGAGGTATTGGTATGCGCCCAAAAGAAATGAACCACTACCACAGGCTGGGTCGAGGATTTTGAGGTTGGAGATTTCTTTGGGAGCTTTGCCTTCTAACAACTTTCCAACAGTATTCTTGACTATGTAATCCACAATATACCTGGGGGTGTAATAAACCCCGCCCGCCTTCTTGACCTCGGGCTTTTCTTCAACTTTCGCCTGGTGCGACGGGGTCAGGCGGATGACTTTTCCCAGGAATTGCTCATAGATATTGCCGAGGATTTCCGCGCCGATCACGGAGAATTCATAGGAGCATTTGGGGTAGTAAAGGTCCTGGATGATTTCGGCCAGGACTTTGTCGTCGATTTTGAGCTCCAGGGAGAAGCTGTCTTTTTTGAAATCGAACAGGCCGGAGTTGTATTTGGTCTCGCTTTTATAGAAAATAGCGCACAATCTTCTATAAGTATTTTGCCCGGAAGTGATGCCCTCAAGCTGCTGGTAGCGCTCTATGCCCCGGTCTTCGGCCATGCGCAGGAATATGATCCGGTCGATGGTGCGTTGGACCGCGTCGTTTAGCCGGTGGACGTTGAGTTGAGGATTGCGGAGGGCTATATTTTTGGCCAGGATTTCGCGCCAATGCTCGATTTCTTTGAGGAACTCGGAATCGACTTCGGAGGTTCCGCGCTTGCCTCGGGCGGATTCTATGAACCGGTCAAAACTGCCCTTGAGCACCGCTTCCTTGGAAAAGGTGCTGTAGATCCGATTAATTTCCGAAGGGTATTGCTCAAAAGTCAGATATTGGACGCGGGCGGCGTCGGCCTTGTCTTTTTCATCCGGCCGGATGCGGCAGTCGTAAACCGCGAATTCCCCGAAGTCGGTGAGCACGGAGAGCGAAAGCTTTGCGCTCCAGGCGTAGCGCCGTAGCTGGTATGAGGGCGAGGGGTCGGACTTGATGTTGACCGCGGGCCTTTTGGCTTCGAGGAAGAATTTGCGAATGCCTCCGATCCGGAAGGAATAGTCCGGGGCCTTGGTCTGGCCGGATATGTCCAGGGTTTCCTCGTGGATTACCTCTTTGTATTGCTCGGCAAAGCCCTGCTTGTTGGCGATGTCCCAGCCCAGCGCCTCGAAAAACGGGTTGATGAATTCGATCCGGCACTGGTCTTCCTTGTATTGCGGGTTATGGTAGGCTTCTCGATTGCGGTTGAATTTTTCGATCAATTCTTCCACGGTTTTGCGCGTGGAATCAGGAGCAGGCAGCATCTGGTTGCGGTCATTCATTGTATTTTCATTCTATACAAATCTAGTTCAGCGGTCAATGCTTTTGGATTTTAGCGGGATTCAATGACAGGTTCGGTCAGAAATTTTTTGTCGGTTTATGGTTTTTCGTTGATCGTTCATCGTTTGGCGTTTAGCGTTTCTCTTTTCTCGGTTCGCATTTCGCCGTAGGCGGTTGATCTCCTGATTGAGCAAAGGCCGAAAGTAACTATAATATTGACTTGTGCGGGCCCATAGCTCAGATGGCAGAGCTGCCGGCTCATAACCGGCGGGTCCCAGGTTCGATTCCTGGTGGGCCCATTCTGCTTCGCTCCCTGGAGGGGAGCTACGCAGAATGCCCTTCGACCTGTCCAACATAGCCGCTTGAAGCAGACGGCGAAGTTGGAAGTCCCGCTCAGCGGGGCGGAGTAGGGCAATTCTGATAGAATGATGACGGTGAAGAGGAAGATAGTTTTAGGATTTCTGGCGTTGCTCTTGGTTTCGGGTCCGGCTTCAGCGCAGACCGGGGAGCAGGAGTTCAGGGTCGACTTTTTCGGGTTTTTGATCAAGGCCCGGTGCTTGCCGGCTCGGAGCGAAATTTTCGCCAAAGACCTGAAGACGCTGGTGGCCAAAAACTTCGCGGAAATTGATCCCTGCATGGCGCCGATCAAAACCATTTTCCAAAGCCACGAGATGGAAGGGTACTCCCAGATACTTTTTCTCACCCGGCTGGTGGACTCGCTCCCGGCGACTGACAAGCCCGGCCCGGCCGTAAGCTTCGCCGAGGCGGCCCTGGACAAGAAGCCGCTCGACCTTGCTTCCCGGCGGGCGCTCCTGTTCGCGCTGATCGCCGCCTTTGGGTTCAAGTCCCAGATCATGAGCACCAACCAGGGCAATTTAATCATGCTCAATCTCGCCGAGCGGATCGACGGCATCGTGTTTGAAGGCGAATATTATCTATGGGAGCCGGGTAAAAATTTCACCGAGGTCCCGGCGCTCAGCAAAGTTTCTTATAAGCAAAAGGTACCCCTCGGCCGGAAGCCGGTCACCTTTGACAAGCTCCCCGCCATCCCCTGGACCATGACCCGGGAGGGCGACGAGGCCGGCTTCAAGAGTCCGAGCCGGCCCGGCTGCCCCGAGCAGTGGAGCTTCTCGCTCCGGCGCCTGCCCGAGTACGAAAAATTTTTCGCGCTCTGGCCCAGGGATGTTTTCCTCCAAATCCGGCTGGTAAGCCAGGTCCTGGAGCCTTTCCAGCTTGATGACGTCTTCGGCGACAAGCCCGAGTCCATGACGGAAGAGCTTTTCGGGACCTGCCTGCTCAACTGGCTCCAGGTCAACACCAGCTATGATCAGCAGCACGCAAAAGAAAAGCCCGCGGCCCGGCGAAACCGCAACCCGCTGGAAATCCTGTTTTCCATGCGCAAGGGGATTTGCGGGGAGTTGTCAACCACGCTCATCGGAATCCTCCTGGAAGCAGGATTTCCCCCCGAAAATATCCTCACCGCAATTTACGACCCCAACACCCCGGCCGCGCACCTGAACCTCGCGGTCGAGCCGCGCGAAGGAAAAATGAGGGCTGAAGCCGCGTTCATCGAGGACCAGGACGAAAAATTTTACATCATGGACCCGGCCTTTTATATCCGCGACCGGCAAAACAATCTCCTGACCAGGTGGGGGGATTCGCAGTACAAGAACAACAAGGACGTGGAGGTCCGGTCGTTAAGGGACTACTAGCGGGCCGCAGTGGACTTTTTTCCGCCGCTTGCTACTATAGTAGCCCATACCATGAAACCCAAAGCGCAAATTGTTCCGGGCCAAATCTTGCGGGGGCGATGCCCGCGCCGCGGCCAGGCCGAAACCGCAGCAACTGGCGCCTCCGGGCGCCTTTTTTATTTTCATGGGGGCAGGCCGTGAAGAGGAAATCCACTTTCAAAAAGAAAACGGTCAAACGGCTGGCAAGGCTTGCCAAAGTCCCGCCGACCAGGGTCATGAACTCCAAAAAGGAAAAACTGGAAAGGCGGAGGCGCGTGGACTGGGGAGAGGAATTGAACGAGGCGCAACCCCAAAACCAAAGCCGCGAAAAGGACCGGGGAGGTTGAATTGGCCAGGCAGATGGAAGCGCTGGAGCGTTTGCAGGAAACCGACATTCGCATCGACCGGATCAAAAATTTCATTGACCACTACTCGGATTTCGTGGATGAGCTTGACCGGGAATTTGCGGAGCTCAAGCGGCTCGCGGACGAGGAAAAAAACACGCTGGACGGTTTGAAGAAGGAAAGGGCCAAGCTGGAGTTGGATTTGAAGGACGGCGAGGAGCACATCAAGCGGTGCAACGTCCGGCTGTATGCGGTCAAGACCAACAAGGAATACGAGGCCACGCTCAAGGAGATCGGGGAGCAGAAAGCCAAGAACTCGGAAACCGAGACCAGCCTGCTTCTGCTCTATGATCAGGTGGACGCAGAGGAAAAAAAACTTGCCGAGGCCCGGGAAAAAGTCGCGCGGGAGGAAAAACAAATCCAGGTCAAGAAAAAAGAACTGGCCCAAAAACTGGAGCGGGGAAATGCGCGGCTGCCTCAGGAGGAAAAGGCGAAATTGGAATTAGTCGCGGAGCTCAAGCCGGACGCGCTGGAGCTGTACCAGTGGCTGCAGAGCAAGATGGGGCCGAAGGTGCTGGGGCGCGTGGTCAACGAGGTCTGCCAGTCGTGCTTCCGGAAGATCAACTCCCAGATGTATAACGAGACTCTCGGCGGTGAACACCTGGTCCAGTGCCCGGGGTGCAACCGGATACTGGTGCATAAGACCGAGGAGTTCCTGGCCGGCGAGGATTTTGAATTCTGAGGGGCCGGGCCTGCGGGGTCCGGTCTTGTCGTCGCAGGCAAACTTATGCGCAAAGGCCTGACTAGGGCTGACGGGGCAAAATGGATCAATCGCGAAATCTATCCTTCGCCTTCCCGGGGAAAAACTGGCGGGAACTGCGCGGGTTCCTGGAAGGGCAGGGCGTGGAAATCAGGCCGATCCCCTACGGGTTTCAGGCCCAGTTCGAAGAGACCGTGGTCAACTGGTACACTTCGGAAAAATTGCTGCTCCAGGGCAAGGGCGCCGCGGACTTCGCGGAGGAGCTTTATCTCCGGGGCTTGATCAAGACCGGCTTGGACAAGGAAAGCTCGGCGCGGATCGGGGTGGACGAATCGGGCAAGGGAGATTTTTTCGGGCCGCTGGTGGTTGCCGGCGCCTTGGTCCGACCCGAGATGGAGAATGAACTTCTCCGGCTCGGAGTACGCGACTCCAAGACCATCTCCGATCACGTCATTATCAAGACCAGCGCCGCGGTCAAAAAAATTGCGCCCCACACCAAAATCATCATCAGCCCGGCCAAATACAACGAACTGCACCTGAAAATGCGCAACGTCAACCGCATCCTGGCCTGGGCGCACGCGCGCGCGATTGAAAACCTTCTGGAAAAGCACGAGGTCAAGCTTGCGGTCGCGGACCAGTTCGGCGACGAAAGCCTGATCCGGGAGGCGCTCATGGAGAAAGGGAGGCGGGTCAGACTCATCCAGGAGCACCGGGCCGAGGCCGACCTGGCAGTGGCCGCAGCCAGCATCATCGCCCGAGCCGAGTTCCTCTCACAACTCGACCGGCTTTCGGAAAAAGCCGGGCTCAGGCTTCCACGCGGAGCCTCGCAAGAGGTGCTGGCAGCCGGGAAAAAACTGGTCGCCAAAGTCGGCGTCAGCGGCCTTGACCAATTCGCCAAAACCCATTTCAAGACCACTCGGGAATTAACGCCAAAATGAAAATTCGGATGGAAGGCGGATGGCTTGCGGCCTGACCCGGTTGCGCCGGTCAACGGAAAGATGTTAAAATTTTCGCGGGATGTGGCAAGCATGAGGCGCACTCTCATAGTCCTGGCCCTTTTGCTGATCGCTGGTGCGGTCATGAACTCTTGTGCGAAAAAGAGCCGGCCGGCGCGCGGCCAGATCGTCACCGAGTCGTCCTCGCCCAAGTTCATGGGCCACAAGGTGACCGTGCTGGTCAAGGCCGCGCCCGAACAGCTCATGCGGCATTTCACCGAGCCCGACCATTTGCGCATGGACTTAGGCCCGATCAAGATCGCGCACGTTTCCGGCGAGAAGCTGGAAAAGGTGGGGGACAGCGCGGACTATCGCATACAGTTTCCCGGCGCAAGCACGGTCGGCTACCGCATGACCCTGATCCACCGCAAGGGCGACGAAGAGCTCTGGCTCATGACCGAGACCACCGTCGAGTTTCTGGTGTCGGTGCTCCGCTACCAGTTCAAGCGGGTCCCGGACGGCACGCTCATGACCTGCCGGTTTGAGTTGCAGGAGCCCAAAGGCGCGGTGCTCGGCCCCATCGCCAGGGCCTTTAACTTGAACGAACAGATGGTCAAAGGCACCGAGTTCGGCGTCGCCGGAATCCAGCAGGAGTTTGACCCAACCGTCAACCCCGACCAACTCCTCGACCAGGGACTGCGCGGAGAATCGTACGTCACCTTCTTCTCCGCCAGCGAATCACGGGCTTACATCAATGCTCCCCCGTCCAAAGTCGACGCCTACCTGACCAGCCCGGAAACCTGGCAGAAATGGGAAAAAATCTTCAAGGTGTCCGGATTCGGCCGGTGCCTGACCGCTCCCGGAAAAGGAGCCTGCCAAGCCACCATCAATCTGGTGGCGGACTACAAGCTTGACTTCTTCAACTCGATCTATGAGCCGGGCAAATTGAGTTCCAGTTGGTTCACTTCGCCCATTGCCGGCGTCGGCAGGGTGCAGACCATGCTCAAGCCCAAGGGACTGGGGACCGAGATGAGCATTTATTACATGATCGAAGTCTCCCAGCTCACTCCCGCGGGCACCGAACTCCTGCTCAACCTCTCGCGCGCGCCCCGGACCGTGGAGCAGATCATCGCAGACTCTCAAATCACCCTGGAATCTTCTCCCAAGATTTGATCCGTCTTTTGCTTAGCCTGATTCTTCCAAGACTTGACACCGGCTCGTGTAGAGCATATATTATTAGGGTGACAATATCCTTGACATCCAGTTTGACGGGTTGATGGCAACTCAATGATTATTAAGGGATAAAGCATGACAGAAAAGAAGACATATTTAAGGACACATCCATGGATAAAATTCAATATTGACCTGCAAAGCGCGCCTACCAGCCTATGGATGAACCTCGGAGAGTGCAAGTCCAAGTGTGAGCATATTTCAGGGGCGCCCCTGCGGCCCGCCGTGGCCGAGCAATTGTCCAAACATTTTCTGGCCAAGGGGGTTTTAGCCACGACTGCGATCGAGGGCAACACGTTGTCTGAAGAGCAGGTCTTGAAACACCTGGACGGGAAATTGGAACTGCCTCCTTCCCGGGAGTATTTGAAACAGGAGATCGATAATATTATTGAGGGGTGCAATTCCATAACCAGGGACATCCAGTGCGGCAAGAAGCCGGACCTGACACCCGGCCGGATCAAGGAGTTGAACAAGCTGGTTTTAAGGAACCTCAAGCTTTCCGAAGGTGTTGTCCCCGGAGAAGTGCGGGATTATTCAGTGGGAGTCGCCCATTACCATGGCGCACCCGCGGAAGACTGTGGCTATTTGCTGGGACTGCTTTGCGAATGGCTGAACGGGGACGTGTTCAAGCCGGCCGCGGGCATGGAGATCGTCTATGCAATTATCCGGGCGGTGGTTGCGCACCTGTACCTGGCATGGATCCACCCGTTTGGAGACGGCAACGGCCGGACCGCGCGTCTCGTTGAGTTTCAGGTGCTCATATCCTCGGGAGTCCCGGCCCCGGCCGCCCAACTGTTGAGCAACCATTACAACCAGACCCGTTCCGAATATTATTCCCAATTGGACCGCGCAAGCCGTTCGGGAGGAGACGTCCTCGCATTCCTTGACTACGCGGTCAAGGGATTTCTCGATGGGCTGCGGGACCAGCTTGCCCAAGTGTGGGAGCAGATGTATGACGTGGTCTGGAGGAGCTATGTTCACCAGAAATTCGAGGGCCACGCGGGAGCCGCGGATGAACGCCGGAAAAATTTATTGCTGGACCTCTCCTGGCATAAAGAGCCCGTTAAAGTCGCGGAATTGGCATTGTTGAGTCCCAGGGTTGCCAGGGCCTACGCGGCTAAAAACGCGAGGACTCTGGCGCGGGACGTTAGCAAGCTTGTGGAAATGGACCTGGTCGTCATTGAGCCCAGCGGCGTCCGGCCCCGAAAAGAAGTCATCCGGGCGTTCTTGCCTGTCAAGGCAGAAGCCCAAGCCTGCAAATCGTCGTCTTAAGTCGCGCGCAAAGACATTCGTATTTTAGATCGGGATTCTCCTGCTGATCAGTTCCTTCATGATTTCGGTGGCGCCGGCATAGATGGTGTTGACCCGGACGTCGCGGTACATGCGCGCGATCGGGTATTCCTCCATGTAGCCGTAGCCGCCGTAAAACTGGAGGCAGTCGTCAACCATGTGCTTGAGCGTTTCGGTGGTCCAGTATTTGGCCATGCAGGTCTCGGTCACCACGTCATGCTTCTGCAGGTGCTCTTCGATCAGCCGGTCGATGAAGGTCTGGGCCAGCTCCGCCTCGGTGTACATCTCGGCCATCTTGAACCGGATGTGCTGGAACTTGGACAGGGTCCTGCCGAACGCCACCCGCTCGTTGATGTACTTCTTGGTCATCTCCAGCACGCCCCACATCCCCGCGGTCGCGCCCACCGCGCAGACCAGCCGCTCCTGCTGGAGCTTCTCCATCAGATAGACGAACCCCTGGCCTTCCTTGCCCAAGAGGTTCCCGACCGGGACTTCGCAGTCCTCAAACACGAGTTCCGCGGTGTCCTGGCTGTGCAGACCGATCTTCTCCAGCTTGCGCGCCTTCTTGTACCCGGGCGTGCCGTCCTCCACCACGATCAGGCTCATGCCCTGCCAGCCCTTGGCATTAAGGTCGGTCTTGACCGCGAGGATGACCAGGTCGTTCAAGAACCCGTTGGAGATAAAAGTTTTGGAGCCGTTGACGATGTAGTGGTCGCCTTTCTTGACCGCGCTGGTCCGGATGGCCTGGAGGTCCGAGCCCGCGAACGGCTCGGTCATGGCCACCGCCAGAATCTTTTCGCCCGTGCAGCAGCCCGGCAGCCACTTCTTTTTCTGTTCCTCGGTGCCGAAGGTGGAAATGTAGGGAGCGCACACGTCCGAATGAAGGTTGAACATCACTCCCGAGTAGGGAACAATTTCCTCCAGAATCACCACCGAGTAGAGCCAGTCCGCGCCGGCCCCGCCGTATTCCTCCGGAACCCACGGGCAGAGGAAACCCTGGTCGCCGGCCTTTTTGTAAATCTCGCGCGGAGCCATCCGGTCTTTTTCCCACTGCTCGTAGTGCGGGGCGATTTCCTTCTCCAGGAACTTCTTGAACGCGTCGCGGAAAATCTGGTGCTCTTCACTGAATATTCTTCGCTTCATCTCACTCCTCCTTGTCCGGTTTTGCATATCATAGCCAAGCTTCCTGTTTGAGGCAAGAGCGGATTATTTTCCGCGCCCCCGGAACTTTTTATCAGCCCGCGGTTCTAAAAATCTGAGCGGCTCAAAAATTGAAAACAGGAGGAGCGAAAAATGAAGAGGCTGAAAGAGTTGCTCATGCTATTCCCGGTTATCTTATCCCTGGTTTTTCTGGCCAAGCCCGCGGCCGCGGGCAACGACTGGCTCCAGTTCAACGACCGCCTGCAGGCCGGGCCGTGGCTCTCCCGGTCCGGAATTCAAATCGCGCCGCTTTACGTGACGCCTGCGGATTTGCGCGCCAATTATCTTTCCCTGGACGAGGCGACCAGGCAGGGCCAGATTGAGGTGAGCGAGACCGGGAGCGTCAACGAGTTGGAGGTTACCAATCATTCGAAGATGCGGGTGTTGCTCTTGGCCGGCGAGGTTGTCAAGGGCGGCAAGCAGGACCGCATGGTGGGCAGGGACATGATCCTGGCCCCGGGCAAGACCCGCACGATCGACGTCTTCTGCGTGGAGCACGGACGCTGGTCGCCTTCCGCGGCGGGCCTGGAATTCAAAGGCTCTTCGCTCATGGCCGACAAAGAGCTGCGGCAAAAGGCGCAGGCCGGCGGAGGGGTTGCGGCGAACCAGAGCCGGGTCTGGGAGGAAGTGGCCAAGTCCATCGATAAATTCGAGGTTGCGGCGCCCACGCAGAATTATCACGAGATTCTCAAGAGCGATAAGTTCAAGGACGCCGAGGGCATCATTGATTTCTTCGCGCGGTCGCTGGGAAAGGACTCGCGGGTCGCGGGCCTGGCCCTGGCCTATGACGGCGAGGTCCAATCCATTGAATACTTCGCCGGCCCGGCGTTGTTTGCCAAATACCGGGACAAGCTGGTCCGGGCTTACGTGACCAGCGCGCTCAAGCACAAGACCGGCTCGGCCCAGGCGGGACCGGCGGAGCTCAAAATTTTTGTCAACGCCATCCTGAGCGAGGAGACCCACCAGTATAAGACCGAGGATGAAATCGTGGTTGAGAGCAGGTCGGACCGACTGGAGAGTTACGAACTGCTCACTCCCAGGCTCAAGTCCATCCATTACGTGAGATACGCCGGCGCCGAAAAGACCGAAACCCCGACCGGGCCCGATATGGATCGAGACTTTCAGGAATAGCCGGGAATGATCTCCAAGCCGCGCCGCCCGCACCGGGGGGCGCGGCTTAATTCGACCATGCTGGAAAAAGCCCGTTGATTTTGCTATCGTAGTTTCCGATGGCAAAGCCCACGCCCGCGGTCGAGCAATACCTTCGCACCAAGGCGGAGCATCCGGACTGCATCCTGTTTTTCCGGATGGGCGATTTCTACGAGATGTTTTTTGAGGACGCCAAAGTGGCGAGCAGGGAGCTCGAGATCACGCTCACCAGCCGGGGCAAGCACCGCGGCGAAGACGTGCCCCTGGCCGGAGTCCCTTACCACGCCGCGGACGCTTACATCTCAAGGCTTTTGAGCAAAGGCTTCAAGGTGGCGATCTGCGAGCAGATCGAAGACCCCAAGCTGGCCAAGGGGATCGTCCGCCGAGCGGTGACCAGGGTGATCACGCCCGGGACAGTGCTTGACCCCCAGAGCCTGGGCAAGAGCCTGCACTCGATTCTGGCGAGCATCGCCTCGGATTCGCGCGGCGGGTTCGGCCTGGCGCAGATCGATTTCTCAACCGGGGAATTCAAATGCACCGAGCTCCAAGGGATCAACGCGCTGTTTGACGAGTTGTGCAGGATTGAGCCCAGGGAAATGATCCTCGCGGAAACGCTGACCGCCCAGCCGGAATTCAAGCGCTGCTGGGAAGAATACGTGAACGCTTTGGGCGAAGAGCCGCTGCTCAACAAGGAGGAAGACGCGGAGTTTGACTACCAGGACAACCATGAGCGGCTTTGCCGGCATTTCCGGGTGGAGAGCCTTTACGGCTTCGGGCTGGATTCGGCAAGGGAAGCGGTCAGCGCGAGCGGGGTCTTGCTCGCATACCTTGAGCGCACGCAGATGCGGGAGCAGGCGCCTTCGGTGGAAGTGGGCGGCCGGGAGCCGGCCCGTCTGCCCGCCCCGCTCAGCCACATCACCGACCTCCGTTTTTATACCACTCAGGAATACGTTGTGCTGGACGAGGCCACCAAGCGCAACCTGGAGTTGGTCAAGACCCTGCGCGAGGGCAAGGAGCGCGGATCGCTCTTCAACCTGATCAACCTGAGCGTCACCCCCATGGGTTCGCGCGCATTGATGGACTGGCTCAATTACCCGCTGATGGACGTGGCGAAAATCGACCGGCGGCTGGACGCCGTGCAACTGCTCAAGAACGAGCACGCCCTCAGGCTCGACCTCCGAAACCTCATGAACCGCGTGACCGACCTGGAAAGACTGGCCGGAAAGGTGTCCATGAAAAGCGCCAACGCCCGCGACCTGCTGGGGATCAAGACCTCGCTCAAGGCCATCCCCGCGCTCAAGGCGCTTGTTTCGGCCGCGGCCCCGCAGCTGCTTCAGGAAATCAATTCCCGCCTGGACCCGCTGGACGAGCTCGCGGACCTGCTTGAGCGCGCCATCGCGGACGAAGCCCCCGCGGTGCTGCACGAGGGACGGCTGATCAAGCGCGGGTTCAACCAGGAACTCGACGAACTGAATTCGCTCCAGCGCGACGCGCGCGCCTATCTGGCCAGGATCGAAGCCGCGGAACGCGGCAAGTCCGGCATCCCGTCGCTCCGCATCGGCTACAACCGCGTGTTCGGCTATTACATTGAAGTGACCAAGCCCCACCTCCATCTGGTGCCGGACTATTTCCAGCGACGGCAGACCCTGGTCAACGCCGAGCGCTTCATCACGCCCGAACTCAAGGAGCTGGAGGCCAAGATTCTGAGCGCGGAGGACCGGAGCATAGAGCTGAACTATGAGCTTTTCTGCCGGACGCGCGAGGAGGTCGCCGGGCAGGCCCAAAAAATCCGCGGCAACGCCCGCGAGATCGGAGCGCTCGACGCCCTGTGCTCTCTTGCGGAAGTCGCGGCGCGGCACGGCTACAACCGGCCTTTGGTGGATGAAGGGGACGTCATCGAGATCAAAGCCGGCCGCCATCCGGTGATCGAGGCGCTGCGGCCGAGCGAGCAGTTCATCCCCAACGATATCCGCCTGGATGCAAAAGACCACCAGGTTTTGATTGTGACCGGGCCGAACATGGCCGGCAAGAGCACGGTGCTGCGACAGACCGGGCTGATCGCGCTGCTCGCCCAGATGGGATCGTTCGTCCCCGCCCAGAGCGCGAAAATCGGGGTGGTCGACCGCATCTTCACCAGGGTGGGCGCCTCCGACGTGCTGGTGCGCGGGCTTTCAACCTTCATGGTCGAAATGATCGAGACCGCGCAAATCCTCCGCTACGCCGGGCCCAGGAGCCTGGTCTTACTGGACGAGATCGGAAGGGGAACCAGCACCTATGACGGCCTGAGCATCGCCTGGGCCGTGGTCGAATACCTGCACGATTCTCCCGGACACCAGGCCAAGACCATCTTCGCAACCCATTACCACGAACTGGTCGACCTGGAACAGATGAAGCCGCGCGTCAAAAACTACCACATCGCGGTCAAGGAATGGCAGGGAGAGGTGATCTTCATCCGCAAGCTGGTCCCGGGCGGGACCAGCAGGAGCTACGGCATCCAGGTGGCGCGGCTGTCGGGCATCCCGGACTCGGTGATCAACCGCGCCAGGGAAATCCTCGCCAACCTGGAAATGAAGGAGTTTGACAAAAACGGCCAGCCCGCGATCAGCAGGACCAAGGCCCCGGGACAGGAGTCAAAGCTTCAGCAGATGTTGTTCGCGGAAGAACCCTCCCAACTCCAGGAAATCAAAAACGAGATCAAAGACCTCGAACTCGAAACCCTCTCCCCCCTCGAAGCCCTCAACCTCATCTACAAGTGGCGGAAGAAGATCAAGGATTGACCTATTCAATATCTCTACAGCGGCCAGCGGTATTGCGAATCCAGGAATTGAATTATAAATTGGATTCAGCTAGAATGGGCATATGAAAACTCCTCATCCGATACCGTATCAGGGCAGCAAAAGGAATCTTGCGGATGCCATCCTGCGGTACTTCCCGGACAAAGTTGAAACCCTTCACGAGCCATTTGCGGGATCAGCGGCCATTTCGCTGGCGGCCGCCTCGAAAAACAGGGCAAAGCATTTTCATATCAACGACCTAAACAAGCCCCTTATCGACCTGTGGAGGGCCATCATAAACGATCCGGAGAAGCTTTCCAAGGAATATGAAAAGCTTTGGCGCGAGCAGCATTCAAACCCCTGGACCTTCTATAAGCAAACGAGAGAGAAGTTTAATCTTTCGGGAAGACCAGATTATTTCCTTTATCTTCTTGCCAGGTGTGTGAAGGCGTCGGTGCGTTATAATGCAAATGGAGAGTTCAACCAAAGCCCGGATAACCGCCGCAAGGGCGCGACGCCATCAACCATGCGCAAACACATTATCGGAGCAGCCTCCCTCCTGAAAGGCAGAACCACGTTATCATCCGGGAATTATCGTGACGTTTTGGCAAATATTGGAGAAGACGATTTGGTTTACATGGATCCGCCTTATCAGGGTGTATGTGGCGAGCGCGATACCAGGTATCTCGGAGGCGTTCAATTTTGCGAGTTTGTCGAAACGCTTGAGAACCTCAATGCTAAAAACATAAAGTTTATAGTCAGCTACGACGGCCGGACCGGGAAAAAAGTGCACGGCAAAGTCTTGCCTGCCCACTTGCGCCTCACGCGCATTGAATTGGAAGCCGGAAGATCGACTCAAGCGACCCTCCTCGGACGAGATGACATTACCTCGGAATCGCTATATTTGTCTCCGTCCGTGTCTCTCGAATTATCAAAAGAGAGAAAAACCGACGGGGCAAAAGATTCGCGGCAACTGCGCTTCTCGGAAATCAGCAGATGACCAGGCCCAAGCTCCCGAAGAAATTTGCTGAATTGTGCAAGAAGGTAACGGCCAAGAGGCCGCGAACGGTTATTGAACATATCCTCAAACATGGATTTATTACAACCGAAACCCTGAAAGAAAAATACGGTTACAACCATCCTCCGCGGGCCGCCCGCGATGTCAAAGAACAAGGCATTCCGATCAAAATGTTTCGGGTCAAGGGACATGATGGCAGGAAAATAGCGGCCTACACGTTCGGAGATCCCCGAAAGATGCGAATGGGGAAAATGCTTGGCCGGACGGCCCTTGAAAAAGGACTGAAGACAAAATTGATCGAGAAATATGGAGCTATCTGTTCAATCTATCGAGAAGGCTTTGATGAGAAAGATTTGCAGATTGATCACCGGATCCCGTTTGAGATTTCCGGAAGTTCTCCCGATCACCAAATGAAGGTTGAAGAATTCATGCTGCTCTCGCGGTCCGCAAACCGCGCCAAATCCTGGTCCTGCGAGCATTGCGACAATTGGATAGAAACGAAGAATCCAAAAATCTGCCGGTCTTGTTATTGGGCATATCCTGAAAATTATCAGCATATCGCCATGCAGCCCCTGCGCCGCCTGGACATCATGTGGCGCGGCAACGAAGTCAAAATTTACCAGCGCTTAAAGCATAAGACCAGACAACTTCAAAAAGAAATGCCTTCTTACGTAAAGAAGCTGATCGAAGAACACCTTAAACAATTTGAGGATTAAGGCGGGTTGAAGAAGGGGAAGAAGATGGTTCCGAGCGGGCGCGATTGGCGGGTGCGGCCTTTTTCGATGGCTTCCTGGTAATGGTCTTCCAGCTTCCGGATGAGGGTATCGGAGGAAAACTGTTTGCGGTCGAAGGAGTGTTCAAACTTTTCGCGGTTATCCAGCACTTCCATGATTTTGGCGGCAGAGTGTTTGGGGTCGTTCTTGGCGAACAGTTTCTCACTGTCCTTCACTATTGGTCGCGCGGCTTCCTGCCCCGTGAAGGCCGTTTTACTGATTTTGGCAGCGGCGGCGGATTTCGGAAAACTGCGGTTCGTTAGCAGGAACATTTTTAATCAGCGCCAACGCCTCCGGGCATCGGTTTCTTTCCGCCAAAGCCCGGACCAGTTCCAGCCGAACCTGCCTTGCTTGGGGATCGAGCTCGACCGCCTTGCGCAGTTCCTCAAGATATTCCGAGTCTTTTTTCAGGGCCAGGTCGGTTTGAGCGAGCAGGTAATGGGCCTGGAAATGAGAAGGGTCCCGGGCGATTACAGTCTGGAACCACTTGGCGGCATTTTCAGGGTCGCCATTCAGGCTGTAGAACAAAGCCAGGTTAAACAGGGGCTGGATCGCGGATTGTGAACTCAGCTCGACCGCCTTGCGCAATTCGGTTTCCGCCAGTTTCATTTCGCCCGTCCTAAGATAGCAGACTCCCAGATAGTTGTGCGCCCCATATTCATTCGGCCAAATCGAGATCGCTTTCTTAAGCTCTTCCTCCGCCGGCCCCATTTGCTCGGACATCAGATATATGACCCCAAGGGTCAGGTGGGCCTGATAATTCTCCGGTGAAAGCTTGACCGCGATTTTGCAAGCGGGAATGGCCTGATCGAATTTATCCGCCTTGCCCAGGGCTTTGCAATACAGGCTCCAGACCAGTGCGGAGCCGGGGGCTTTGTTGGCGGAGTCTTTCAATAATCTTAACTCGGTTTGCCAGCACCGGTTCCTTTGCCAGGAAAAGGCCGCGAAAAGAACCGCGATCAGCAGCGCCCAGCACACGGCCAACCTGATTTTTTTCAAATTCAGGATCGGCCCGGCAACCGCCGGCGCGATGAGGCTGAGCGAGGCCAGATATAGCCGGTGTTCATTGACCAGGTCTATGGGCAGGGGCAGGGCTTCCACGATCAGCTGCCCGAGATACCAGATTACGGCGAAAGAAAAGACCTTCCATTCCCTCGCTTTGAAAATGGCCAGCAAGACCGCGCACAAGACCACAACCATTGAGATCGCGGTGGTGTGAGGATGAAAAATGGATGATGAAACCGGGAAATCGTGGAACAGGGCGAGAAAGCTTGGGAAAGGAAAGAGAACGAGGGAGAGATACCAAAGGAAAGCTCGCGGCTCGCTGAGAGATTTCCGCCAAACGCTGTAAGGCATTTTCCCGGCATCAATCGCGAGCCGGACCATTATCTCCGACCGTAAGACCAAGCCCGCGGCCAACGCGTAGAAAATGATCAGGGCCAGAATCCATTTCCAGTTTCTCCTCGGCCAGCCCCGGCCCAGCCCGTCGAAAAAGCAGAGCTTGTAGCAGAGCAGAATCAGCGGCAGGGTCGCAGCGGTTTCCTTGCTCAAAAGCGCGAGTGCGCAAAAAAGTCCGGACAACGCCCAATACGGCCATTTTCTTTTTCGCGCCTCGTTTCCAAAATGAAAAAAGTAAATGCTCCAGACCGAAAAGGCTCCGGCCATGCACGCATAGCGCTGGCAGACATAGGTGATCGCCTGGATATTAACCGGATGGGCCGACCACAATAAAGCCACCAGCCAGGCCGCGAGCGCGGAGCGGGAACTCTCGCAGCCCAATTGCCTGAGGAGCTTGATCAGGACCAGCCAGATCCCGAACGCAGTCGCGGCCAGGATGGCGAGGTTCACCACGTGATAGCCGAACGGCCGGTAGCCGTTGAAATAATAATTCAGGGCCAGGGTCAGGTTGGCCAGGGGCCGGTTGTTTCCGCCGTCCTGGACCGCGGCCCGCCAAAGGCTTCGCGGCTGCAAGTCCTGGAGGCGGAGGTAAATATTGCTGACGATGATCCGGCTGTCATCCAGTTGGAATTGCGAATCAAGGCTCGGAGCGTAGACCGCGACCAAGGCTGCGATCAGAACCGCGGCTTGAACAAAATATATCGATGGCCGGCTCGGCTTTTGCGGAGTCTTCCCCGTCAAATCCATACGCTCATCTTAAATATTTTTTCGTCCGGTTCCAACTCAGGAGCTGAGTTTGCGGAGCCTTGCTGATTATTACCCCGGCGCGGTCCAGGCCGGTCGACGCAAAATGGATAAGAAAGCTTAAGGGGGCTCCCACCGGAACCAATGCCCAAGACATTTAAGTAATAAGATGACAGGCGGGTTCCAATGGATCGCGCGGCCACGATAAGCCGCTTATTCCTCCCTTTACAATGAGCAATTCTAAGGCGGGTTGAAGAAGGGGAAGAAGATGGTTCCGAGCGGTCGCGATTGTCGGGTGCGGCCTTTTTCGATGGCTTCCTGGTAATGGTCTTCCAGCTTCCGGATGAGGGTATCGGAGGAAAACTGTTTGCGGTCGAAGGAGTGTTCAAACTTTTCGCGGTTATCCAGCACTTCCATGATTTTGGCGGCAAAGTGTTTGGGATCGTTTTCGGCGAATAGTCCGTTTTCGCCGTCTTTCACGATTGCTCGCGCGGCCATGGAGTCCAGGGCGACGATGGGGATGCCGGCTGCGCCGGCCTCATAGAGCACGATTCCCTGGGTGTCGGAAAAAGAGGGAAAAACGAAGGCGTCAGCCAGGTAATAATATTCGGGCAGTTCGTGCTGGGAGACGAACCCGAGCCAGATGATCCGGTCGGATATGCCGAGCCTGGCCGCTTCTTTTTCCAGGGCTTTGCGCGCCGGGCCTTCGCCCGCGACCACAAGGCAGGCGTTGCGGGCCTGGTCTTTCAGCTTCTTGAGGGCCTGGACCAGAAGCGTCAGATTCTTCTCGCGCGAGATCCTGCCCACGTAAAGCAGCGTCTCGGAAAAACGGCGGAGGCGCAACTGCTTCCTCCGCTTCTTGACCCGGGTGTTGCTCACGTGGTCGAAGCGGCTGAAATCGATCCCGGTCGGGAGCACCTCGGTGGCGGCGTCCACCCCGTTCTCAATCATGTATTGGCGGATGGGCTCGGTGGGGATCAGCACCAGGTCGCAGCAGTTGCAGAAGTTGACCACGTAATCCCTCACCTGCTTGCGCACCGCCTCGGTGTCCATCATGAAATAATGGGCGAACATGTCGTAAAGGGTGTGGAAGGTATAGACCAGCGGGACCTGCAACTGGTCCGCGAGCTCCAGCGCGGCCTTGCCCAAAAGGAACGGGTGATGGGTGTGGATGACATTGGGATCGAACCGCGCCACCTGGTCGTCAATGAAAGTCTTGTCCAGAAAGTTCAACGGGATGGCGAACCGCTGGCGGATGAAGGACAGGGATTTCACCCGAACCACTCTCACCTTTTCCGACTCCTCGCCAAAGGCGTAGTCCGGCGCGATTACCATGGTGCTGTGCCCGAGCTTGCGAAGGGCTTTTTCCTGGAAGTCAACCGCGACCGCGACCCCGCTCACGCGCGGGAGGTAGTTGTTGGTGAAAATGGCAATGCGCATGGCTGAGATTATAGCCATTGGCGCCGGGGCTGGCAATCGCAATTGGCCGAGGCCAGGTTCTCTGCTAATATCTTTTTCATGCCTGAGCGAAGGCAGCTTGTGCCGGAGAAGCTCAACTTTATTTTCCGCTGGGTCCTGCAAGGCAGGATGGACTATTACACCACCGTGCTGGAGCCCAAAGAGAAGTCATATCTGATCCGGTTCTTCTATAAGCGCTTCCGCATGGGCAAGATCCAGGAGAGCACGCGGGCGCGGATTGAGGAACTAAAGAAGGCCGGCAAGGTGGTTTTCGCGTTGAAGGACCGCAGCCGCCTGGATTTCATTTTCATCCATTACCTGTTTTCCCAAAGCGGCCTGCCCGCGCCCATGATCTCCGCGGAACTGCCGGTCTGGGTCTTTTTCAAAAGCCTGAAGCTGGTCCGGAGCTTTTTCGCCCGGGTGGTCGCTCGGAGGAATTTCCGGAAGGAATTCCGGGAGAACTACTGGCTGGACGTGCGCGAGCAGGTGGACCAGGGACATGGCATGCTTACCTACCTGATCAACCCGGGCATGGTGGCCAGGCGCTACCTCCATCCGGAAGAGGATTCGTTCTACAACCTGCTTGCGTGGCAGGAGCAAAGCGCGGAGGACTACATCGTGGTCCCGCTGGTGGTGATGTGGAGCCGGGCTCCGGAGCGGGAGGAACTCGGACTGGTGGACATTTTTTTCGGCACGGTCAATGACCCCGGGCCGTTGCGCCGGCTGTACAATTATCTTTATCTGATCCTGACCGAGGAAGCGTTGGTGGAAGCCGCGGACCCGGTCAACCTGCGGCAGTTCATCGCCCGGCCGGAGAACACCGGCCTGAGCCGGACCACATTGGCCCACCGGCTGCGCGAGCACCTGATCGGCCATTTTGAGCGGGAAAAGCGGGTGATCATCGGCCCGGTGCTCAAGTCCCGGAGCCAGTTGATGGAAGAAGTTTTGCAGGACGGACTTTTCAACCAGCGTCTGGAAGAGATCGCCAAAGCCGGCAATAAGAGGCTGGTCGCGGTCAAGCGCGAAGCCGCGATGTACCTGGACGAAATCGCCGCGAACTACAACCAGCGCGTGCTGGAATTCCTGGACCTGTTGTTTGACTGGGCATGTCAGAACCTGTTCCGCGGGATCGAAATTGACGAGACCGGGTTCTCGAAAATCCGCGACATCGCCAAGCGCTTCCCGGTGGTCTATGTCCCCAGCCACAAGAGCCACGTGGATTACCTGGTCTTGAGTCACGTGCTCTATCATAAGAACTTCTTCCCGCCCCACATCGTGGCCGGGGTCAACCTGGATTTCTTCCCGGTTGGACCCGTGTTCCGCGGCGCCGGAGCGTTCTTCATGCGCAGGAGTTTCAAGGGCAACAAGGTTTACGCCCTGGTCTTCAGCAACTATCTGAAAGTCCTTCTCAAGGAGAACTATCCCATCGAATTTTTCATTGAAGGCGGCCGCAGCCGCCACGGCCGGCTGCTCCCGCCCAAAATGGGCATCGTGAAATACGCGGTCAACGCCTATCGCGAACTGGGCCTCCAGGACCTCCAGTTCGTCCCGGTCTATATCGGGTACGACCAGGTGATTGAACAGGCCGGATACGTCCGAGAGATCACCGGCGAAACCAGAAAAGAATCGTTCCTCCGAAGCCTCCCCCGCAGGCAGCGCATGGTCACCGACCAGTACGGCAAGATTTATCTCAGCTTCGGCGAGCCGATCGGGCTGAAGCAGTACCTGGAAAAAAACCTTGAGCAGGCAGCCGAGGAAACCGACGCCGGGTACGAAAACCTCGGATACCAGTTGGTGAGAGAGATCAACCGGCTGACCCTGGTCACTCCCGGAGCGCTGGTGGCCTGCGGACTGCTCAGCAGTTCGCGCCCGGCGCGAAAAATGGACGAGCTGAAAAAAACCTGGAGCGCGTTCCACCAATATCTGCTGGAGAGGAAAGTCCGGCTGGCCAAAGGATTTGAACAGAAGCCGGACTGGCATGAAGAGGCTCTGGAATTCTACCGCGCCAAAAAGCTGATCGAGTTTCTGCCCGGAGAGGAATCCGAAAGGGAGATCGTCTCGGTCGAACCCGGGCGGCGGCTGAACCTCGAATTTTACAAAAACAACATCTTGCATTTCCTCCTGCCCGCGGCCATGACCGCCCTGCTAAAGCTCTCGGCAATACCCGAGGGCGAAATGCTCAATCAATACCAGCGGCTCAAGCAGACCTTCAGGTTCGATTTCGTCTATCCGGAAGCGGATGGCGACGAAACGGAACTGAGAGAAGCCCTTTCCCATTTGGGCGCGGCCGGGAGCCGGGAGTTGAAGGATTTTGCCGGCGCCATCGCCAATTTCCTGGAATCGTATTCCATCGCGCTCAGGACTTTGATCTCCTGGCCCGGCGAAACCATGCTTGAAAAGGAATTCCTGGCCCGCGCCCAAAAGGCCGGGCGCCAGGCCCTGACCCTCCACGAAATCGAACGGGCCGAATCGGTGAGCAAGCTCAACTTCCAGAACGCGCTCGGCTGGATCAAAGCCGAAGCCTGGCTCAGCCCGGAGGGAGCGGGCCTAAAGGTCGCGCCCCAGGCGAGAAAAAACGCCGAGCGCGAACTGGCGTGGCTCCAGGGGCTGCTGGCGCCGATCAGATATTTTTGACCCGCGGGCAAATTTTCGTCCGCTCTTTTGACCGCCAAGCGGCTTTCATATTATTCTGGTAGGAACTAAAAGGAGGGGAGTTATGAGGTATAACTATTTTTCGCGGGCGATATTTTTATTTGCGTCCCTGATCCTGGTCTCGTCCTGCCTGAACTTCCGCCGGCCGAGCACGGTGGTGCGCGAGCCGAGCATGCCGGGTGAAAGCCGGATCACCTACACGGTGCCGGAGGCGCCGCGGGTGAGCCTTTCGGTGGGCGAGGCGCTGATGTCCTGGCGGGGCCTGATCGGCAAGGTGGACAAGATTACCGACGGGGTTTATCTTGCGCGCGGGTTTGCCATCGCCAACATGGCCATGGTGGTTACGGACGAGGGCGTGGTGATCATTGACGCCACCGAGAGCCCGGAGGCGGCCAGGGAGATCATGGCCAAGTTCCGGAAAATCACGGACCAGCCGGTTAAATACCTTATCTATACCCACGGCCACGGCGACCATACCCAGGGCTCGACCGTTCTCAAGGAGCCCGGGATCAAAGTCATCGCCACCAAGGAGTTCCTTGAATTCGTCAAATTCGAGACCGGGCTGATCGGGCCGTACCTGCGAATGGCGCGCAACACCCAGTCGGGAAGGATCGCCCCGGATTTCGTGCGGGTGAAGCTCCCGGTCAAGATGGCGGTGCGCGCCGACGTCGGCACTGCCGACATGCTCATGCCCGACGTCACTTTTGACGGACGCTACGAGTTTACGCTGGGCGGGGAAAAATTCGAGCTTTACCACGGCCCCGGCGAGACCCCGGACGCGCTCTTCATCTGGATGCCCCAAAAGCGCGCGCTCATCTGCGGAGACAACTACTACACCTCTTTCCCCAACCTCTCCACCCCCATGCTCGCGCCCAGGTCAATCACGGACTGGTACCAATCGATTGAAAAGATGCTCGCGCTCAAGCCCGAATACCTCGTGCCCGGACACAGCGCCGGAGTCAGCGGCGAAAAAGAAGTGATGCAGACCCTCCAGAACTACCACGACGCCATCAAGTCGGTCTTTGACCAGACCATCGCGGCCATCAACCAGGGCAAGACCGTGGACGAAGCAGTCCAGGTTGTGAAGCTTCCGGCCAATTTGGCGGGGTATCATTATCTGCAGGAGTACTATGGCCGGGTGGACTGGGCCGTGCGCGGCATCTACGCCGGAAACCGCGGATGGTATTCCGGCGACGGCGGAGACCTCGTCCCCGACCCGCCGTCTTACAAGGCGAGAGAACTCGTACTCCTGGCTGGAGGAGCGGACAAAATCTTGAACCGCGCCATCGAACTCCAGAAGGCCAACGAGCACCAGCTTGCCATCGAGCTCTGCGACGTGATCATCCAGGCCAACCCCAAGGACAAGACCGCGCACCTGGTCAAGGCCGTCTCGCTCGAAAAGCTGGCGATGGAATCGGACAACATCAACAAGTTCGGGTTCTACTTCTCAGCCTCGCAAAAGGAATTCCAGGCCGCAGGCTACAAGCCCTGAACAAAAGGACACGACACGGAATGCAACTCAAGCCGGTCCGGGCGATCCTTTCGGCTATTGGACTCCGGAAGAAAAGCCTCCACATTCAAAAAACAGCGGGGTCTCGCCATCGCGGTTCATTCTTCTGCGGAAAGGCCTGAGCCCATTGCTTTCAGTTCGAGGAGATCAAGGAGAGCGCGGACGCGGGAGCTCTATTCAACGAAGGACCCAGGGAGGCAGAGGGTTGCTTTTTGTAATCAAATAGGTTACGATTGTAATCGAAATGGTTACAATAGAAGACAGCCTGCTGGCCTCGTCGCTTTTTGGAAAAGCCCGGCGCTCGGTCTTGGCCGTGCTCTACACCCACCCGGATGAATCTTTTTATTTCCGGCAACTGGTCCGGGCAAGCGGAGTTGGTCTGGGGCCGGTCCAACGGGAAGTGCGGAACTTGACTTCATCTGGAATAATTGTCCGCTCCGTCCGCGGCAAGCAGGTTTACTACCAAGCCAACCGGGAGTGCCCGATTTTTGAAGAGTTAAAAAGCATGATGACAAAAACGGCCGGGATAGCGGATTTTATGCGTTCCTCCCTGGCCCCGCTCATCGACCGGATAAGCCTTGCATTTATCTACGGGTCGGTCGCGCGCGGAGAGCATAGGCGCGCCAGTGACATCGATCTCATGGTCGTTGGCGACGTGGAATTCGGGGAAGTTGTTGCCGTGCTTGGCCCGGCGCAGGAAAAATTAAGCCGGGAGATTAACCCGACTGTTTATGGCCGCAGGGAATTTGCCTCCAAAGCGTCAGCCGGGGGGCATTTCACAAGCCGCGTCTTGAGCGGAAAGCTGATTTTTCTGATTGGGGACCGGGATGAGCTTGCGAGAATGGCTAAAAAACGGCTGGCTGGTTGAGCATAAACCGAGCCGGGAAGAGATTGCCGACCTGCGGGTGGTCGCGGACCGGGACCTGCATGACTGCCAGGCAGCCGGACTCAGCGCCGATTGGCGGATGAATATTGCTTATAATGCCGCGCTTCAATTGGCCGCGGCAGCGCTTTCCGCAAGCGGGTAACGCGCCTCACGGGAGGCCACCATTACAGGACTCTCCATTCCCTGGCATTTACCATCGGCCTGGAAAAATCGCTGGTCTCAAAATTGGACAAGTTTCGGGCCAAGAGAAATAGCAACGACTACGAAAAGGCCTATATTACTTCGGAGAAGGAAGCGCAGGAAATGTTGGCGCTCGCCCATAAATTACGCGGGGAATTTGAAAATTGGTTAAGGACACGCCATCCGGAGCTAATCGCGGAAAAAAGCTCCAAATGATAAAGCTTGCTATTTTGAGCGAATTGGGTTATCATCAAAATCAAGGATAGGATATAAAGCAGAACCAGTCCTCGGTATCGTGCCGCAAAGAAGATTCTGCTGGGTGAGGCAACTCGCTAAACGAGATGGTTAAGAAAAATTCGGGCCTTCCGTATAATCAATTAGGCTTCCTGTTTTTTCGATGAATACCGCCTCACAAAAAGTTTCACAACCAACACAGGAGAGGATATTTTAATGCCATTCAAATCACTGGGTCTTTCAGACCAGCTTGTGCGAGCCGTGCTCGCCGCAGGCTACGCCGCCCCGACTGAAATACAGTCGCGGGCCATTCCACCGGCGCTTGCCGGGAGAGACATCATCGGCCGGGCCCAGACCGGGACCGGCAAGACCGCGGCCTTTGTGCTGCCCATGCTCTACCGGCTCTGCGCCCACCAGGGCGCGAACGGCGCGAGAAGGTTCGTGCGGGCGCTGATTGTCACGCCCACCCGCGAACTCGCGCTCCAGAACGAGCAGTTCTCGATTGATTACGGAAAATTCACCCAGCTCAAGAGCCTTTCGGTTTACGGCGGGTCCAGCATGGACAACCAGATCCGCAGCCTGCAGAGGGGAGTGGACATCGTCATCGCCACCCCCGGCCGGCTCCTGGACCACATGCGACGGCGATGGATCGACCTCTCGCGGGTGGAATTCTTCGTGCTCGACGAGGCCGACCGCTTGTTTGACATGGGCTTCATCGAGGACGTGCGCAGGATCGTGTCCGCGCTGCCGAAAAACCGCCAGACCATGCTCTTCTCGGCCACCATGCCCGAGGGCGTGAAAAGGCTGGCCGCCAACATCATGCGCAACCCGGAAGTGATTGAGGTCGGCGAGGCGCGCAACCCGGTGGAGACCGTCACCCAGCACATCTGCCAGATCCAGCGCGATAAAAAGATTGACTTGCTGCTGCGCGTGCTCCAAGACCCGGAGATGCAATGCGTGCTGGTCTTTTCCCGCACGCGCCACGGCGCGGACCGAATCACCCGCCGGCTGATCCATGCCGGGGTCAGGGCCATCGCGCTCCACGCGGACCGCACCCAGAAGGAGCGGCTGCGCGCGCTCGAGGGGTTCAAGCGCGGACAATACCAGGTCATGGTGGCGACCGACATCGCGGCGCGGGGCATTGACGTGGAAGGCATTTCGCACGTGATCAATTTTGACGTGCCGATGTATGCGGAAGATTACATCCACCGCATCGGCCGCACCGGCAGGGCCGAGGCCACCGGGATTGCCATCACCTTTGTCTCATTTGACGAGGAGCACTATCTCCGGCGAATTGAAGAGTTTATCGGCAGGAAATTCGACCTGGAATCACACCCGGATTTCCCGTGCAGCTTCCGGGTCGCGGCGCCCAAGCCCTACGGCGTGCTGGTGAGTTCGCATTCCCGGCCCGGGGTCAGGCACTTCGGAAGAAGGAGGCGCTAACTCCATTTCAAGCTGTACCTGATGAAGAGCCAGAGCAGGAAGGGCAACTGCTTTTTGTTGGGGTATAGTCGGAGGATTCGCCGGAGCCGCCAGGGATTGAGATAGAATTTAAAAAAGGTTTTGCGGACCAGCCGGGCCAGTTCCTGCGGAGGGATTTCGCAGAGCGTTGTTTCCGGGAAGAAGTAGGTGTATTTGTCCGCCGCGGCCTCCAGCTGATAGCCCAGGTCTTTGGCCTGCCGGTGCAACTCGGTCCCTTCAAATGGGGTGACGAACCAGATGTTCATGGAATGCAGCCGGGAGGAAAGTGCAAAGTCCAGCGTCTGCATCACCTCGGCCCTTTTCTCGCCGGGAAAGCCGACCATGAAGAACCCGTCGACCAGGATGCCTTTCCGGTCGGTCGCCTCGATCATGTTCTTGACCTTGGAGAGGTTCAGGTTTTTCTTGACGAATTTCTGCACCCGCTCGCTGGCGCTTTCAACCGCGTAGGTGATCCGGTAAGTCCCCGCGGCCTTGAGCTTGTCCAGGAGTTCTTCGTCCATGATGTCGCCCCGGAGTCCGTTGGGGAAAGTGATGGAGAATTTAAGGCCGCTCTCGACGATGAGTTCGCAGATTCTCTTGGCGCGCGAGGGCTTGCAGTTAAAGCAGTCGTCAATGAAAAATATTTCCTTGATCCCGTGTTTGTTCTGCAGCAGTTGCAGTTCCCGGATCACGTTCTCCGGGCTCCGGGGCCGGAAGCCCATCCCCAGCATGCGGTGACAGTAGGTGCACTGGTAGGGGCAGCCCCGGCTGCTCATGACCTGCATGTATTCCTTGTGCAGGTAAGTGGTCCCGAACTTGGGCAGCTCAAAATATTTTTCGAGCTTGATCAAGTCCCAGGCCGGGAACGGCAGCGAGTCCAGGTCTTCGAGCAAGGGGCGGTCAGAATTGATTCGGCCGGCGCCGTTTTCCCGGAAGCCCAGTCCGAGAATTTTTGCCGGCGACCCCTTGCCCGAGAAAAGAAAATTGGCCAGCTCGAAGAGGGTTTGTTCGCCCTCGCGCCTGGCGACAAAATCAATATTCTGATCGGCGAACGCTTCCGCGGTGGCGGTGGTCACGTAGGGCCCGCCCGCGATGATGGGCAGCCCGGGCCTGGATGCCTTCGCGCGCCCGGCCAGTTCGTGCAACTCTTCAGACTCGAAGCTGAGCGCGCTGATTCCGAGCAGGTCGGGCCGGCAGTCGTTGATCCTCTTGACCACGCCTTCAACGGTCAGCCCTTCAGGCAGCATATCGATCAACTCAACCTCTATCCCGGGCAGGTGTTGCCGCAGATACGAGGCCAGGTACATTATTCCCAGCGGCTGACCGAACCTTTGCCGCACGGTCCTGTGGCCGACCTGGACCAACTGTATTTTCGGCACTTAATCTGACCTTGAAAAGACGGACAAAATCTTGGCGAGCAATCCCTTCTCTTCCTTGTCTTTTTTCCCCTTGCCGGGCCTGCGCATCGGGGGCGCGTCCGCCGGCCGTTTCTGCACCAGCGACGGCTTGGGCCCCTCCCACTTGGGTTTCTCCCGAGCCGGCGCGGCTGATTTTTCAGGAGCGGGGGATTCCTTCGTTTCAAGCTTTTTCTCGCGCGTGACCGTCCTGGTGATCACGGTTTCCTGCTGGAACTCCGAGGAGATCACCGGCTTTTTGGCCACCACCAGGTTCTGGTGATAAATTTTGGCCTGGGAGCTTTGCACCTGGATGGTCGATTTTTGCTCAACGCCGGTGTCGGGATCCCTCGCGGCCAGGGACAGGATTCCCTCCGGGCTGATCGCAAACGTGACCTCAACCCGCGCCTGGCCCTTGGGTGCCTTGCGCAGGCCCGAAAAATTGAAACCCCCGATGTGCACGCACTCGCCGGCGTTGGGGCTGTCGCCCTGGAGTATGGTCAGCGAGATGGTCTCCTGGTCATCCTTGCTGGTGGTGAAAATTTTCCGCTTCTGGTTAGGCACCGCGGAGTTGCGCTCAAAGATGGGGCTGACGCGGTCGCCTCCCAGCTTGAGCCCGATGGCGATGGGCAGCACGTCAAGCAGCATGATCTCCTGCGTCTTGCTGCCCGCGATGCTGTCCGCCAGGATGGCCGCGCCGATCGCCACCGCCTCGTCCGGGTGAACCCCCTTGCTGGGCGGCTTCTTGAAAAAGTCCTCCACCGCCCTGGCCACCAACGGTATCCGGGTCGAACCGCCCACCAGCAGCACGGCATCAATGTCCTCAACCTTGAACCCGGCATCAGTGAGCACCTTGTCGCAGGTGGACAGCGTGGAATCGATGAACTGTTTTATGATTCCCTCGAAGTCCGCGCGCTCCACCGAGTAGTCAATGTTGAGCGGGCCGTTCGGGCCCGCGGCGATGAAAGGGATGTTGATCCTGGCGCTGGGCCTCTCGCTCAATTCTATTTTGGTCTGCTCGCAGGCGTCCTGCACGCGCTGGTGAGAAATGGGGTCCTTCAACAGGTCCACCCCGGTGTCTTTCAAGAAGCGGGCGATCACCCATGAGGCAAGCCCGTTGTCAAAATCCACTCCGCCCAGGCTGGTGTCCCCGCCCGTGGCTTTCACCTCGAAAACGTTATTGCGCAATTCCAGAATGGAGATGTCAAAGGTTCCGCCGCCCAGGTCGTAAATCGCGATCTTCTGGTTCAACTCCCGGCCGAAACCGTAGGCGAGCGCCGCCGCGGTCGGCTCGTTGATTATGCGGATGATCTCCAGCTTGGCGATGTCCCCCGCGGTCCTTACCGCCTGTCTTTGCGAATCGTTGAAATACGCGGGGACCGTGACCACCGCCTTGCTGATTTCCTTGCCGATGCGGTCCTGCGACACGTTCCGGATGTGGTCCAGGATCAGCGCGGAGATTTCGCTCAAGCTGTAAAGGTCTTCATGCAGTTTGATCACGACCTCTTCCTGGTCCGCGGGCAGGATTTGGTACTTGACAAACTGCTTGACCTTTTTGACCTCATCGGAAAAGAATCGCCGGCCGATCAGCCGCTTGGCCGCATAGACCGTGTTTCTGGGGTTCATCAGGATTTGGCGTTTGGCGGCCTGTCCGATCAGGCGGTTGCCTTTGCCGTCCATGGCCACTACCGAGGGGATCAGGTATCCGCCGCCGGTGTCCGAGATGACCCTCGGCCTGCCGCGCTCCACGATGGCGGCGCAGGAATAGGTGGTGCCGAGGTCAATGCCTATTACGACGGAACTGGCCATTCTACATCATTATAAAATTTATTTGCCGGAAATGCCAGATCAGTCGGAGGCCAGCTGGCGAAAAATCTCCAGAACTTTGGCCCTAAGCTCGCTTTCACTGCCGTTGTTATCAATGATGATGTCGGCTTTTAGCTTTCGCTCCGGGTCCGAAGCCTGGTTCCTGATCCGCGCCCGGATCTCATCCGCGCAAGAATCGTCCCGGCCGCAAGCCCTTCGCACGCGAACGCCCTCGTCCGCGGTGACCAGGATCAGCGGCTTGAGCCAGCCCGGCGGAGAACTTTCCACCAAGAGCGCCGCGTCGACCACGGCGAGCTTGCGGTTTTCGCCCCGGGCTTTCTCCAGTCCTTTCAGGATCGTCTGGCCGATCCGCGGATGGGTGAAGAATTCCAGTTTCTTGCGGGCAGCGGGATTGGAAAAAACGATTTCCGCCAGCTTCTTGCGGTTGATGGTCCGGTCGGGGTTGAGCGCCGCGTCTCCGAAGAACCCCTTGATGTCCCGCCAGGCCGGCTGGTCCGGCTCGACAATCTCCCGGGCGATCTGGTCCGCGTCCAGCACGTAGGCGCCCAGTTCGCCCATGATCCTCGCCACCGTGCTCTTGCCCGAGCCGATGCCGCCGGTTATGCCCGCTACTTTCATCTTTCGCCTGACCCGCCTTCCACGGCCAAAGCCAACTGCGCTTTGAGTGTAACTATAAAATTTGCCGGCGGGGCTGTCAACGGACCTCGCGGCAAGAGGCTGGAATGCAATCAGTCCGGAATGAGGCAAAGCGAGTCAAGTTGCTGCTTGAATTTATTGGCCGTGGCCATGAATTCGATCCCGGCGTAAACCGGAAAGTCGTTGAGCACAACCTCCGTGTCCTTCATCCAGACAACTTTGCCCAACGCGATCACGATCCGGTCGTCATCAGCGCCAATCGGAATCAGCAAGGCCAACTCCTCCCCGCTCTCCAGCGGAATGGGCGAGCGCAGGCAAATCCCGCCCGGGCTCAAGTTAATGCCCCGGCAGTCGAACATCAAATCGGTGGTGATGCATTTAATCGGTCGGTCGTACCGCTTTCTCGGATGCTTCCTCCGCTGGTCCTGGAACTGCGCCATGATAACCTCTCCCATCCATTCTCAGAGAATATTTTATTCTTGTCAAGCATACATTGTCTTTTGCCCGGGCCTGGCGGCTGAGGCCGGTCGCATTTAAAAAGTTTTCATCCCTCAGGAGCTCAACCTTTGGCCCGGCGCAGGAATTTGCGGATGAGAGAAAATTGCCGAGAGTTGTCTTGGTACATCCTCTCCGGGTGCCATTGGACGCCAAGCACAAATCCTTTTTCCGATTCGATGGCCTCGATGACGCCGTCCGCGGCTCTTGCTGAAACGCGCAGGCCGCTGCCGGCTTTTTTCACCGCCTGGTGGTGGCTGCTGTTGACGATAATGCGTTTGGGTTTATGGACCGGGCGCGGGAAAAGCATTTCGCTGAGCAGGGTGTCCCCCTGGATATTGACTTCATGCAGGGCCGGGCCTTTGCCCGAAGCCGCGTGCTTGACGCTGGTCTTGCACTGAAATTTAATGTCCTGAAAAAGAGTCCCGCCGAAAGCGACGTTTATGATCTGCGCGCCCCCGCAGATGCCGAGCACGGGTATTCCGGCCTTGGCTGCTTTCAGCACCAGTTCTTTTTCAAACGCCGACCGTTCCGGCATCGGCCTCACCTTTGCGGCCTTGATTATCTTTTCGCCGTAAAAAGACGGCGGCACGTCCTTGGCGCTGCCGGTGAGCAAAATACCGTCCAGCCTGCCCAGAATGAGATCGATGTCTCCCGGGTCCTTTGCCGGAGCAAGCAGGACCGCGGCGCCTCCTGCGTCCCCAACCGCTTCCAGGTAGGCCGACCAGAGATGCACGATTTTTTTCCCGGCATAGCCGCGGGCAAAGCGGCCGCCGTCGTCCACCTCCGCGGTTATGCCGATCAGGGGCTTCATCTTTTCTCCAGGACTTTGCCGGGCGCGCTGCCCGTCAGTTCTCCGTTCATCACCGCGATTTGGCCGTTGACCATCACCAGGTCAATGCCGCGCGGCGGACTGAACGGGTTGTCAAACGTGGCCTGATCACGGATCGCTTCCGGGTCGAAAAGCACCAGGTCGGCGTAGTATCCCTTGGCGATTTTTCCGCGGTCCTTGATCCGGAAATGCTCCGCGCAAAGCCTGCTCGACTTTTCCACGGCCCGGACCAGGGCCATTATTTTTTTCCGGTTCGCCATCTGCGAGATGAACCGCGGGAACGCGCCAAAGGCCCGCGGGTGCGGCTTGCCTTTGGCCAGGATTCCATCAAAGGCTCGCGCGCCCGAGTCCGAGCCGACCATCACCCAGTCCTTCCGGTAGATCCTCTCCATGTTCTCTTCGCTCATGGAGTGGAAGACGGCATTGGGGCTGATCCTTTCTTCGGCCATAAGGTCGATCAGAAAATCTTCCGGTCCTTTCTTCTCGCATTCAGCGAGTTCGGCAACGGATTTTCCTTCCAATTGCCGGGCCTTTTCGCTGAAGACCTGGCTCAAGACTATGCGCGACCAGTAGCCGGGCTTTTTATCCTTGAGCTCGGAGTGGATTTTCTCGCGCTCGGTCTTAAGCCTTTCCTGGAAAGCCTGGTACCCGCCCTCCAACGCCCAGTCCGGGAAAACTGCGGACAGGCCGGAAAAGCTTGCGGTGTAGGGATACCTGTCGGCCATGATCTCAATGCCGTCCTCCCGGGCCTTTTCGATCAGGCCGAATACTTCATCCAGCTTGTTCCAGTTCTGCGGCCCCGCGGTCTTCAGGTGCGAAAGCTCAAGCCGCACTCCCGCCTTCCTGCCAATCTCGATCAGCTCCCGGACCGACTCCACCAGCCGGTCTCCCTCGCTCCGGACGTGGCAGGCGAAAATACCGTCGGCTTCCCTGACCGGGGCGAGCGCCTGGATCAGTTCATCGCTTGTGGCGTAGCACCCCGGAGGATAGATGAGTCCGGCGCTGAGCCCGAAGCAGCCCTGCGACATGGCCCCGGCGATTTCATTCAGGATTTTGCTCATCTCGCTTGCGTCGGGTCCTTCGCGGCGGAAGCCGATCACGCAGGCCCGCACCGTGTTGTATCCGACCAGGGGGGCAAGGTTGATCGCGATCCCGCTTTGCCTCAGTTGGGCAAAGTATTGGGCCATGGTCTCAAATTTTATTTCCAGGCCGTATTCCTCTTTGAGACCCTGGGCGCGGTCCCGGGCCAACTCGCCGAAAAATGGCGCGGCGCTGTAGCCGCAATTCCCGCAAACCTCGGTTGTCATCCCCTGCAGGATTTTGCTGTCAGCGAGCGGAGCGACCAGGAGTTGGTAGTCGGAGTGGCCGTGGCTGTCTATAAGGCCCGGACAGAGCGCGGCATTTTGAGGCCGGATCACGGTATCGCCCGGAGCGGGGTTGACGCGGCCTATCTCCGCGATCCGTTCGCCGGTCACGCGCAGGTCGGCCGGGAAAGGCTCCGACCCGGACCCGTCAACGATCAGGACTTCCTTGAAAATTACCTCAGACATTACTTGCCGTTTTTGAGAATCTTGATCGCGCAAAGTTCTCCGCACATGGTGCACACCTGGTCGTTATGCGGCGGACGGCTCCTGCGGATTTCGCGCGCGCGCTCCGGGTCGAGCGCGAGTTGGAACTGTTTTTCCCAGTCGAGCGCTTTGCGGGCCTTGCTCATTTGCAGGTCGCGGTTAAAGGCCGCGCGGTTGCCCCGGGCGATGTCCGCGGCATGCGCCGCGATCCTGGCCGCGATCACCCCCTCGCGCACCTCCTCCGGCCCGGGGAGGCCGAGGTGCTCGCTGGGCGTGACGTAACAGAGGAAATCCGCCCCGGCCTTGGCCGCGAGCGCGCCGCCGATGGCGGAGACGATGTGGTCGTAGCCGGGCGCGGAGTCGGTGACCAGCGGGCCGAGCACGTAGAAAGGCGCGCCGTGGCAGATTTTTTTCTGGAGCACGACGTTGGCCTCGATCTGGTCGAGCGGGACGTGCCCCGGGCCTTCAATCATCACCTGCACGCCGGCTTCCCAGGCGCGCCGGGTCAACTCGCCGAGGATGATCAGTTCCTGGACCTGGCCCCGGTCGGTGGCGTCCGCTATCGAGCCGGGCCTAAGCCCGTCGCCCAGGCTCAGCACCAGCTCGAACTCGCGCGCGATATCGAGCAGCCGGTCAAAATCCCGGTAAAGTGGATTCTCTTTCTTGTTGAAATTCATCCATTCCAGCGTGAGCGCGCCCCCGCGGCTGACAACGTCCAGCACCCTCCCTTCGCGCTTGAGCCGCGAGACCGATTCCCGGCACACCCCGCAATGCACCGTGACAAAATCAACGCCGTCCTCCGCGTGAAGCCGGACCACGTTGAAAAAATCATCCGACGCCATGTGCACAAATGACCGGCCCTTGCGGATGGTCTCAATCGCGGCCTGGTAAATGGGCACGGTTCCCACCGGCAGACTGGTGGCGTTAATTATCTTGCGGCGGATGGCCGTGATGTTCCCGCCGGTGGACAAGTCCATGACCGTGTCCGCGCCCGCCCGCTCAGCCACTTTGAGCTTCCGCAATTCCAGGCCCGGGTTGCACAAGTCCTGGCTCGTCCCGATATTGGCGTTCACCTTTACCCGCAGCCCGGCGCCGATCCCGCAGGGCTTTCCCCCTCCGCGAATTCGGCTGCGAGCGATCACGGCGTGGCCGCAGGCGAGCAGTTCCCGTATTTCCTCCGGCTCCCGGCCCTCGTCGCGCGCCACGGCTCTCATTTCCCGGGTGACCCGGCCTGAGCGCGCCGACTCGAGCAAGGTTTTGATCCCCGCCCTTTTCATTGGCATTAATTTATCACAAAAGGACGCTTAACAGTAGCCCGGGAATAATCAAAGGTTGCGGAGCGGCAAAGTCAAGCGAAAATGCGCTAGAACCGGGTCTCGATTCCCAGTCCCGCGGAAACGCCGGCCGGCAGCAAGGGCGAATAGTTGAATTGGATGGCGGCGTACAAGGCCAGGTTGAGTTCGAAATTGGAGGTCCGGAACCCCAGCGGGGAATAGGCGTAGTCAAGCTTTGCATTTTCCAGCTCCAAACCAATCAGCAGCCGGTTCTTGAGTCTTTTCGGACGGCCGCTTCGGGGCGCGCGATTTTCGGGGCAGCCGACTTCCCGCCAGAACTTGTCGGTCAGGACCAGTCCGCCGGGGTCCTTGTCAAAAACATTGGCATCCGTGAAAATCCATCTCCCCTCCGGGTCTCTCAGTTCAAGGCCGTATTGATGGTACTTGAGACACTCCGCGCAAGGAGCCGGCAGGGCCGGGAACTCGCCGGCCTTCGGCTTTGCCCGGGGCTTGCGGGCCCATATTTTTTTCTCAACCGGGATCGGACATTCCATTTTGGCCTTGACTTGCGCCAGGCGCAGCCGGGAGGCAAGCAGATCAACATCATTTCGCAGTTTTCGGTTTTGTCTGCGCTCGAAATTGCAGAGCGCGAAGGACCCGGCCATGAGAGCAAACACCAACAGACAAGCCGCAAGTTTAATTTTCCCGATCAAATTTTTTCCCCCAAGTGTAGGCGGTGGCGAGGATGGCGTTAGGTATGCCGAGCACGAGCGCGATCCCGGGCAGGCCGGAAACAAACTGCTCGCCGGGCCGGACCAGAAAGCGAATTGTAATGCAGATTACAAGCAGCAGGGAAACCAGCATGGTGATTGAAAACCAGAAAGCGGTCTTGCTCGGCTCTCCTTTTTTGCTGAAAAGCCAATGGTCCACGGAAACTCCTTTTCAGGCCGGGAACGCCTTGATTCCATCCGCCAGGGCTTGCGCAATCGCGGAAGCGCTGGCCTTGAGCCAGGCCGCCTCTCCCGGGTTGGAGATAAACCCGCATTCAACGAGGCAGGCGGGCATCGAGGTATGCTTGAGGACAAAAAAAGCCGCCGGCTTGACTCCGCGGTCGCGCCTGCCGAAACGCAGGAGCTCGCGGTGGAGCGATTCCGCCAGCCGTTGCCCGCGGGCGCTGCCGGGGTCATGGAAAAGTTCAATGCCTCTTGCCTGCGGGTTTTCCGAGGCGTTGCAGTGGATGCTGAGGAAGAGTGCCGCCCGGGAATTGTCAGCTATCTCACAACGTTGCTTGAGACTCAGGCCAAGGTCGTTCTCGCGGGTGAGCAGCGCGTCGGTTTTCAAGCCCGCCAGGACGCCGGCGAGGGCCAGGGCTATTTCCAGGTTGAGCTGCTTTTCCCGGAGGCCTGAGGCGACCGCGCCGGGATCGCGTCCCCCATGTCCGGGGTCAATCATGACCGGGCCCACTGGTCGTCCTTCCGTTCAGGTACGCGATTTTCTGCTCGATCCGGATCAGTCTCTGTTCGTTGCGCAGCAATATCTCCTCCTGCCTGCCAAGTTGCGAGGCAATCCCCGAACTCCGCTCATCGCAAAGCTCCTGGTTGACCTTGACGTTGATCTTGCGGTTGAATTCCTTGAACAGCAGGCCGATTATGGCGAGCGACGTTGAGATGAGTCCCCCGATTAAAACCGTCTCCATTGGCCGGCCTCCTTGTCAACTGATGCCTTCAATCCAGGCCAGGAACCAGTGAACATAGGCATCATTCATACTTTCATCTACATAGGCCTGCAATTGAAGGGAATTGAGACCGGAAGCCGGGGCGGAAATGGTGAGGGTGAACAACTCGTATTCAGTGCCGACAAAGGCATACTCGTCGCTGTAAGACCCCGCCAGCAAAGCCCTCATTTTCCTGACCGGGGCGTTCCCGTAAATTTTTGCCCGGACGCGGAGTTTGAATGTAGTCAGGCCCGAGGGCACAACCATTTGCGCTTGCTTGACGATAGTCCAGTTATCATGGTCGAGCGGGACTCCTTGCGCAGGCTCATCAGAGTCGCTGTTATTAAACAGGGTGGACGTTCCGATCGCGGTGCGCAGGGTATCGAGGTTGTTTTTGATTTTGGCCATCAGGGTGCTTGAGACCGGGCTGTTGGCATCGATTTCGCTGTTGGCTATGTTTTGCCAGCTCATATCAGTCCTCCTTGGTTGGGCGCAAAAGCGGCTTTCGGCCATGAGCTCAAGCCGAATGGCCTTTTGCGCGATTTCCCTACCAGATCACGTATCCCTCGGCTTCGTTCACACCATCACCGTCGGCGTCCAGTTTATTGCCCGAGTCGCCGTCCCAGGCATATTGGTCTTTCGCGGCCTGGCTTGCTCCCGCATAAAGGAGCAAGACGTCGGTTCCCGCGGAATGCGGCGCGGGCGCTGTTCCCAGTATTCCCCGGACGCATCCGCCGAGGGTTAGAACCTGCGTCCCGGGGTCATAGTTCTTGGACGAGTATGAAATTTTCTCGTCCTCTATCCTGATCTGTCCCGCGGAGGCAAAATGCCCGTCCGAATATGACCCCGCGCTCAATTGCAGGATTATGGTTGTGTCGGAACCGGAGATGCCGCTTACAAGCACGGGATTTTGCGGACCGATCCTGCTGGACAGGCCCTGGAATCCGAAGGCCATGGCGGTCAACTCGTAGCGGCCGATGCCGGCCGGTTTTTTGGAAACGATTTCGAAAAAGCCGGTCTTGCTCACTCCCGATTCGTCCACCATCTGCCGGCTGCTTATTTGCACGAATTGTCCGATTTCGATCGGGCAGTCCTTGAGTTCAACTTTGAAGCGCATTTGGGCAACGCCGCCGCTGGTGAGGGCGAGCAGCCGGCTTGCCAGGGCGATCGCTTCTTCGCCGCGGTAGATCCAATTGGCGAAAATGGTTTTCGGCCTCGAGGCGTTGAGATAGTCGGGCCCTTCGATGCTCTGGTCCAGTTCGGCAATGAGTTCCTGATACTTGGAGGGATCGGAACCGGGATTGGCCTCAACCGGGTTGTAATAGACCATGACCCTCGTATTCTGCAAAGCCGGATCATCAGTCACCCGCGAGGATCCCTCCAGGATTGAGTCCTTGTCGGAAACCGCGGCCGCAATATCGGAAGAATTCAGGGGCGCCAGCGCCTGGAATTCTATTTCGCCGTCCTCGTTCTGCCAGGCCTGCGCGAGCGCCTGCTCGCAGAACTGGTTGAAGAGTTCCTGGGTCTTGACCGGCTCGGCAATTTTTGCGCGGAACAAATTGTTATTCAGCCAGTCCAGGCATTCCCGGGCGATGGTCGGGATCATTATTTTGGCTCCGGCGCCGTGTCCTGACGGGCCGGTGCCAAACGCGCCCCGCTGGCTGTAATAAAAAATCGGGATGGGGTCTCCGCCGTAAACTTTCAAGACGTTCCCCTCCCGGCCGCCGTAGACAATAAATTCGTCATCGATCTTGAAGACCCCCTGGTCGGGGACCAATGATCCGTCGGAAACGGTTATGTCGGCGGCGCTGTCCGAAACATCCGCGGAGAGCGTGGCGCCCGAGTCCACGACCGCGATGTACTCAGAATTGATCCCGGCGCGGTTGCAGACCAGGTCCAACAGGACCATGTCCGCGGTGAGCCCGGCGGCGAGTCCGGCGTCATCTCTTCCGTAGATAAGGCAGTGCTTGACCTTTTCTCCCACGTTAACCGGCGCGCTTGAGCCAAAGGCGAATTGCATGTTGTGCAAAGTCCATGCGCCGTAGCTGTCAGGACCTGTTATTCCTGAGTACTTCAGGTATTTGCCGGACTCGGTGACAATAATGCCGCGTTCCGGCAGTTCGTTGCCGGCAAAGACCAGGAGAAAGTATTCGCCGGTGCCAGGGTTATATCCCATGTTTATGATGGTGACTTTGTCCGACTGTTTGGAATGGCTTGGGCAATCCAGAGATTTGAGCAGGTCTTTGATCGTGAGCGAAGCCTCTCCCGGCTTCTGCTCAAATTTTTCCATCACCCCGCGGAAGAAAAGCCTGGACTCGTAGGGCAAGGTATAAATTTCAAAATACTTGTCGGCGCCTGGGTACTTGGTCCAGACCAGAGAATCGCTGCGGTGAATCCGGTACCCGCCCGGATAAGGGTTGTAACCCGACTCGGAAAACAGGGCATATCCAGTATGGAACTCCTTTCTCTTAACCGCCCAGGCCACGGGCCCCTCGGGCAGTTTGATCGGGTCAAAGGCAAAGTAAGGATAGGCCGGGGAGAAGTCGAAGTAAGCCTCGTTGGTTGATTCCGCGAGCAAAGCATCGGGTAAGCCGGTGGCCGGGTCCACCGACCATAATTCCGCGCCCAGCCTTTCATGCGTTGACCCAAGGTAAAGTTGCGCATGTATTGTGAGTCCGGTGAGGACTGCTCCGTTGCCCAGGAAGGTGTTGCCCTCACGGTCATTCAGGAAAAAGATCGTGTTGCCCTGGTTGTAGAGGTATTGCTTGATCAGGACCGGGTCGCGTGCGAAGCACAAATACAGTTCGGCCCGCCGGCGGAAGTAATTCGGGTTTCGCGCCAGCCAGTTTTTCCAGAAGGACCCCGCGGTTTCCAGGTTGCTGCTTTGCTTGTCCGGGTTGGCGAGACCAAGAGGGGCATCGTCATGAAGGCTGACCGTAAGGTCGGCGCGGGTGGTTTTGAAATTTCTCGGGTCCAGCTCCATGGAGTTGTATTGAATGCTCTTGATATACGGCAGCACGTCCTTGAGCCAAAGGCCGGCCTTTCCGCAAAAACGGTATTGCTTGCTTCCCCTTGCATAGTGCGTCTTGTCCTTGCAGGTCGGATAGGTGAAATAACAGGGCGTGCCGGAAGCGGCGCAGGGCGAAACCCCGAACTCGTTGGCGCAATAGTCCGGGTAAAGCACCAGCACCCAGGCCGGCTGGCGCGATATCCTGGAAAGCTCTTCTTCAAAGCTCATTGCACTCGGCCTTCCAGTTCCAATTTCAAAGCCCGATGGACCGGCCCATAGGGAAGGTCAAGTTTGGGGTCGGAAACTTCCATCAGATAGATTTCCAGCGGGTGGTTGGTCCTGTCCCAGGCGAACAAAAAGGGCTTGGGGACGTGCGATTTCCAGAACGGGAGCAGGGTGTTCCGCGCGAAATCATCGCTCAGCCGGTCAAAGCACAGGGAAACCCTGCGTTTGAAATATCTGACCGCCACGCCCAGCAGGTATCCTTCCTCGCTTTTCGAGTTTTCAATGAGGGCCTCGCTCTGGTTGGGGTCGAACCCGGCTGCGGGCCAGGAGGGGAATTCCAGGAAATTGCCGAGGAACAGGATTGCGATTTCCGCCGGGCTCCCGCCGGCATTGATGTTCAGCTTGTAAAAGCGGTAGCTTACCTGGGCAAAGCTTTTAAAAAAGACGTCATCGGAGCCGACCGCCTGTTGAAAGATCTGGGTCCAGTTGACGCCGTTGGTTGAGCCGTAGAGGGTCGCCTGGCTGCGGCCGGAAGAGAAAATATTATGTCTATAAATCAAGCATGCGCTTGCGGCCTGGGCCGAGCCGCAATCCACGGTCAGGTTCTGCGCCGCGGAATCCGCGCTCCTCCAGGTCAGGTATTCTCTCCAGTCCGCCAGGTTGGCCACGGGATGGCCCGGCTCGGAACTGGTCGCGGACAGCACCGCGCCCGAGCGCGCGAGCAGGTTGTCCCAAAAGATCGCCGGCTTTGCATTCTGGGTCATCGTCCACCTTTCCTTATCCCTGTCTTTCTCGTTTCCTAATTGGCGAATTCGATATTGACATTGTCGCGGTAAGCCTCGTTCAGACCTTCCACGATCTTGCGCGCAAAGGCCTTGGGGTCAGTTACGATCCCTTCCCCGATATTCACCACCACGGTGCCGGATTTGGCGGGGGCCGGCGGCTGCGCGCTCGGGGCTTGAGCCGCGGGCGCGGCCTGCCCGCCGCCGGAGTCGCCGCCATGGCGCGCGGAAGTTTTGGCCGCGTCCGCGTACTGCTTGACCGCCAGCGCGTGTTTGAGGCTTGCGGCCAGGTGGCTCGGGTCTTTGGTGGCGAGGAAGCTGCCCAGTTCCTTGGTGGCTTCCGCGATTTCAAAAGGGATCATGATCATGGCCTGAGCCTTGATCCCCGCGCCCAGAAGTTTAGCCATGGACCCGGCCGCGGACTTCTGGGCGTTGACCTCGCTTGCAAGCGATTCTTCCTTCACCCTTCTGGTCAGTTCCGCGAACTGGGCTTCAAGCTGATGACGCCTTGCCTCGGCCTCGGCAATGATCTCCAGCTCGGCCTGTTTGTACTCCCGCAGCTTTTCAAGGCTTCCGTCTTCCAAAGAATCATTCGTCATGTGATTTCTCCCAACTCGTTTTCATCGCCTCAATTTTTTCCTCAAGCGCCGCCAGCAGATGCCACGCGCCATAATCCAGGTCATTGAGGGCAATCGGCATGCCCGCGGACCTCAACCGCCGGATTTCCAGGAGTTGCCAGGTCTGCGGAGAAATGCTTTCGATTTTGAAATCAGGGCAATTCTGGCAGGCCCACTTGGCATATTTATTTTTCCGGTCCTGGCAGTTGGCGCAATCCGCGAGTTCGCGGTTGAGGATCAGCTCCAGGTCCAAAGCTAGTTTTTTTCCCGGGCCTCCGCGTCCAGGCGGGTAAATTGGACCAGGTGATTTCCCAGCATGAGCATGAGTCCGGGCAGCTTTTGTTTGAGAAGCCCCTTCCAGTTCTGGACAAAGCCGGTTTTGGCAGGGTCGGTCACCAAAACCCGGCGGCCGCAGTCATCGACCAGGACCACGTCGCCTTCCCTGATCCCGAGGATGCAGTCGCCGGCCAATTCCAGTCCGGCTTCGAGCAGGTACTCCAGGCTTTCGCCGCTCCGGGCGGAAAGGCTTCGCGCCAGGTATTTGATCATTTCCTGCGAGTCGGGCTTCCGGTAATAAACTTCAACCTGGTCCTGCCCGATCTTGAATTGAACCGATTCTCGTCCCGTGATCTCGATTGCCATTTCTCACCTCATTACAGGTATGAGCTGACCTGGTTCCAGGTGCGAATGAACACGCCGCAGTAAGTGCCGTCGTCCATGACGACAAGGTCGCCTTCCTGCGCGTAGACCTTTCCGCTTGTGACAATGGGCGTCTTCAGGATGCCGCATTGAGGGAAAACCAGATCCGCGCCGAAGTAGTATCCGCTTCCGGGAACGATTTCCGCTCCGCGGATTTTGAGATAAAGGCAGATGGTTTCGGTCTCGGGATGATCGCTTTGCCACTGGCGGATGGTGTTCCGGAGCCGCTCGGAAATTTTGATGGTGATCTCCCTGCCTTGGCGGACCGCCTCATTGGCGTAGATCTCGTTCGAGCCGTCCGCGAGTTGCCGGATTGCCAGGTCATTTTTGGCGTTGATGGAAAAGCCCAGCAGGTCGTTTGAGACAAGCTCCCCGCCCAGGACCTGCGAGCCGTTGAAATATCCGTCCACCATTACCTGGGCATCGACCAGCCGGAGGGGAGACTCTTCCAGCATTGCGGGAAAAGTGCACCAGGACGGCTCTACCGGGATATAGTCGACGTGAAAGTCGATCAGGTTCGGGCTTGAGCCGATTGCCTGCTCAAGGGTTATCACCGCGGGGACGGCCGCGCTGACCGAAACCACCTTGGCCACGGTCCATACGTTGGAGCCTGAATCTTTGGCGCGGACCCGGAACACGTTTTCCAGTCGCTCGGAATCGCCGGACCCGTGGACGCCGTTGGCGGCCAGGGTTATCTGCGTGGAATTCGCGGGCGCGGTCACAACCTCGTGCAGGTAATTGGTCTCGCGCCTGCCGATCCCTTTGACGTCCACGCTCAAGCCGATCCAGCTCTCGCCCAGCTCAAGGCTGAAAGACTCTATTAAATTGCCGGAAAATCTTTCCTTCAAAATGGAGTCGCCCCGGCGCTGGATCAGGGTAAAGCTCGGCGGATAGAGCGCGCCTGAAGGAGTTATGGTGTGCTGGTAGACCCCGCTTGCGACCTGCTGCGATGAAATCGACCCGTAGAAGCAGGCCAGGGCGAAGGTGAGGAAATCCGGCCGGGCGCGTTTCTGGCTGAGTTTGCCGCCTGCGGTCTGGCTGGCCGCGTAGAGCCGGGTCGGGAGTTCAGTCCCCCGGACCTGGTTGCCGTCATCCTCAACCACGCGCTCGATCCCGAGGCCCGAACCGAGGTCAAACGCGATGGAAACCCCGGACTGTGTTTGGGGCTCGCCCAGGCTCTGCTCCTTGGCGCGAAAGATCGCCGCCCTGCCCAGTTGTTCGAGGAAATTCTTCGCCATTTTTCCACCGCCTCCTTGGTTGCTGATATGTAGCCTAGATCACAAATAGGACCGCGCGGGCGCCAGGATTTCCGCGGCGACCACCGCGGTCACTTCCGGGTTCTTGTGGTCGGCGTCTTCGAAGAAAGCGCTCTCAAACGCGCTTTCCTTGACCCTCGCGAGCAGCGTTCCTTCGCAGCCTTCGATCAAGGCCGGCATCCCGGAGAACTGCTGGTCCGCGGCGTTCTGCGCCCGGATCACGGTTTCGAGTCGCGCGGCTATTTTCTTGGCGCGCTCGGCTTCGGCTTCGCGGTCTCCTCCCCTGCACAGGACCAGGAATTCGAGGCTGAAAATTTTGTCCACCAGGCTGCTGGAAGGGCCGGGTTCTTCCCGCTTGCTCGTCACTTCCACGCCGATCAACGGCAGCTCGTATTTGGAGTAGAGCTTTGCCTCCCGCCTGATTTTGGGCTCGATGGTCTTGACCGGGGTATCCCCCGGCTCGCGCAGTCCCCCGGCTCCGGTGTCGGCCAGGAGGGTTTCCACCACTTTTTCCGCGACGATCAGATAGTCTCCGTTGGCAAGAGCCATTTCTGCAATCCTTTCCTAATCGAGGACCTCGTCCTCTTGAGGATCATCCTGGAAGATCTGTCCTTGATAAACCGCGACCGGAAGGTCATTGCCGGCAAGACGCAGTTCACCCCTTTGGAGCCGGTCGAGTTCTAACAGCGCCTGTTCTTCAATCGCGGTCTTCAATTCCGTCTGGTTGGCCAGGCCGAGGAACACCAGACAATCATTGACCGCGATTTTCCTTGCCAGGCGTTCGATCAAAGCGGGCGTTGGCGGGTTCTGTTCGACCGCGGGGAACGGCACCTGGTAGTACCCGTAAAGGAAAGCATCGATCCGCCGGCTGGAATCGTAAATGAACTGTTCGATCATTGCATCGGTAAGCTGGGCCGGATTTTCCAGCGGCAGCTCGTTCCTCACCTTGGTCACCGTGGTATAAGCCGGCTCCGCGCCGCCGCCGGCCACGACCTCAAAGGCTTCAATCACCGCGGGGTACGGGAAGACCTGCGCTCCGGCGACTTGGCAGTAAATCCTGGCCGAGGCCAGCCCGGCGGAGAAATCGAGAAGAGGGATATCTTGCACGTAAAGGAACTTGCCGCTGGCATCCTCGGCGGAAGCCAGCGCCGGGGAGCTGGTTTTGGTCGCGGTGAGCCTGAGCGTGCCGGCGCCGTCATAAAATTCCACTTTGAGGCCGGGGTCGTCCCAGTCCGGCTCAATGAAATTTCCCAGCCCGTCTGAAATCCTGAAATCAAACCGGGCCTTGTCGCCCTGGAGATATTTGCAGAGAATCGACATGGTTTCCTCCTAAATCCTGCGCAGCGCTTCCGGGGCACGCCTGGACAAGACCTGGCTCATGGGTTTGATGCCTATCTTTCCGCTGTGGAGCACCCTTTGGACGTCGCCGTCCGAGACGAAACTGAACTCGATGTGGAACCATCGTCCGACCAGAGGCCAGGATGAGCGGACCTGCGTCAGGGTAAGCGGCTCTCCGGCGAATTCCGGAGTGTTGTCATCGTCGGCGTTGATCCGGATTTTGATTCCCTGATTGAGGAAATCGGTTTCATCGAGGAAGCTCAGGTCCTGGGGGAACCAGGTTGCCGAAGGGAATCCGGCGTCAACGCTTACTTGCGCCTTGGGGAGATTGGCGCTGTAAGGTTTGGTCGCCGCTCCGGGCGGCGCAAATTCCCCGGGCTTGAAGCAATTGAATATCCTGAGCTCATCCATCCAGGCGTCTTGCCGGACGTCGCTGTAAAGAAGCTGCAGGGGGCTTTGCAAAAGGAGGTTGCTGGAATCGATGACCGTGCCCTCAAAAGCGTCTGAAGCAACGGTCAGCCCGTCAACAAAAATGTTCGCCTGGTGCTGGGTTTCGCTCCAACTGAACCGGAGATGATACCAGGTGTTGACGTTGAGGTTGAGGCCCGAGGTCTGGAGGACAAAAATTCCGGAGGTGGTGTTAAGCCTCAAGCCCATTTGGCCATCGGTCATGAAAATTTGCCAGGCGTTTGCGACCGGGTCGGCGTTTTTGTATCGGTCAATGAGGTTGCGTTCAGCCGAGCTGGTGTCCATGGTGGAAAACCTGGCCCAGAAGTCGACGGTCAATTCCGGGGCGGCCACGATTTCCGGGGGAGGGCTGCCCAGCGTGATCCCGATCAGCCAGGTGCCCAGATGCAAAAGCGAGCTTTGGCCGAATTTTTCCAGGTCGTAGTCGAGTGCATGGAATCCGGCGGGGAAATAAGGAGTCCCGCTAATGGAATTTTTGATTGAGCCGAACATTTTTTGCCCGGACTCGCCGGGATCGCCGTCGAAATGGCAGAGCAGAGCGAGGTTATCGAGCGGGCGGAGCTTGACCTTGGCCCCGTTTTCATGGAGCGCCAGTTCCTCGGCCGGGTCCAGCACCGCCTGTTCGTAGCTGATCAGTTTTTCCAGGACAGCCATTATTCCTCCATCTCCGCGACCGGGTACTCGGCGAGTTCCTTGCCGCAGCGAGCGCAAAGTAGTTGAAGTTTCATTGTCTGCAAATTAAGGCGCCGCTTGAACTCTGAGTTCCCCAGCCGGCCGGCCGGACTTTGTTCCCGGCAATCCGCGCAGACCGGCCTGGCTTCCACCAGCGCCTCGCGTCGTTTCCCGGTTTCCTGATCGACAAAGACAAACTTTTCCATATCGTGTCTCCGGATCATTTTTAAATTGGGCCGGGGCAGGAGAAGGGAGGGGCCTGCCCCGGCCCGGAGGAGTTAAGAAGTTGCGCAGCGGCGGAGTTGTTCGGTCTCTCCCACCGCGGCTCCGTACCTGCCCCAGCCGGCCACGGTCTCGGCGTAAGCCAGGATGTCCGGCTCGCTCAGGATGGTCAGGTCCATGCGCAGTCCGCTCTTGAGCTTCCTGCCCGGAAGGCAGACAAAGTAGTGCGAAGTATCCGGCAACGTCAGCGCCTGGTTCTTGAGGTGGGTGGTTGCGATGAGGCTGACGTTGAAGTTGAGCTGGCTCGCATTCCCGCCGTTGAGCGTGATGTTGAGGGCGTTGCGCAGCCGCGCCCAGAGTTGCACCGGCGCAAGCACCATGAAGCGCGAGCCGGGGTTGACTTCAAATCCCAGCCCGGACAGCTTCTCGATGATGTCGGCGCAAGCATAGTTGATGGTCTCGGCGTCCCTCACGGCCTTGCTGTCGGACGCGCTTCCCTGCCAGGCCGCGTCGCTGTCCGGCCGGGACCCGCTGAGCAGTTCGTAATGCGCCTGGGCCTTGTTGCCGTACCATTTGGCGCGGAATTCCTTGGCCGCGTCTTCGATCTTCCAGTACTCCTGGTCGTCAAACCAGAGCTTGCTCCAGCCGAGCGCTCCGCCGAAAAGGTCAAAGTTGACCGTGACGGCTTCGCCCGAGACCTTGTAGACTTCGGCCTTTTCGCCGGGTTTGATCGCCTTGAAGGACAGCCCGCTGGCCACGTCCAGGATTTCAAAGCCGTTCTTGCTGGTGTTGGTGAAGTCGATCACCTCGAACACCTGTTCCCATCCCAGGTCCGGCTCGTCCACCTGGTGGAACTTGGCGATGGCGTCAACGGCACTGGAAGGGAAATCGCCGCCGGTGGTGAATTCCAGGGCCCTGGCGTGGAGCTTTCTGGCCAGCCGCTCGGGCTTGCGCAGGAAATGCTCCACCGCTTCCAGAAATTGGCGCTGGCCTTCCGGGTTTGCGATATCAGCCTTGCCCCAGTCAGAAATCATCTTGTCTCGATACATTTGCGCACCTCCTCTACGCCAGGACCATAAGGTCGATTAAAACTTCGGCATCGTTGTCACCGGCATCCTCCAGGGCCCTGCCGCACAGGGTGTTGCCGCTCGAGGCATTGGTGACGTTTTTGGCTGCGGCGTCGTAGTAGACGCTGTCTCCGGCCGCGAAGTTTATGCCGGTGCCCGTGGCCTTGGGCGCCACGATTTTTTCCGCCTCGTAGACCAGCACGAACTCGGAATTTTCCGCGGCGTCCTCCACCACCACGCCGATGGTGTCATGGACCGCGATCATTTCGCCGGCGTCGACCGTTTCCGACTCGCCGGTCCTGGCTTTCAAGGTCTTTGCGCTTTCCAGTTTGGTGCGCAGTTTAAGTCCCGTTTCCAAAACCATGGTTACCTCCTTTGGTTCTTCTTTCTAGTCTTTCGGGATTAATGGATTGTTTGGGTTTTCCTCCGACTCGAGCGGGGCCGGAGCGCCGCGACCGGCGCCATGCTGGTAGATTCTGCGCAGCGCGGCCAGGCGGCCCAGTTCCCGCGCGAGTTCCTGCTTCACTTCCTGCTCCACATGCTCGGGATCAGGCTCTTTCAAGTCCAGCCTTTCGCTGACCTCTTCCAGGACCAGCCGCCGCTCCTCCCTCTTCAAATTCCGGTCACTCAGGCTGCGTTCCACTATTTCCGCCACTTTCCTTTTCCGCTCTTCCCTCTCGCGCTCTTTCGAATAGCGAGCCAGTTCGGATTTCAGCCGGTCGAGCTCCTGTTCTTTTTCCGCAAGACTTTGCTCCAATTCCTTCATTTCATTGCCGGCCGCCCCGGGCGCGTCTTCAAATTCCTCAACCTGGGCCAGGATCGCCGCGCCCGGAAAACCAGGGCGGGAAACCGATTTTGACCCGAGCGCCAGCCCGCTCACGGCTTCGATGGCGTTGACGATCCAATCCACGCCCCGCGCAGCCGCGGATTTTTCGCGTCGTTCAAAGACCAGGTCAGCCTCAAGGCTGCAGGTGTCCAAGGTTTTTTTGCGGATAAGTTCGCGCACGGCCGGGTCCGAGATGTAGGCATAGGCCAGCGCGCTTGCCCGGTCCCTGACCTTCTTCACCAGCGCGCAGATGATCTCGCCCACTTTCCTGCGCGGCCGGTTGGCGTTGTCATGGTAAAGGTAAACGGGCACGGCGCCCCGCGTGAGCTTATCCGCCAATTCCGCGATCCGCTCCGGGCTCCAGAATTTTTTCGCGCCCGCCCTCGCGCCCGCGCCGAGGATTTTGCCCGTGCTCACCCCCTCGTGCGCCACCAGCAATTCCACGAAAAAGGGATGCGCGTCCGCGGACTTGATTGAGTTGTATTTTTGCTCGCCCACGATGTTTTTCACTTCATCCGCGGCCATTTCCTGGACGCCTACGCTTTTTAAAACCAGTTTTTCAATCCTCATCGGCTTCTCCTGTCTCGTCCTGTTCCGCGTCCCGGTCTGGGGTTTCCGCTTCGGGATCGATATCCGGGAGCAGGCCGAGAAGCGTTTTCAGGCTGATCGCCCCGGATTGCCAGAGCGGGTAATAAAGCTGGACCAGGCGGTCAACCTGGGCCTGGGTGACGAAATTCATTTTCGGCTCAATGGCTCCCGCTCTAAGCGGCTTGGCCGCGGGCGAGACCATCTCGTTCCGGAGCGCGATGGCCTTGTCAAAGAGTTCCTTGAACCCCTGCCGCCAGCTGCGCTGCTCGCTGATCGAGACCACGGCCACGGGCTCCATCGTATTTTCCGCGGTGGCGCGGTTGCTCATGAATTCGGGGAACCCGAGGAACTGGACGGGCACGCCGGACCCGCCGGCGAGGATTTTGACTTTGGTTTCGATCTCCTGGCGGATGCTTTCCGCCCCGGCTCCGCTCATCTCCACGAGCGAGAACTCGGCCGGGCCGGCGAACACTTTTCCGATCCTCCAGTTTACCCCCGGGCTCAAGAGCTGATCATAGAGCTCCCTGGCCTCAACCATGTCCTCGGTCCGGAAGTAAGGAGTGGGCGAGGCGAAATACTGGTTGAGCCTGCGCCAGTCGCGGAGAGCGCGGTCAATGTCTTCCGCCTCCTGCAAAAGGCCGCTCAAGGCGGGCACGCCCTCGCGGCTGTTGATGCGGGTGTTGAACTTGATGAATACCGCTCGGCCAGCCGGGATTTCAACGTCCTCACCATCCGCGCTGTAACTGATCTGCTCGATCCGGTGGTAAAAATTGTCCCGGTATTGCGGGGTGTAATGGGTGTCATTCCAGGAGATGAAATTGATCCGTACATTCTCCGTTTCGGCGTCCCAGTCCATGACCATGAGGACCTGGCCTTCCAGTTCCTTCTCCACCGCCAACTGCTGGCCGAACTGGCCGTCGAGTTCATTGAGCTCGATCAGCCTGCGAATAAAGGCGAGTTCCTCCGGAAATCGCCGGGCCTTGGCAACAGCCTTCAATCCCCCGGCCATGGTAAAAGAGGCGCGGGTGTCAACTATGCGCTGGACAAGCTGGCTGCCGGAACGGGCATAGCCCTTATACTTCCGGACCAGTTCCGCGACCAGCTTTTCCCGGCTGTCGTAAGGATTGCTGTTGGGGGAAACGCTTTGCGCCTTTTCGCCCGCGCGATAGCTCAGAATGTCAGTGATGTACTCCTGGGCTTTGCGCAACGATAGCTCCAGTTCTCCGGCCTTCTTTTTCCATTTTTTTTCTTGAAACATTCCCGAGTTTCTCCTTTGCTGCCCTCTATTAATAGCAAAAAATGTGCGTTTTTTTTACGACCGGAATCCGCTCTAGCGGACTGATTTCCAAAGCGAAATTGTATTATTAAGAAGAATGGCGGAGTTTTAATCCGGTTAAACAGTTTTGTTTTCCATGCAAATTCAAGTAGTTACAGGCAGTTTCAGGAAGGGCAAAATGGGCAATTTGCAGGGGCCTGAAAAGACTTTAGGGGGCTTGGCCCGGGGTTTGGACTGGATCGGTTTGAACGGAAATTGGAGCCTCGGCAGCAAAAGCAAACAACTTCCAAATTTTTGCAGCCATCAAAGCAAGCAGGGAGCGATTGACAAGAAATCCTCTCGCGATATAGTCAGATCTATGAACTGCTACCGGCACCAGGATCGGGCCGCGAAACGCAAATGCTACAAGTGCAAGCAACCGGTCTGCCCGGAATGCCAGTTCAAGCTTGACGGCCACATTTTTTGTTCGGAGGTTTGTCATCAGCAGTGGCAGGAGAAGCGGGAGGAACACAAACGCAAATCCGCCCAGCAGAAATCCAGGCCCCGGCCGGACGTGCGCCTGGCGGTGCTGGAAGACAAGATGGAACAGTCCGCGAGCAACTGGTCCAAGGCGGAAGCTCTGCTGAGGAGAGTCGAGAGGGACCAGAGAAGGATTAAGACCGGAAGCCTGGCCGCGGTCATCGTCGCGGCCATCCTTTTGCTGGTCGTCGCCATAGCGATCACCGCCGGGCTGGTGAACGGGTGGTTCAGTCCCCGGCCGGGGAATATCGGAGAACAGGCCCAGGCTTCTGCCGCGTTTGATCCCGGCTACCCCGGGACGCTCGCGGGAGAAATTTTTCTCGAGGCTCCCAACCTGGAGCTCCCGCCTGGCGAAATAGCGGTTGAGCAGGGCAGGTTCAACCTTTACGGGCGGGCCCCCGGGGCGAAGCGCGTGACCCTTCTCGTCAATGGCCGGGAAAGCGCGGGCCTTGGGGTCAAATCCGGTCAGTTTGTCTTCAGGGACGTGCCCCTTTCATCCGGGCCGAACATCGTTCAGGTGATGTCGAAGGACGACAAAGGCAACCTGGCCTATTCGATTGCGGAGTTGCTGGAGTATTCCGGCCTGGAAAAGGCCAGGGTGCAATACACGCCCGGGCTCAACTACCAGCGCGGCTCGCGCCGGACGCAGGCCATCGCGCTTACTTTTGACGCGGGCGGAGAAGCCGGCTATGCGTCCAAGGTCATGGAAATCCTGCGAGAGCGCGGAATCAATCTCACCATTTTTGTCACGGGACAATTCATCGAGCAGAACCCGGAGGTGGTGCGGCAGCTGGTCGAGGACGGCCACGAGGTTGGCAATCATACCTATGACCATCCACATCTGACGACTTTTGAGGAAAACCGTCGTCATTGGACCCGGCCGGAGGTGACGAAAGAGTATTTTCAGAGCGAGTTGGTGCAGACGGCGAGGCTTTTCAAGGAAGCTGCGGCCTCGGACATGGCTCGGTACTGGCGCGCGCCGTATGGGGAGCAGAACCCCGAAATAAGGCGTTGGGCGGAGGAGGTCGGGTTTCATCACATAGATTGGGCGCGGGATTCCAAAGGCAGCTTTGACTCGCTGGACTGGCTCACTGATGAGAGCAGCAAGAGCTACCGCAGCCCGGAGCAGATCAGGAAAATCCTGCTGGAGCTGGAGCCGGAAGAACTCAATGGGGCCGTGGTGCTCATGCACCTGTCAACCGCTCGCGGGAGCGACTTCCCGCAAAAAGTCATCGCGCCGGAAATCGACGCCCTTTCCGCCAGAGGATATCAAATCCTGAAGGTCTCGGAACTTTTTCCCGCCTTGTCCGGCAGGGGCGCAAAAAAATAATCCGCTTCCGGCTCTGTTACTAAATTCCGCGTCCGGTGATTGCGCCGATGCTGCCGTTGTATTTGATGGTCTTGTCGGGCGGCACCAATGCCCGGAGCGCGGGCATTTTGGAAAGGTATTCCTCGCTGGGATCGATCTTGGCTTCCAGCTGCATGGACGATTCCGAGAAGGGGGTTTTTAATTCGATTTCTCCGCGACCGTCGAACGGGAAATCCGGGCCGTTTATTTTGAAGGTTTTAATGTCGGCCTTTCCGGCGTTGATTGCCAGTTCAAGGTTCACGCCGTCGAATTTTATTTCCGGGATCTGGAATCCCTGGTAGCTGAACGGGTTCATTTTTCCGGCGCCCATGTCTGCTTTTACCTGTCCCCGCCATTTTTGAGGGTTGTTGGTGTCCGAGGAATTGACCTCCGCTTTCCCGCTAAGTTTGGCCTGCGCCCAGAGGGCATTTTCTTTTGCGGGCTCGAGTCTGGCGAGGTCAATCGATTTCAGATCAAAATCCGCGGCCAGACTCTTTTTGCCCTGAGCAATCTTGCCCTTGGCTTTTCCGCCGTAAAGCCTGACTTCGAACCCGAACTCTTTTCTGCCCAGGAGAAGGGGGATCAGCGAGAGTCTGACCTTGAGAGAATCGATCTTTACCGGGGATTTCAGGCTCGCGAGCTGGACCTCCACTTGTTCCGCATTGATGCCGCTCAGCCGGTATTTGCGGACCGTGTCCATGGACACCTGCATTCCGCGCTCCCGGGCAAACGATTGCACCTTTTCGCTGACAATATGGGTGGGGTCAAAAGTCAGGTAGAAGCAGATAAGCAGCGAGGCCAGGAAAAAGGCCGCGTATCCGCCCGCGGTCAAAAGCCGCTTTCTCATCCGCCACCGCCCGGGGCCAGGGGCTCCGGCTTGGGCCGGCTTTCCTTCAACTTCGGCCCGTCCGCTTTGTTCATATACGCGGATATGCGCATCACAACGTCAAGGGTCTGAGACTGGTCGAACCGGGTCTTGATCGAAAGCTGGGTAATGCGCACCAGCCCCGGGAGGCTCTCAACCTTTTCCATGAAATTCGTGACGGAGACGAGGTCGCTCCTTTGCATAACCACGTCAACATAATCTTCGTCCAGGTAGTCGTTGCTGGTTGAGGACCCGGGATCCATTTTGATCATTGCCGCTCTCACGCCGGTCTGAAACGCGAGTTCGTTGATCTTGGCGTAGAGGTCGAAGTCTTGAGGACGCAGGCTGATGCGGCCGTCGACTTTGCCCAGCAAGGCCTTGAGCGCGGCATACTTGTCCGCGGTATTGAGAAACTCGTCGCGCTGTTTGTAAAGACCGGTGAGGCTGTCGCGCCGGGGGCCGGGCTTCTTTTTGTCCCCCGTGATCGAAAAGATCAGCGCCATCGCGACCACCGCCGCAATCCCGATCAGGATGAAGTTCCGCTCCCGCGGCTTCAGCGCCGAGTAATAAGCCTTGGCCTTGGAGAAAAGCTCAAGCAGTTTGCCCATTATTTCTTTTCCTCATAAGGGTTCTTGAGCTCGATCTGGATCGTGAAGCTGACCTTGTTGTTGGGAGTCGTGCGCGAATCCTCGAGCGTGACCTTGGAGAAAAATTCGACCTTGCTCAGAACATCGACGATCTGCTTGGACGACGCAAAGTCAGAAGTTTCGCCTTCGAGCCGAACTTTGTTCTCGGAGTAGCTGAACTTGTTTACCACATATTTCAGGTCTTTGGGGATCTGGTCTCCGATCGCGGCCAGGCATTCCACCGCGGAAGGATAGAGCAGGTCGCGCTCCGCCTTGAGCCGCGTTTCTCCCGCGGCGTAAATGGCTTTGAGCTGGCCCGCGGGGTCGGCCGGCTTGGAACCCGGGAGGAGCTGGCTGTAGCGGTTGAACATTTCCTGCTTGATCTGCTTGGACTGGCCCTTCATCAGGCTGTACTGCGTGCCCGCTTTGGCGATGCCCAGAAAGACCATCACCACCAGGAGCGCCGCCGGGAAAGCGATGTTGCGGTAGGGGATCGCATATTGCGCCTTGTAGGCAAACTCGCCCTTGCGGAGGTTCAGGTTCTCGCGGCCTTCCCTTGAAAGACGCGCCAGCGCCAGGCTCAGCGGCTCCGCAAGCAGGGGCTCCTTGTCCTCGCCCACCGAGAAACCTTCCGGCCGCAGGATCCAGGCTGGAATGCGGAACCGGCTCGCAGGTATATCCAGCGCCGAGGCGAGAAACCCGTCCAGGCCGGCAATTGTTGCTCCGCCGCCCGCGAGAGTCAGCGATCCGAAAGCCTCGGCGAGCGTAACGCCTTTCTTCATCCGCTCGTACCAATGGAGCGTTTCGCGCAGGGCCGCGACCAGGGAGTTCAGCCAGCGCTCAACCGTTTTGCCCCCCGGCTGAGATGACCATTCCGAAACGTCCTTCTCCTGAAGATATTTCTCCGCGCGCTCGGCGCTGATCCCGGCCTCCTGCGCAACCTGCGCCACCAAATCATCCAGGCCGACGCCGATGCGGCGGTATAAAATCGGGACCGTGCCCGCGCCCCCAACCAGGATTGTGCGACGGGCCCCGATTTCCAGCCAGAGCCGGGCGCCGGGACCGTCTCGCAGGGAGAGCAGAGGCAGGGTCAATCCTTCGATCCCGAAGAACGCGGGATCGAAATTGAAACTCTTGAGCTGGTTAAGCGCATGCGAGAACGCGTCCTTCTTGAGCGCAAAAGTGAGGACTTGGCTCGATTCCCCCGCCTGGCCCGGCGGCAAAAATTCCACCAGGTAATCCTCAAGGTCAAACGGGAAATAGCCTTCAGCCTCCAGACGGATCACTTGGCCGATTTTCTTGACGTCCGAAAACGGCAGCTCGATCTCGCGGACGAAACACAGCTCGCTCGGCAGCGCAAGCGAGACCTCAACCCCCAGCATCCCAAGCTCCAGCAGCTTCTCCGGCGCAACCGATTCCGGCAGCGAAGGCCAAGCCCGGTCACCGGCCCCGGGTTCCTGGTTTATGGTTTCTGGTTCATGGTCTGAAGAAATTTCCGGCCCCGAAGATCCCTGCTTGACTTGCGCTTCTTGGCCTTCCGGGCTGCCGGCTGCCGGCGGCTGGCTGCTCTCTTCTCCAGTCTTGAGCGAAAAAAGCCGGTCCCGGAAATCGGCCGGCAGGTCCGAAATCCAGCAGTTCAGGACACTAAATTCATTGAACCGAGACTCAACCTCCACCGCCTTCAGCTTCCGGCTTCCGATCTCCAAACCTATGATCCGCTGCGCCAAATTCTTCTCCGATTTTAGTCCGCTACTTAATTTTCATCAATTTTAAAGTAATCCGCTTAAACTGTCAACCCCAGGTCTATCTTTAGATAACTAAAAGCAAATTTGGTTCACGGAATTAGAAAATCGGCTCAGGGTCACAAAGACTCTTGGGGGCGCGGACACTCCTGTCCGCGATTCAGCGTTTCTCTTTCATCTTTCCTCGCTTTTCCTCATTCCCAGCGCAGGCAGATAATGCAAGCCTCCCTGCCATTCATCTGCTCGCTCCGGAACTCGGCCTTGGCCTTCTTGCCTCCGTTCAACTCAACCAGCCGCTCCATGGTTCCGGCCTGGATTTCCCGGAACAGGTCCCAACCCGGCGCACCGTCAACCGGCCACCAACTCACCTCGCAATAGTTTAACTCCTTCTTGACCACCTTGATCTCAACCTCGTCAATATACCTCCGGGCGATCACGCTGAATGCCCGGAGCGAATCCATGGGCGAGCCTTTGGTCAGGAAGTTGCGAGTGCCCTCGTCAAACAAGGTGTCAACCCGGGTCCGGCCATGGAGACGCACCAACTCATACTTCCCCTGGGTTCGCAACTCAAACAACCCTTTCCCGATCCGGCCCATCGTCTCCACCGGATACCACGAGAGCGGTATCACCTGACCCCTAACTATCTCCCAGTCCTCAGCCGTCAAATACTTGTCCCACGCCAAATCCGGCGTGTCCCGGACCGTCTGAACGTAATCCTTAAGGAAGTTGCCTTTGATCTTCATCTCTGCTCTTCTGTGCGAGCGGCTTCAGCCGCGATTCCATTCCCCTGAGAACTCGCCGATGGACCTTTGATCTTCATTGCAGCTCTCCAATAAATTATAGAGAAGAATGACAGGAAAGGCAATATTTTTGCGGCTCGATAACCCGGCCATGCGCACCCATGCGGGAAATGGAACGCTGGAGGCGTGGCCGGAGAGAAAAGAGAAACGAGAAACGGCGAGATGCCCGCCATTGGTGCGCCTTGTCAGCGGGGCAGCGGATTTTGTTGAAATGCCGAGCATCATTGCTTATCTTCGATACGGTGGTTGCATTTTGGGTTCTGGGCAGATAAGATTTGGGAAACTCTTGAAAGGAGCATAAATGTTAAGCTGGTTTCGAAAGCAAGCGAAGTCCAACTGGGTAAAAGCGCTTTATGTAACCATAGCGGCGACTTTTTTCGGCGGGTTCGGCATCCTGGGCAACAAGTATTTCGGGGAAGAGGATGAGGACGTCTCGGAATCGTCGGAAGCGGTTGTTGTGGTAAACGGGGAGACGATCAGCGCGGTGGATTACCTCCGCGCTTATAACCAGGCGAAGCAGAGTTGGATGGCGCGGATGGAAAAGCTTTACGGCCGGGTGCCGGAAGACATGTTTGACGCTGAGGCGATGAAGCAGGACGTAATGGAGCAGATGGTGAACCGGGCTTTGCTTTTGCAGGAAGCCAAGAAGATGGGGGTTAAGGTAAGCTCCACGGACGTTAACCAGGAGATCGTGGGAATTCCCTATTTTTACGACGAAGCCGGCAAGTTCAGCCAGGACCGATATACCCAGGTCTTGCGCCAGATCGGGATGGCGCCTCAGGACTTTGAAAAGGAGATTGAAGGGCAACTCAAGGTCAACCGCGTGGTCGCCATGGTCGTGGCCCCGGTCCAGGTCGATGAGGCGGAATTGAAAGACTATTACAGCAAGACCAAGGAACAGGTTGACCTGTCTTATTTTTTCATCGACGCGGAGAAGCGGTATCAAAATCTGGCGCCTACATCCGAGGAAATCGATCAGTATTACAAAAACCACCTCACGGAGTTCAACTGGCCGGAAATGCGCAAGATGGTTTTGCTTCGTTTCCCGATTGCGGATTATGAAAAGGGGGTCAAGGTCGGCGAGGCCGAACTGAAGGAATATTACGAAAAGGGCAAAGACCGGTACCTGGTCGGCCAGGAGGAGCGTCGTTTCCGTCACATCCTGATCAAGGTTGAGCCGAATGCTCCGGAAGCCGAGGTGAAGAAGGCCAAGGAAAGGGCGGAGAAGGTCCTGGTCGAGCTCAAGGAAGGCGGCGATTTTGACGCTGCGGCCAAGAAGTACTCGGATGACCCGGGTTCCGCGGCGCGGGGGGGCGACCTGGGCTTTCAGTCCCGGGGATATTTTATTCCCGAGTTTGAGCAGGCCGGGTACGGGCTTGTAATCGGCGAGCTCAGTCCGCCGGTGAAGAGCAAATTTGGTTATCACGTAATCATGCTTGACGAGATTAAGCCTGCGGAATACGAGCCTTTCAGCAAGGTCCGGGCCGAGGTCAAAAATGAGGTGGCCAGGGGCAAGGCCCTTGCTGTGGCCCGGGAAAAGGCGGAGCAGGTCCAGAAAGACGCCATGAAACTTGGAATGGGTAAAGCCGCGCAGAAATACGGGCTGAAGCTTTTGGCCGGCGACTATTTCAAAAAGCGCGATAAAGTGCTGGACGTGCCGGAAAGCGCGGACCTCACTGAGCAAGCCTTTTACATGACCAAGGATGAGATCAGCGATGTGGTCCCGGGCTTGGATGATTTCTACATCATGCAATTGACCGAGATCAGCGATCCCCACCAGGCCACTCTGGACGAGGCTCGCAGCCGGATCGTGAAGACGCTCAAGCCGGAGTTGCAGGTGAAAAAGGCCAAAGAAGACGGCCGGAGATGGCTGGAGGAAATGCGCAAGGGCGCGAGCGTGCATGCGGAAGCGGCGAAGGCCGGGGCCAAAGTGCAGAGCACGGGCTTTTTCGAGAAGGGCGCGTCCATGGTCCCGCAGTTCGGCATGGCGACCGAGGATTTCACCAGGCTGGTCTTCAGCCTCGGGCCGAAAAAGAAAATACCGGATGATGTCTATTCCGCGGGAAGCCTGGTCTTCGTGCTGGTTCTCAAGGCGGCCAAGCCCGCGGATATGAACAAGTATGAGGAAGACAAAGAAGCGGTTCGCCAGAACCTTTTGCAGAAGAAGCAGCAGGAAGCTTTTGACAGGTTTATCGAGGATAAGAAACAGGGCAAGGTCAAGGTAGTGGAAGCGGTTTACAGCAGGATCGAATAGCTGCTATAAAGGGGTCGGCATGGGCCGTTCCGCCAGGTCAGGCTTGGGCGTGATCCTGTTTGCGCTTGCGGGCGTTGCATGGCCGCACATCCCGGTCGTGGGCGTGACCGGCAACAACAGCCCGAGCGCCGCTTTCCAAATTCCCCGCTCCCAAATATCCTGGGCCATTTACGCCAACCTTAATGCCGCCTGCGAGGTTGATTACTATTCCTTTGAATTGAAAGCTCCGGGCAAGACCAAAATAACAATTCTGACGCCTTTCCTGCCTGAGTATGAGGATTTCTACCCGGCTTTCGCGGTAATCGGTCCGGGGCTGCCTTTGCCCAAGGGCAAAATGCCGTTTGAGCTCCCCCCGGGATACGGCGCGGTTGTGCAGGCGGGCGCGCCAGTCAAGCCGAGACCTGTTTTTTATGAGCCCTTTTCCAGGAAGCAGTACTATCAAGGCTTTCCCGAATTCAACCAGGAGCTGACCCGGCCAGGGACTTATTATATCGCGGTCTGGGATCCTGCAGGCGGTTACGGCGCCTACATCCTGGGGTACGGGGAGAAGGAAGGATTCACCCTCAAGGATTGGGTCAACACCTTCAAGGTTTTATCGGTCATCAAGTCCGACAAGTGGGTCGGCAAGCGGGGATATCCAACCCCGGCCTTCAAGAGTTGTCCATAGAGGCCGCAGCCACTTAAACTTTCATTCGAAACTTATCACCGTTGAGTAGATGAAAGTCTTGTGCAACTGGCCTGACATCCAGACGCGGTCTTTGCCCTCGGGCGGGGAAGAGTAGTTGAACATGAGGTAGTGGTCGGGGTCCAATTGGATTAGTCCCGGGAACGAGGTATCGCCCCTGGAGGGAAAATCCAGGATTGGCTCCAGCGCGAGATTCTCTTTGTCCAGCTTATAGAGCGCGGTCCTCTTCTTGGTCCACCAGTAACGCGCCAGGTAGTAAAGGCCTTCCACCGGATCAGCCAGCCGGCGCGCGCCCTTGTCGTAGGCGCCGTCAAGATTGCGCCGTCCGATCACGTAAATGTCGTCGTTGCGCTTGAACACCAGCAGCGAGTCAGGCTTCCAGGTTGTGTCCACGCATTGCCAGTTGGCGAGGTCCCCGGCGCTTGCCTTGCAGACCTTGCTGTTCCAGGTCTTGCCGTCTCCGGTTTCATTACGGATGGCGCCGTAGAGGTCGCCTTGGGCGTCAATTTCAAAATCCGTCTCCGAGCCGCCCCTGGCGACCACCGGCCTCTTTGGGTCAACCGGCTCAAATTTGTAGCCGTCTTGAGTGGTGAGCAGGTGGATGCCGATGTTCGCGTTCCCGCCCGTGTACTCGCCTTCGCCGCAATAGGCGGTGATGTAGGGCGTGCCGTTGATCACCTTGCTCCGCCAGAGCACGCAGCTTTTGTCGAAAACCGGGATTGGCTTGGTCCAGTCGCCCGGACCTTTGCGCTCCATCGCGAAGATATGCTGGGGGGCAAAGCTCAGGGGATTCTTCCCGGCCTGGAAGAAGTAGAACATCAGCTTGCCGCCCAAGGCGAGGAACCGGGGCTCGCGCATGTCCGAGCCGAGAAAAACCTCGGCCTCATAGTCCCATTTTTTCTGGTCCGTGCTTGAGACGATATACAGCCTGGTCTTGGTTCCGGCAAAATGGTTGGGAGCGGTGCGGAAGGCGAGGAAGATTTTTCCCTCAAAGCGTATGATGTCCAGGTTGTTGTTGGACCTCATGCACTTCACCTGCTCCGGCAGTCCCGGCCCGGGAACAACCTGGACCAGCGGGGAGTAAGTTACACCGGACATCATGGCACATGCGAGGGAAATGATCCCGGCGGTCAAAAACCTTTTTTTCATTGGCGGTATCCTCCATTTTTCTCGGGCTTGCACTTAAAATTCCAGTCCCTATGAAAAAGGCGGGCCTTGTTCCGGTTTTGGCGGGGCTTGCCGCAACGAAGAGATTAAACTTGACGGGCCCTACCGGGAACTCTCATTGAGGATTTCGCCGGTTCGGGCGACAAGTTCCGCGACCGAGTCTTTTTTCTTTTCAATAAATCCGCGGTAGTTGCGGGCAAAGCTCTCGCTCCGCTTCTTTGCGTCCTCTATCGCCTTATGCACGTCGTCTTTGGGCCGGCCGGAAAAGATCACGAACGGGACGTCCTGGAGCTCTTTGTAGACCTTGTCCATGGCCGAGGCGATCTGGGTGCCGGTCAGGTAGGGCATTTCAAAGTCAAAGATGAACAGCCGCACCTTCTTGACCGTGTCCGGGTCGGAGAGCAGCCGGTTTTCCAGGTCCAGGACGCCGGTGGCCGTCCGCAATAAATAACCGCTGCCCTCAAAGCCTTCCTTCACAACCTCCCGAGCGCTTGGGCTGTCATCAACATAGATCACCACGTCATTATTTTCCTTCATTTACTCTCCGCTCTAAAAAACATGATAGCGCAACTTCTTTTTTCCGCAAATCCCCGGCCGCAGAGGAGCGGGAACAAGACCGGGCCGCGCGTGCAACCTCCGGCTTGGCGTCAGTTGACAAGCGGGCAAATTTATAGTATTTTGCGCTAAAATTTCATGGGGGAAAATTCTAGGCATACGGATCGGTTTGTTATACAATTTAAGCCAAACGGAACAACGCAATTCCATCCGTCGGTGAGTTCAGGGCCGAACCGTGTTCCGCTTTAACCGCGGCCACCCTTGTGAAGTGTCAAAAAAATATTAAAGGAGGGTTTTAAAATGAGTGAAGGTGTATTACTCGGAATCATTATCGGCTTCAGCGTCATTGGCCTGATTGCCGCGTTCGGGCTGGCCAAATGGGTGCTTTCCCGGCCCGTGGGCACAGAGGGCATGCAAAAAATATCCAATGCAATCAAGCAAGGCGCGGAAGCTTTCCTCCGCAGACAGTTCCGGACCATCATCATCATGGCCATGCTGTTCGCGGTCGTCATTTTTGTGGGCTACGGCTTCATGCGCTCGCACCGCGAATTTGACCCGATCCAAACCAGCATCGGCCTGGCCTTCTGGATCACGCTTTCCTTTGTGCTGGGCGCGATCTGCTCCCTGATCGCCGGCTATACCGGAATGTGGGTGAGCATCCGTGCCAACATCCGGACCGCGGCGGGCTCGATGAGGAACGTGAACGATGGTTTGCAGATCGCTCTGCGCGGCGGAGCGGTTTCCGGGCTGATGGTCGTGGCCATGAGCCTTTTGGGCGTGGCCGGGCTTTATGCCGCGGTTAAATACTTTTCCCCCAGCGTTGACCCCACCAAAATACCATTCCTGATCGTAGGATACGGCTTCGGCGCATCGTTCGTCGCGCTCTTCGCCCAGCTTGGCGGCGGCATCTACACCAAAGCCGCGGACGTGGGCGCGGACCTGGTCGGAAAAGTTGAGGCCGGCATTCCCGAAGACGACCCCCGCAACCCCGCGGTGATCGCGGACCTGGTGGGCGACAACGTCGGCGACTGCGCGGGCCGCGGCGCCGACCTGTTTGAATCGACCGCCGCGGAAAACATCGGCGCCATGATCCTGGGCGCGGTGATGGCTACGAAAGTTCCGGGCGCAACCGCGGAGTGGGTCCTGGGCGTGATGATGTTCCCGCTGGTGGCGCGCGCATTTGGAATCGTGGCCTCCATCATCGGCATCGTGCTCGTGAAAGTCAAGGGCGACGAGGACCCGATGAAATCGCTCAACCGCGGCTACTACATCGCGGTCGTCCTGGCCATGGGCGCCTTCGCGCTCGCCAGCAGGTGGCTGCTCCATAGCGCCGCGGCCCCCCAGGCCTGGTGGCACTTCTTCCTCTGCGGAGTCATCGGAGTCGTCACCTCCGTTCTCTACGTCTTTATTACCCAGTACTATACCGAGTATAAATATCGGCCGACGCTCTCGATTGCGGAAGCCAGCCAGACCGGCCCGGCCACCAATATCATCGCCGGACTTTCGGTCGGGCTTGAATGCACGGCGTTGCCCATAATCGTCATCTGCGCGGCCATCCTCGGCTCGTATTACCTGGGCGATTCCTCCGGGTATCCGGACGCCGGGCTCTTCGGCACCGCGGTCGCAACCATGGGCATGCTGGCAACCGCGGCCTACATCCTGGCCATGGACACCTTCGGACCCATCGCGGACAACGCCGGCGGCATCATTGAGATGAGCCAGCAGCCCGAAGAAGTCAGGGCCAAGTCAGACCGGCTGGACGCCGTGGGCAACACCACCAAGGCGCTGACCAAGGGTTACGCGGTCGGCTCCGCGGCCCTGGCCGCGTTCCTGCTCTTCTCCGCATACCTGGACGAAGTCAGGAACTACGGACTGGACCTCCGAAGCGTTGACATCGCCAAGCCGGCCGTGTTCGTCGGAGCCATGCTCGGAGGAATGCTGGTCTTCCTGTTCTCGTCCCTGGCCATCCGCGCGGTTGGCAAAGCGGCCCAAGTCGTTATTAATGACGTCCGCGCCCAGTTCAAAGAAAAGCCCGGAATACTCAAGGGCACTGAGCAGCCCGACTACGGCCGCACGGTTGACATCGTCACCGCCGCCGCGCTGAAGGCCATGGTTGTCCCGGGATTGCTCGCGGTCCTGATGCCGGTCGCGGTCGGAATCATCTTCAGGTTCCTCTTCAAAATGGGACCCGAAACCGTGGCCTCGCTGCTCATGGTCGGGACTATCGTCGGCATCCTCATGGCCCTGTTCCTCAATAACGGCGGAGGGGCCTGGGACAATGCCAAGAAATACATTGAGACCGGCAAGCTGGGCGGAAAGGGCTCGCCCACTCACAAGGCCGCGGTCGTGGGAGACACCGTGGGAGACCCCTGCAAGGACACCGCGGGTCCTTCGCTCCACGTGCTCATCAAGATGCTTGCCACCATCACCCTGGTGCTGGCGCCGCTCTTCATATAAGAACGCAAACCGTGAATAAAAGGCGGGGGAGGAAAACCTCTCCCGCCTTTTTATCTTTCGGGCCCGCTTTAAGGCGGGGCTAGACCTCATCCGGCGCTTGCTAAACTCCGCCTTCCACCGCGGCCTTGATGTCGAGCAGGACGCGCTCCACCGCGTTGGGGAGCAGGCTGGTGTTGCTCAAGGCTTTGGTTGGTTCCATGGTGAATGCCGAGGGGGGCATGATCATGAACGCGAGGGTAACTTGAGTTCCGCCCCTTGCCGGCCTGGGGACAATCTCCATGCGCGACGGGAGCTTGGACGCGAGGTAGGCCAGGATGGGTTTGTCTTGGTCGTAACTCAGGAGCATGACGTCGAACTGCTCGTAGTTGCCGAGCAGGTTGGAACTTACGGGATAGACCCCGCCGCTTATGCCCTTGCTGAAAACCATTCCGAAATCGATGTCATATTTTTGTTTGATCATTTCGGCGAAGGCCGGATCGGCCAGGTACTGCCGCAGCTTTTCCGGCGAGGCATTGACCCACACCGAGACTTCGTTCGCGGCGTAAAGCTTGTCAAAATTCTCGCCCTTGCCCCCGCCCTCCGGGTTCTGTTCCGGCCTGAAATCCGGGTCAAAATGGACCAGCATGTTGTCGACCGTGTCGTCCTCCAGCCGAATGATCAACTCATCCAGCTTCAAGCCCTCGATCAGGTTTTCCAGCAGCGGGTTGCTCCCCTCAATCTCAAAATCAAAATCAAAGCGCGTGCCGTCCGGGAGCGGACGCAAATGGTAGCGGATGAAGCCCATGGTGGAATCGTTGAGCAGGCAAATGAACACTGCGTCCTTGCCCGGCGCCAGGTCCAACAGGGTGATCCTGATGGTTATGGGCACGGCCAGGGCCTGGGCGCTGAAGACCACGGTGTCCCCCCGCTTCGCCATTTTTTCGCACCCGCTCATTTTGAACTTCAGCGACTTGGAAGCCTTGACCATGTGGCTGGGGTTCATCAGGTATGCCTCAACCTCCGCGGGTGAAGCCTTGACCTTGACCGCGCGCTTGTAGCCCCAGTATCTGACGTCGTAAACCTTGCGCTCCGATACCTCGGTCTTCTTCCTCAATTTTTCGCAGCCGGCCGACACGACCAGGCTGACAACCAGAGCACCCCAAATAATCCGCTTCATGCCCCACCCTCCTGACTGGACCAAACGGATCAAGACTTCCCGGTCAATGAAACCTCCGACGGGCTTACATACAGCAATATAGCTCGAACGGCCGGAAATGATAAACCGCGGCCTCACGGCCCCGCGGTCCGGGGCTTTTGCCCGATCACCGGCTTTTTCCAGCGCCCGAGGCCGTAGTAGGCCAGGCTCAGGGCCATGCCGGTGGCCACGCTCACGGTCATGGCCACCCAGATGCCCTTTACGCCGTGGAAATACCCGGGCAGGAGCCAGGCCAGGGGCACTCTCACTCCCCAGAGGTTGATGACGGTGATGACCGTGGTGGGAAAGGTGTGTCCGGCGCCGTTGATCACGCCGTTGCTCACGAACAGCACCGCGTAGAGCGTGTAGGTTATGCCCACGATGCGGAGGTATTGCACGCCGATCTGGACCACCGCGGGGTCTCGGAGGAACGCGCGCAGGATGATTTGGGGGAAGGCCATGACGGTGACGGAGATGGCGAGCGAAATCCCGCCGCTGATGACCAGCCCCCAGCGGAACACCGCTCGCACGCGCTCGTATTTGTACGCGCCGATGTTCTGGCCGGAGAGGGTTGAGACCGCCATGCCGATGGTGAGCGCGGGCAGGAACGCGATCTGGTCGATGCGGAGCGCGGCCCCGAACCCGGCGTCGGCGTCGGCGCCGAACGCGCTGACAAAGGCCACGATGAAGAGCAGGCTGACCGAGACCACCGACTGCTGGACCATGGAGGGCAGCCCGACCCGGACCAGGAGCCAGGCGGTATGAAGAGTCATGCGCAGATAGCGCCACTCGGGCGAGACCAGGGCCCGCCGCCGCGGGATGTAAATCCAGAGCCCGGCCGCGGCGAAGGCCTGCGCGATGATGCTGGCATAGGCGGTGCCGTTAAGCCCGAGCCGGGGCAGGTGCAAGAGCCCGAACATGAGCAGCGGGTCGAGCACGGTGTTGATCCCGATGGCCACCGCCTGGAAATACAGGGGCGTGCGCGAGTCTCCGATCCCGCGCAAAAAAGCGCTCATCAGGAACAGGGCGAACCCGAAGGGCAGGGTCCAGTAATAAATGTTGATGTAGCGCAGCGCAAAGGGATACACCTCCAGCGGCGTGCGCATCAGCCGAAGGAGCGGCCCGGAAAAGGACAGGCCCAGGGCAAGAAAAATTACCACCAAACCCGCGACCATCAGCACCGAGGTCTGCACCACGTCCTTGACTTTCTCAAACTCGCGCGCGCCAACGTACTGGGCGATCAGGATGTTGCTGCCGAGCGTAAGCCCGGCCCCGACCGCGATCAACACGAAGATGGCCGGGAAACTTACGGTCACCGCGGCCAGAGCGTTCGTCCCCAGGTAGCGCCCGACCCAGAAGGCGTTGATCAGGCTGTAGAGCGTCTGCATCACGCTCCCGGCAAGCATCGGCAGCCCGAAGATGATCAGGTTCCTCGGGATGGACCCCTGGGTAAGGTCCATGCCCTCGTGCTTGATCAGTTGTTCTCTACTGTTTTTTCCCGACTCCAAAGACACCGCTAAATTTTAATCTAATCATCAAATCCAGTCCAATGAAGGAACTGAACCGATGAACTTTTCGCCTGGGGTTTGGCGTTTGCATATTGACCAGCATCCGCGGTAAATTATTGATGACTGAGGGATATAGCGATTCGATAAGGAAAAGCCGGGGTGGCGGATTGGTTTCGACGAGACCTTTTTTGTAAGTTTGCAGGAGATGGATGGGGGAAAATATGACTCCGAAAAATGGGCGAGAAAGCCAGTATCTTGAGATAATATTAGCTCCAATAAGGGTCTGTGCATCATATAAACCTAAGCTCGGACAGGGAGGCAAAGACGGTTGGACTCTCGCCGATTTCCAGAAAATTTACCGTAGCGACCCTTTCTATTCTTGGTTCGGTCTCGACAATCCGTTGATGTATGCCGCACACAAGGCTGCCGGAGGCATGACTAGTGTGTATAGACAAATCGGGATAGGCAGCGAGGCTCTCTTTCGAAGAATTCTTCAAGACGAATTAGGTCTGACAGAAGAGCAAGTGAAATGGTCGTATAATGTGGTTGGCGCCAATAAAAAGGAGCGCCGGCTCTATCTTGATGGGCGAATTCCTTTGGACGCAATTCATAATAGAGCTAGGCGGGATCGCGTGGCTCACTGGATGGCTGATGTTTGCGCTGACCTTGATGTCGATAAAAGAATCTCTAAAAGCCTCAAAGGTGTTGTGTTCGAAGTGCGTCAGGGGTACAAAAGCAAGGATTCTAAGCGACAAAATGCCGATATAGCCAATGCTGCTACTTCTTACACCAGAGCTTACTTGCCTTGCGCAATGATAATGTCCAGTCAGATCGACACGGATATTTTGCATAGGTATCGTTTAGAGAAGTGGGCCATTCTCACTGGGAATGTCAGTTCTGATTCTCCGCTAAATTCGACTTATGCTTTTATAGATCAAATTGTCGGATACGATCTTGCCGCTTTTTTCAAACGGAACTCGGAATTGCTCAGGGATGAGGTTGCGAAGGTATTGGAGGTTTTATTGCGTGCAGAATAGTATTTCAATAAATGCCAGAACCAGCGCAAAACAGCACGCTGATTTGACCTTTAAGCATAATATTAATCAAGCGAGGCACGGCTGGTTAAGACTGACCCCCGCATTTTCGGTAAAAGTAGTGGAAGGTATTCTCGGGAACAAGAAGGGAAATCTTAATGTTTTCGACCCGTTCTCTGGAACGGCAACGACGCCTCTTTGCGCGGCATATCATGGCCATCACGCCATTTCAATAGATATAAACCCATTCCTCGTTTGGCTCGGTGAAACGAAGCTTCGCCATTACAAACAGGAAGCTTTGCGTGAGGCCAAAGAAAAAGCGATTTTGATTCAATCCTCAGTTGATAATCGCCGAACAAGAAAATGCCAACCGCCGCCCATAGCTCACATAGATCGCTGGTGGGACAAAAAGCATCTCGACTATCTTTGTTCGTTAAAAGGCGGGATCGACCAAATATCATACCTGCATCCAGAGTCAAGGGACTTGCTTCTGGTGGCATTTTGCCGGTTTGTCATCGATTTGTCCAATGCCGCTTTCAATCACCAATCAATGTCTTTCAAGCACAAAGAAATCGGGGCAAGGCAATCCAAATTATGGCAGGATGACAAGCTCGATCATCAGCCTTTCCCATTGCATGTCAACACTATTGTTGAGGCAGCCTCCCATAATCCAAACGGGGTCGGGCATGCGTTGCTATACGACGCCAGAGAGTTGGACGGCATTCCTGGAGCAGGATTCGATATGCTTATAACATCTCCACCATATCCCAATCGAATGTCCTATATTCGTGAATTGCGCCCCTATATGTATTGGCTTGGCTATTTGCAAGAAGCAAGGGAAGCGGGTGAATTGGATTGGCGAGCCATTGGCGGTACTTGGGGAATCGCAACAAGTCGCTTGAATGAATGGAAGCGTGATAATACCACCTTCTTTCCCGAATACCTTGAGAATATATTGCAACACATCGCTCGTTCGGGAGGAAAATCTGGAGAACTGCTTTCAAAGTACGTTGGGAAATACTTTGAAGACATGTGGCGGCATTTCATCGCAGTTAGATCGGTCATGAATAATGGCGGGGAACTCCATTATATAATCGGTAATTCCAAGTTCTATGAGTTTCTTGTGCCAGCTGAAATGATATTTTCTGACATGCTTAAAAAGGCCGGGTTTCATGACATCGACATTACAATATTGCGGAAAAGAAATTCGAAGAAAGAATTGTTTGAGTTTGATGTTGTGGCTACTAAATAAACGCGGCAGAGGATATCGGTTCGCTCCAAGATCAACTAAAGAGCAATAAGCGTGCAATCTGTGCAATCTGTGCAATCCGCAAAATCGCTTAACCTAGCCGCCCGATTTTTAAACGGTATGCCATTTGAGGTCAAGAGCTAAGCATGCAAATTTCGCGCAAATTGTGCGCAATTTTTGTGCAATTGAGTTTGAAGGCTTCGAGAAGAAAATTTGCATTCATTTCTCAAGTACAAACGCGTCTCTGATCCTTCCCTCCAAATCCATCGCCTTGAACTGTAGCTTGCCGGCGTTGATGTTGACCAGGCAGTAGTGGTGTCCCCGGAAGAGGGTGTTTGCGAACCAGGTTCGGGTGGGGGCGAAGTCTTCGAGGTTGCCGCCTCCGCCTCCGCTCATCACATAGATCACGCCGCTCTGCTCCACCACCTTGTTCTCGCGCACGGGCCAGCTCCGCTCGTAGCAGTGGAGGTGCCCGTAGAAGACGATGTCCACCCCGTATTTTTCGAAAAGCGGGACCGCGCCCCGGACAAAGGCGTCGCCGCTTTTCGATTTGGTCCTCCAGGTGTCGCCGTAATCGTTTTCGTCCGAGGAAAACGGCGCGTAATGGAGGGTTACAAATTTCCATTGGGCCTGGGAGGCTGCCAGCTCCTTTTCCAGCCAGTCATACATGGCGGTTCCGGGCAGGATCGGGATGTTTGGGAGGTTGGAGTTGAGCACGAAAAAGTCGGCGTTGCCGTAGCTGAATTTGTAATAATCCCGTCCTCCGGGATAGTCGAAATAGCGGCTGAACCAATACCCGTCCTTCTCGGAATTGCCCGGGGTCATGAAGAAGTTGACCCGGCTCAAAACCTGTCCCATGCCGGCGAAAAATTCATAGTTATACTGCCACTTGTTGTCCTGGTAGCCTTCGTCGGTGAGGTCTCCCACGATCACGCCGAAGTTGGGCCGCTCGCCCCAGACCAGCTTGGCCAGGCGGTCGTTGATGAACGGCCGGGTCTCGGTGTCCCCGATCACCGCGAAAGAGATTGGTCCTTCCTGTGCCGGCGCGGTCTGGAAGGTGAGCGTGCCTGACTCAACGCTCTCATGTTCGTCCGCGGCTGCGGTAACGCTGTAAAAATACGGGCTGCCCGGCTCAAGCCCGGTGAGCGTCACCTTGTGAATCCGGCCCGGCTCTCTTGCCGGGGCCTGGTCCTTGAGAGGCAGTTTGGCCCCGAACTTGACCACCCCGGTGGTGGCACGGTCGGTCTCCCAGACTATGGTCACGCTGTCGCGAGAGACGTTCTGAAGGATCGGCCCCATGGCAAAATGCAGCGCGTCCGTGAGCATAACCCCTTCCTCGGCTTTGCGCTGGAAATACTCCAACCGAGATTTAACCTCGCTCTCGTTCATCGCCCGGTTGTAAACCCGGAACTCCCGGACCAGGTTGCCAAGCTGCATATGCGGCTCTTCCGCGAAGTATCCGAAAACGTTCAACCTCGAACCCGGGGCATAGGCGATCTCTCCCGACTCCTGCCTGGAGGACCCGGCGAGCTCGCCGTTCACGTAAAGCTTCATCTCCTCCCCGTCGTAAGCCGCGACCACGTGGTAGAACCATTTCTTCCACGGCCGCGGCTTGAACTCGGATATAAGCGTCGGTCCCTTGGAAGGGTTCGCTCCGCTGCTCTTCAGCCCGAAATAAATCTTGTTTTCGTAAACCGCGACATACCATCCGGACGCGCTCTCCCGCTGGATAGTCCCGGCCAGCGCGCCCACCCTGGTGTTGACGTGGTAGAGCACCCACAGCTCCACGCTCATTTCCTTGACCGGGAGGTTTGAGCCCAGCAGGTCGTATTTGGATTCGGTCGGGGCGTTCCCGAAAAAGACCGGCCCGGGCTTTTCCGGCCAGGCCACCGCGGCCGGGCCGGGAAGCGCCGATTCCTTTACCCCAGGAACGTTGCGGGCGTTCCGCTCCAAAGCATACACCGGCGCAAAGTCCCACTGGTTGACCACGTCCGCGGCCGGCGCCCGGAGCTCAGGCTTCGCGCCAAGCGCGAATAGGCAAGCGAACAAAACCACAACCCTCTCTCGGTTTTGGCTGAACACCTTTTTCACCTTTCTAAAAATTATCTGTAATCCCGCGTCTTGGTCCCGGGCTCAATACCCGATCTCGCCCTTGATCGGGTTGTGTCTTTCCAGGACGAAGAAGCTGGGGAACACGCGCAGCGGGCCGATAGCGAAGAAGGCCCGGCCGAGGTAAAGGTCGATGTTTTGAGGATCGGGCTGGACCAGGTAGTCGCGCAAAAGCCGCGCCGGGTTGAGGCCGTTGCGGGAGATGCCGTAGTTGAGCAGGAGCGCGTTGGGATACTTGTTGTCGGTCTCGCCGGGCTTCACCCGGTAGACCCGGTAGAAGCCGTAGCGCTTGGGAGCTTCTTCCGAGGGCAGCGCCTGCCACTTGCCGGTAAGAGAGGTCTGGGCCACCAGCACGTTGAAGCCCATGATTTCCGGCCCTTCAGGGCTCTGGCCGGGCAGCGCGAAAAATCCCTTCTTGAACTGCCGGAACCCGAGCACCTGGGTGATGAACGGGACATTGTAGCCCCGGAACTCAAAGCCGAGCAGGTTCTTCAGGTCAGGCGTTTTGCCGGAGCGGAAAATCGGCTCCAGTTCCGAGTCCTTCATCCGGCACAAATCCCCGTATTTCCAGCCCGGCATGCGACACCTCCTGACTCCAGACTAGCCCAAACTGTCTCCAAACTCAACCAGACCGAGCCTTCTGCCGCCCCGCCATGATTTGACAAATTGATTTTCATTGTTATAATAGTTTTCAGCAAATGTTGAAAAAGCCATCTTCAAGAAAATATAGCTACCTAGGCAATGTGACCGAGAACCAAGCCGCGCAAGTCCTATCCTCAGTCCTTGCCGAGGTTCCTTTTTTGCGCGTGAAGCGCATAATCCATGAGAAGGAGGTTTCCGCGAATGGCCCTCACGCCGATCTTTGGGTGGACCTTCTGGTGAACGGCCGCCCCGAGCGGTTGCTGGTGGAGGTGAAGGGGAGCGGCCAGCCAAGATTTGCGCGCGAAGCGGCCAACGCCCTCTTCCGGCTCAGGCATCTGGATCCGAAGGTTTATCTGATTTTCATGGCACCTTACATCAGCCCCGAATCTGCGGAAATAATCACTGCCGGCGGTTTTGGCTTTATTGATTTTTCGGGCAACTGCTTTCTTAGTTTCAAAAGAGTCTTCATAAAAAAAGAAAACCAGCCAAACCAATCCCGCATCAGGCGGGAACTGAGGAAATTATACTCGCCCAAAGCCGAAAGAGTTTTGCGCGTCCTTCTCATGAACCCCAAGAGACATTGGAGAATTGAGGAGTTGGCCGATGAAGCGCAGGTCAGCCCAGCTCATGTCTATAACGTCAAGGAGCGTCTCAAAGACCGGGAATGGGCTGCCACCGCCAAAGCGGGCTTGACCCTGTCCCAACCCGAGGCATTGCTCAGGGAATGGGCCGACAACTATGCTTTCAAAAGGCATCAGCGGTTTGATTTTTTTTCGCTGAAAGAGTCCAAGGATATCGAAAAAGAACTCGCCAATTTTTGCTCAAGCCATGAATTGAGATATGCGCTCACCGGGTTCTCCGCGGCGGAACGACTGGCGTCCTATGCCCGACATCTGCAGGTTGCTGCTTATATAAATTCCGGACCGGAGCAGATTGCCAATGTTCTGGGCTTAAAAAAAGTCCCGAGCGGCTCTAATGTCATCCTGCTATTGCCCTATGATGAAGGGGTCTTCTATCAACCCGCTTTTGCGGACGGCCAGGAATCAGTATCTCCAATCCAGGCGTTTCTTGATCTCAAACATTTGGGCGGAAGAGGCGCAGATGCGGCAGAATTTCTTTTTAGCGAGGTGATCCGGAAGACATGGTAACCCAACCCAAAACGCCAGCACTGGAAGATGAGGAATGGAATCTGGTGCTTTGCGAACTGGCGCAGATACTAACGCCCTTCGGAAATGATTTTGTCGTAGTAGGTGGCTTGGTTCCCTGGGTGCTTTTCGCAGATAATGCTGAAAAGCCCGATGGGACCAAAGATGTGGATTTGGTGATCAGGCCGTCCAGGGCTCACTCCGGACAGGAGTTGAAGCAGATCCTGAATGACCATGGCTATAAAGATGATGACCCCGCCAACCCCTGCCGTTATTTCAGGACACTACAAGGGGGGTCTGGGAAAATTGCGGTTGATTTTCTCACCAGCATTTTTGAAGAAGAGCGAGAAACCGTCAAGGAGGTCATGATGTCCGGAATCCATTCCTATGCCTCCACCTTTTTTGAACTTGCATTTAAAGACCCCGTGATCAGGACTATTAAAACCCCGGGAACGATTCCGGTCGGGGTGAAGTTCTCAAACATCGCGATCTCGATTATTCTCAAGGCGGTTGCAATGCAGACGCGTAGCGAGGATCAGAATAAGCCAAAGGACGCCCAAGACCTCTATTATTGCATCAAACATTATCCAGGAGGCTGTGACAATCTATCTCGTGCGCTCGGAAAATATTTGCCCGACCAAAGGGTCAGGACCGGATTGGATATCATCAGCGCCATGTTTTCCAGCCCGGACTCTGCAGCCGTCAAGGACGCGGTACGGCGCGAAAACCCTTCTGACCCGGAAACTGCGCAGATTTTGCGGAGAACTGTTTTTGAATTGATCGACGATTTGCTCAAAAGGCTCAAAATAAGGTCTTGATTGCCCCCACCCGCCTTGATTTGCCATCTGTTCCGTCATAATATTTTTGGCTGTTATGATGGAAGAATTTTTTAGCTTGGACGCAGATGGAATTGCGCTTAGGGGCAAAATCTATGCCGTTGAAAATTTGCCCGTGAGTAGCCCCGCGGTGGTCATACTCCACGGCATCCCCCGCAGCAAGCCCGAACCCGGAGACCCGGGGTACGCGCCCATGGCCAGAGAATTCGCCCAAGCCGGATTCCAAAGCCTGTTCCTCAATTTCCGCGGCGCCGGAGACAGCGGAGGGAATTTTTCCATCCTGGGCTGGACCCGGGACTTGAACGCGGCCATCGACCGCCTCGAGCAAGAATATGCTCCCGCGGGCATCGCCCTGCTCGGATTTTCGGGCGGCGCGGCCGTGGCAATCCATGTCGCCGCCCATGACCCGAGGGTCTCGGCCGTGGTCGCGGCGAGTTGTCCCGCGAATTTCGGTGCGCTGGGGGTGAGCATCAAAGTTGAGGACTGGCTCAGGAACTTCAAAGAGATCGGCCTGATCCGCGACCCGGGTTTTCCGGCCTCGGTGCCGGACTGGCTCAAGGAATTCGAGGAGGTGGCGCCGGAGAAATGGGTTGACAAGCTCAGCCCGCGGCCAATCCTGTTCATCCACGGCGAGAAAGACGAGTTGGTGCCACTTGAGCATGCGCGGCTGCTGTTTGCCAAGGCGGGCGAGCCCAAGGAGTTTTTCATGGTCAGGGATGCGCCCCACCGTCTGCGGCTTTCGCCGGTTGCCATCGCCAAGGCCAAAGAATGGCTCCTCAGTTGGAAGCAGGCGCTGCCCAGGTGAATTATAATGCTAAAGGCTATATAATTAGCGCTTACCTCAAGAGCGGACAAGCGCATAACAAAGGCTGACAGGTGAAAATGATCAGGAGATTTGACCGGGTAATAAAGGCGCCGCTGGCAGGCGCCGGCGTTTCCGGGACTGACCGGGAAAAACTCCGGCCCGGGACGGAGGACCGGATCGAGCGCGTGCTCATAACCCGGAAGCTGATCCGGAAACGGGTTCAGGCGCTTGCCGCGCAGATCGCGGAATCCTACAAGGGCGATCCCCGGCTGGACGTGGTTTTTGTCCTGGAAGGCGCCGGGACCTTCGCCACCGACCTCGCCCAGGCAATCTACGACGCGGGCGGGCCCGAGGTTCTGCTGCATTCGATCAAGGCCCGCACCTACGGCGCGGAGATCAAGGCCGGGGAAGAATCTTTCCGGCCGGTCAAAATTTTCTACGCGCCCGAGGGCCTGCAGGGCAAAAAGGTCCTGCTGGTGGAAGACATTGTTGACCAGGGGTTCACGCTCCTGGCACTCAGGAATTTTTTGCTCAAGGATTGCGGCGCGACCGAAGTCAAAATCTGCGCGCTGCTCGACAAGAAGCTTTCGGCGCCCACGCCCGAGGTCAAGAAATCCCGGGAGCAGCTTGTGATCGATTTCACCGGGTTTGAAGTCCCTGACCACTGGGTGGCCGGGTACGGGATCGATGCCGGAGGAGATTTCCGGTTCCTCCCGTTCGTGGTGGTGGTGAAGGAAGCGTATTACAAGCGAGGAGGCCGAACATGAGCCGGCTATTGATCAAGAGCGGGATCGTGCTGGACCCGGCGCAGGGCGAGATTTTTGAAGGCGACATCCTTATTGAAGATGCATTGATCCGGCGGATCGCGGGTTCGGGGGAGATTGACGACTCGGACTTTGCGCCGGAGGAATTGATTGACGCCTGGGGCCGCTATGTTGTGCCCGGTCTGATCGATGCCCACCTCCATATCGAGAGCAGCATGCTCACGCCCACGGAATTCGCCAAGCTCGCGCTCATCCACGGCACCACCGCCATTTTCGTGGACCCCCACGAAATCGCCAACGTCCGCAAGGACGGAATCGAGATGTTCCTCAAAGTGTCCGAGCGGCTGCCGATAGACATGTACGTGGGCATCCCGGGTTGCGTGCCGGCCACGCATCTGGAGGACTCCGGCTCGGAGGTGAGCCTGGAGGACGTCTCGCGGCTGGTTGAACACCCGCGCGCATACGGCCTGGCCGAGATGATGAATTTCCCGGGGGTGGTCCAGGGGCTGGGCGACGCGCGGCAAAAGGTGGAGTTGGTGTTTGAAAAAGGCAAAATCGTTGACGGCCATTGTCCGGGGCTGAGCGGCGACGATCTTGTAAGCTACATTACAAACGGGAAAAACGACGGTGTGATCCGGATCATGTCCGACCACGAGTGCACCACTTACGAGGAAGCGTTGGAGAAAGCGGAGGCGGGGATGTACGTTGCGCTCCGGTATGGGAGCGCGAGCAAGGATTTGGACCGGATTTTGCCGCCGCTGATCAAGAACAAGGACAGCCTCCACCGCTTCATGCTCTGCTCGGACGACTTGGAGGCCGCGGAACTGTTCAAGAGCGGGCACATGGACCGGACGCTGCGGCGGGTGAGGCAGATTGTGATGGAAAATTCCAGCCTGCCCGTGGACCTGGCGACGCTGGTGGCGCTGAAGCTCGGCGCCCACAATCCCGGCAAATATTTCGACCGGTTTTTCAGCCGCGCGGGCGTGCCCGGGATGGGCGAGGTCGCCGAAGGCAAGCGCGCCAACCTGCTGGTGATCAACGACCTTGAGAACCTGATCGTCAACGAGGTGATCGTGGCCGGGCAACTGGTGGCGCAGGCGGGCAAGCTCATGACCCCGGTGCCGGACTATAACTACCTTACGTTCATGGGCACCGTGAAGCTGGGCCGGACTTTCAAGCCCGTGGATTTCAGCATCGCCTGCGCCGAGCCTTCGGTCAAGGTCAACGTGATCGGCGCGGTCCCGGGCAGCGTGCTCACCAAAAAACTGGTGGTGGAAATGAAGACCAACGGAGGCGAACTCAAGGCCGACCCCGGACAGGACCTGGCCAAGATCGCGGTGATCGAGCGGCACAAGGCCACCGGCAAGTTTGCCCTCGGGTTCGTCAAGGGACTGGGGCTTTCCAAAAAAGGCGCGATCGCCAGCACCGTGGCCCACGATTCCCATAACGTGATCGTGGCCGGCACCGACGACCAGATGATGGCGGACGCGGTGAACAGGCTCGCATCCGGCGGCGGCGGAATGGTCGCGCTCAGCGAGAACGGAGAGGCTTATCACCCGCTGGAAATCTGCGGGCTGATGAGCATGAGGAGCGTGATCGAAATCGTTGAAACCTACGACGGCCTCAAGGCCGTGGCCAAATCCCTGGGCTCGCCTTTGGACAACATCTTCATGACTCTCTCTTTCCTCGCCCTGCCCGTCATTCCCGAACTCAAAATAACCAACCGCGGGCTGGTGGACGTGGCCGCCTTTAACTTCGTGCCGCTGGTCGCAAAATAATCATCCGGCGCGGATAACCATATCCTCAGGCAATGCCCAGAGCCCCAAACGTCCTTTACAGGGCAAAAATTTCATGGGTTTCGCGTTTTTCAAGACCCAGGCGTAAATTTTTCCCTTATAAAACGCATGGGGCGCTTTATGCTTATCACGCAGAGAATGAAACTGATCCTTTGACTTGATTTCAAATATGTCCACGAGTTCGGCCATGCCAACAATGCCGCCGTCCTTGCCGCTCCGATGGATCATTATCCGACCGCGATACCGGGTCTTCCAGGTCCGCAATTCAATGGGTTTTTTCCCTTCAATGATCAGGCTCGCCCATGGCTCCCTGACACTGAGAACCTTCATGTTCTATTTATAACACTGTTGTGAAGTTTGTCAATCGGATCGAGCATCCTTTTTGCAATATCTTCATCATCATAACGAGGCCCGACGAACTCGAAAGTCGCCTGCAGCCTCAGCCTATCCGGCTTCCATAGTTTCATCTGGCTATTTGTCTTTATTGACGGTTTTCTGATCATTTTCCACTTTGGGCTATTATTTAAATAATTGATTTTTGCAGGATGGGAAGTAGGCGAATGGCATCTAAACCTCAGTGCCTTGAGCAAACTCGCAATTGTTTCCTCCAACTTCATCCCGATACCTATTCCTTGATAATCAGGCAGGCAGACGTGCCGGTGAATTCGCCAAACCCTTTTGAGTTTCGGATGGGGGAAATATATGATGCTGATAAATGCCACAGGTTTTTCATCCCAAAAGGCTATAAAACACTTTGATGCTTTGTTTATGTCTTTGCTCAAATAATGATGTTTAGCGAACAATTTCCAAGCACTGTGATGTACTCTCTTGATTTTGAGGTTAATCGGCGGGCGTTTTCGAAGTCGCCCCCGTTTGAATTCATTTGTATGAGGCATATATACCCAATCAGGGTCAAGCCAGTCGATAATGTCATAGTGACAGCTGATTGCGATAAAACGCTTGTTAGCATCTTTACGTATGGCTTTTGCGATACATGCACTAGCAATTTTCGCAACATCCCTGTCAACTAAGCTCGTAAATTCATCGAATACGATCAAAGATTTTTCCAACGACAATGCGCGAGCTAATGTCACGCGGAATTGTTCCCCATTTGAAAGACAATTACTAATCAGAACACAAAGTAGTTGACATTTGCCGATATTTATGCTATGATTGTTTATTATGAAAAAACCAAAGCAGCTGAAGGGAAAAGATGGGCGCTCGCTTTCGCGGGAGGCTCAAGAGG
>Ga0315294_10000137_pt1 | contig 76096 bp, 70 predicted proteins | sample YL17G13_40_MG_FD_203626 | JGI IMG/M metagenome (GOLD analysis project Ga0315294, IMG submission 203626) | Sediment microbial communities from Yellowstone Lake, YNP, Wyoming, USA - YL17G13_40 | ecosystem: Environmental > Aquatic > Freshwater > Lake > Sediment | place: USA: Wyoming | collected... | reverse complement strand
ATAAAGCATCTATCCCCTTCATCCAGTTTCTAATTAATTCTAGTTCCTTACTAGTCTCTAATTTATTAAATGCCTTTTTTACAGGTCTTTCTCTGGCATCAATTACAAAATTACCATTTAGATTTTTTTCTTGAAGTTCGTGCATTTTATACTGAATAGCATATTTATTCTTAGTCTTTATATATACATCTCCCTTATCAGAAAATTTAAAGTTTAATATCCTGCCTGACATTGGGATAATTTGGCGTTCACTTGATCCCGCCTTTACAGTTACGTCTGCAACTATATCATCTAATTTCACCTTTTTATCACCATTTATTACAACAGCATTTCCCCATAATTTGGTAATAAATTTATAATAAACAAAATCAGCTAAGAACTGCTGCTTCGAAGTCTGTAATATATCAAATAATCCATAATTATCTACAAAAACAGAAAAATTACCTTCTATGTTCAAAGATGTTAGTATTGATAATAAATTTAAAGGGATACTTTCAGTAATTCTTAACCTTTCACCACCGATTATTAACATATTTTCAGTCATTTTCCCGTATCCAAATGTATTTAAATTAAGTTTATAACACTTACTAAAACTACTTAAAACAAGATTTGTTAATATATATTCATTTAAGAAACACTCAAAAGTTTTTATTTTGAAAATAGGTAAGTATGAAAAATTTAATGCAATATTAAAAGCTTTTAAATAGTCGATGGCACCTTCAAATCTTTTCAATTCATTCTTAAAGTAAATACTTTTTATATATTTATTTAGAAATAATTCCTTCTTTTCTGTTACAACCTTAATTGAACCCCGTTCAGCTTTTCGAAATCTTACCAAAGAGCAGTAATTATTATTTATAGACACATAAAGGAGATTTTCAAATTTAAAGAATTTCATAATATTCTGAATTCCCTCTTTTGTAACTTCCGTTTGTTTTACTATTACATTTTTTGTAATTGCCCTAAGATCTTTGAAATCTTTGTAAGTGAAAACAAATATTTCAGAAACACCATCTTTTTCCATCTGAGGTACAATTGGGACCATTTCTTTTACCAAATTAAATCCAAGTTTAATAGACCATTTTGTTAAGTATTGCAAAATGAATTCCGTTATAGAAAAATTGTAAACATTTCTGTAGATTCTAGACTTCTTATAAGCTATTTTAATAATATTAGAACCATTTAATCCAATTAAAAGGAATTGAATTAGATTTTTTTCGTAAATTATTATTAAAAAACGCTTAATATTCATAAAAGAAAACAGTTTTTAATATTTGAAATTCTAACATAAACAAAAGACAAGGGAAATACTATAAACAAATTCTTTACTACACAAGTATACAAGGTGTTATTTTTAGATTTATCAAATAAATATTAAAACCCTAGCATTAAAAGGTCTAATTTACAATTGAAGATTGATAATTGATATAGTAATCAGCTGTAGTTGCAAAACGGAAGTAGTGCCATATATCTCGCTTTCTTTATCTCTCTAGCAAGTTTTCTTTGGCATTTATAACATACACCAGTTCTAACACGAGGAATTATCCTGCCTCTTGTTGTAATAAATCTTTTTAATCTATAAACATCTTTATAATTGATTTCACTTGGTCCTTTAAAGGGACACTTCAAATTTTCAGCTATAATTTTCCTCTTTTTCTTCTTTTTACGCTTAAACATAAGAGCCTTCTTTTAATGATATAAATTAGAAATCTATACTCAAGTTAAAAAGGTAAATCTTCAGGAGCTACATCTTCCTTTTTTTCTTCTTTTTCCACCTTTTCTTCTTTCTTTTCTACTATTATTTCTTTCTTTTCCTTTTTTTCTTTTTTCTCCTCTGTACTTTCACTTCTTTTACTTGTTGCTAATTTTTCCCCTGCTGATTTCGCTTCCTCTAATCCTAATCCGCTCTTTCCTTTATTGTCTAATAATTTCATATCCGAAATTCTTACTTCACTTCGATAATGCCTCACTCCCTTCTCATCATCCCAGCTTCTTGTACGAATTTCACCTTCGAGATACACAAGCATACCAACACATAAAATTTGAGCACATATTTCAGCTAGTTTATTCCAAGAAACAATGTTATGAAACTCAGTTCTCTCTTTTAACTCACCATTTTCATCCTTCCAAGCAGTATTTGTAGCAATTCCAAAAGTACAAACCGTTGCACCATTTGGAGTCGTTCGAATTATTGGATCTCTACTTAAATTCCCTATGATCATAACCTTATTTAAAGATCTTGATGTAGCCATTTAACTATTCTTTCAAAAATAAATTAATCACCTTTTATAATTATATATCTTAATAAATCATTTGTCATTTTTAATTCCTGATGAATTTTTTGAAGTTTTCCAGCTTCTATTTCTAATGTGTATACAAAGTAATATCCTTCCTCATGTTCTTTAATTTTATAAGCTAAATGTCTTTTACCCCATATATCTTCATTTATTATTTTGCCCCCTTCACCTTCGATCAGTTTTCTAGTATCTTCAAAAAACTTAATTCTTACTTCTTCGGGTAAAAATGGTTTTATAATACCCATAAATTCATATTTATACTTATTAGTATTCATATTTACATTCTTTATTAAAATATCATTGAATAATATCACGATATCTTAATAATATCAATAAAAGTTTATGTATTATTAAGATAAATTAATCTGTGTTTTATATCACAAATAAAGAAAGTTCTCAAGAACTAAACAAACTTATCGCACTCATTTAGCTATAAGTATGTAATTGCTAAATCAAAACAAGGCTTCACTTGAGTTTTAGATTTAACATATACTCGACGAATAAATTAGCTTTTATTTATGAAGTTTCATTTTTAAATTGGTATAAAAATAAAACGCTGGATTTTAATAAGAACTATATTGGCAATTAATGTTTAATTTATATCCTCATAAAAAAACCTAAACTAATTTACTATGTTTTCTATTTTAGGTGAATAACCTGATAATGTTTTAGGTTCACGATATCATTGTATTTCGAAAACCTTTTCATCGTCTAAAACTTTTATTCCCAGATTCATTCTAATATCTGAAGTTGCATATAAAGTTATTAATCTATCACCAATACTTACTTTATCTCCTGGTTTTTTATGAAAATATATACCAGCTTCTTTTATTCTAGGATTGCCTAAAGATCTACAAACATCAAAAACTGCTTTATTATCAATATTTACCATAATACCATCTTTCACCGATTTTACTTCATGAGCAATTCCTCCTATTTCTAAGGTATTAGAACTAACTTTTTCACTTCCCCCCTGAATTTTAATTACTTCACGTAATTTATCAAAAGCATCACCACTTTCAAGAATTTGCTTTGCTTTTATATAACCTTTTCCTTTTTCAGCCTTTCCGCATAACTCAATTAGATCTCCTGCGATTTTTAAAGCATCTTCTTCAAGTTGGATAGATCTTCTCTCATCTCTTTCGAATACTCTCAAGAATTCTCTGCATTCTAAAGTCGGACCAACTGCAAAGCCATCTATTCCATTAACATTTCTTCGAAAGATAGATACTTTAATATCAAACTTAGAACATACTCTCTCAAAAGTTGATTTTACTTTTTCAAATTCTTCTTCTGATTCAATTTTAGCACCTTTCCCGACTGGTACATCAAAAACTACATGATTTACACCTTGCGCTACTTTTTTTGCCACAATACTACATACAAATTTATCTATTGATTCAATTCCTATTGGTTTTTGTACTTGAATAATTTTATCGTCAGCAGGAGCAAGGTCTAGTCCGCCTCCCCATACCATAAATGCGTTACATTTTATTATAAAATTTTCTAATTCATCCTTCTTAAAAGTCATCGGCATGATAACTTCTAACATATCCGTTGTAGCGGAAGCACTAGTTATAGCTCTTGTCGAAGTATTCGGCACCTTGATACCATCTATACAAGCGACAATTGGAACAACTATCGGAGTAATTCCTTTTCCTGCAACCCCGCCAATTGAATGTTTATCTGCAACAATTCCATCGAATTTCAATATTTCTCCACTACTTGCCATAGCTTTTGTCATATAAAACATTTCTTCTTCATCAAATCCTGGTGAATAACCTGCTGCAGCATAATACGTCGTAAGTATTGAGCCAAGTTTATCATAGGATATATCGTTAATTATTGAATATATTTCTTTATAATTTAACTTTCCTCCGAGTAGTTTCTTCCTTATACAATCAATTGCTTCAGATTGAGGTAATATAACTATCTTCACAATCTCCCCAAATTTTATTTCGTATTTATCCCAGACATCCTCAAAAAAACCTGCTTCACCTTCATCTACTAGTGAACTTGTGGTATCGACAGTCACAATAACCTCTTTGTTTCTTCCAGTTAACTCAATAGAAACTCTATCTCCGATATTCACACCAAATTCACTTGCATCTAATTCATTCAATAATACAACCAAAGCTTCACCAGTTCTTACATCTAATTTTCTAGCAGAAAGATAAAAAGACATATTTATTTAGTAATATCTAAACCTTTATGCAATACTAAAGAATACTTATATGTATTTAAAGACCCTTCTTGTGTTTTTTCTTTATCCCAAAACTCTAAAGCTTCTTTTAATTCTTTATGATTTCCTGCATACTCATTTATATCTATTCCTTTAACTGAAGCTTCAACAGCCTGGCGCGCAGCACAAGCTCCGGCTTTAACACCTTTAGGATGACCATGAACTCCACCGCCTAAATTAATTATTATATCCGAACCTAAAATTTTCACTAACTCGGGTACTAATCCTGGATGCAAACCTCCTGAAGCAATAGGAAGCGTTGGTTTCATTCCAAACCAATCTTTTCTTAAACTATTATTAATATTTAGTATATCTTCTTTTGTTCCTTCCATCTTTCCGATAACAGTACCTGTATGAAGCTCATCTATACCAGCAAGTCTTGCAAGTTTTGCTATTACAAGCATAGCAATTCCATGTCTCTCTGAATGAGTAAATGCAGCATGCATTGCACGATGTCCATGAAGAATTAAACCGAGCTGTTGATCTCGAATAAATTGAATACCTGAAAACCCTACAGTAACAATATCTATCATTACAGCCCTTCCTCCCATCTCTCTTACAAATTTAGCACGAGCATACATTTCACTGATTCTGCTTGATATATTGGGACAATATAATTTTCTCTCTCCAGTAACTTCTTCTGCTTTTCTTCTAGCCTCTATTGTTTGGTTAACTCTATCGTAAAATGGATTAAAATCCTGATCTGTTAAATTTTCATCATCTTTAACAAGATCAATCCCCCCAACCCATGCTTCATAGGCAACTTTTGCATGTTCTTTAGTCGACAGTCCTACTTTAGGTTTAATTATTGTCCCTAAAATAGGCCTATCATATATTTTTAAAACCTCTCGTATTCCATTCACACCAAAAGCAGGACCTTTATTAGCTTTTACTAATACTTCGGGTAGTTCTACATCTCTTACACGAAGATTTCTTATCTCACGCATACCAAAAACATTACCGCTTATATCAGCTAGAATTTGCGGTATATTATCGTATTCAAATAGATATATCGGATATGCAATTTTTACTATTCCTGATTCTTTCGATATCTTGTTTATTTCAAATACCTTTGCTGCATATTTATTAAATAATTCTTCGCTAAGACCCTCAGTATCCGTCCATGTACCGACAGATGATTCGGCTGCTATAGCTTCTGCGCATCTTTCGAAAACTCCGGAAGATTCAACATAAAAGGTAGCTATAACATGCGTTAATGGATCAAAATAGTCATTTAAGGCTAGATAAGAATACTTTTTACTATAGCCCATGGGCAGTAAAATAAAATGTTATATAATGCTCAATTAAATATCCAAGGATAGACTTTCTTAGCACTATCCAATAAACTATTAGGTTTTACTAAACCTATTTCTGTTATATATCCAGTTATATATTCACTTGGTACTTTATCAAAAGCTGGATTGATAATTTTAACACCGCGAGGTGCATCTTTCCATACCTCAGATGCATTCCTTTGCTCTATCTTTATATTTTTTATATTTTTATTTGGATTTATTTTAAGTAAAGTCGAAACAACATAAAATTTGTCCTTACCTTTTTGTGCTGCAATTGCTATTGAAAAAGTGCCAATTTTATTGATAAATGAACCATCATTTAAGATTTCATCACATCCTACTAAAACACTGCTTACAGGGCAATAATAACTTTCTACTATAAACGCCGCACTTGCTGAATCGACTATTTGAGTTACATCAATATTAGCTTTTCTTAAATCTATTACTGTTTTTCTTCCCTGATAAAAAGGTCTTGTTTCGGTAGATATTATTTTTAATTTCCCATTATTAATATACTTATACTTCGCGAGATTTTTTAAAATATTTATAACTGAACTTGAATGGCAGTGAGTAAGTATTATCTCCGCATCTTTTAAAATTTCTGTCCCAAATTTTACTATATCTTCTGTAGAACGAGATAATATCCCTTTGTATTCTGTACAGGATTTTAAAATAACATCTTTAAGTTTAGCTGCTTTCGATTTTCCAATATTTGAAAATACATACTTAACAGCATTTCTTGCTAAAGGCTCATTATCACGTGCTAAACTTAGTTTGTCAGCAATAATTTTTAGTTTATTCTTCAATTCTTTTTCATCTCCTTTAAAGTATCTTACGACAAGCTCTATGCCTTCAATTGTTGCATATGCGATATTCGTAGCACCCTGAATTTTTATCTTTTTTATATTATTATAAATTTTATTTATCTTATCATCCATAATTATTTATCAGTTTAAGATAATTTGTAATTTTTTTTCCATTCTGGTATTACAACATTATTATAACCCTTTGATAGTAAAATGTCTTTAAACTTTAAACTTGTACCTTCCTCAGCATGTACTAAGAATATCTGTTTAAGTATTTGTTTATTCAGATGACCTATGAAATTCAATAAGTCATTATTCCCCGCATGAGCAGAAAAACCAAATAATTTTACTATCTCCGCCTTAACCTTAATTATTTTTTTATCTATATTTACTTCTTTTTTCCCATCAATAATTTCTCTTCCAAGCGTACCCGGTGCCTGAAATCCAACAAAAAGGACACTTGACTTGGCATCAGATAAATCCCGAATAAGATGGTGTAATATCCTACCACCAGCACACATTCCATGTCCTGCTATTATGACAGCATTTCTAATTCTATTCAATCTTTTTGATCCGTGTACAGTTTGTACAAAACTAATATTAGGCGAATAAAATAAATCATATCCGCTTTTAAATTCTTTTATTATCCTAGGATTTAAATATTTGAAATGCTTTTTATAGACCTCTGTAATTTTTATCGCAAGAGGACTATCTAAAAAGATTTGTATATTGGAAGGTAAAGTCTTATTTCTAATTAACTTTTTACAAATATAAAGCATTTCCTGAGTTCTTTGATATGTAAATGAAGGGATAAGCACGTTACCTCCTCTTGCAAGTGTTCTTATAATAGCTTTTGAAAATTTTTCTGTAGTTTCGTTTATATCATCATGTTCCTCACCGCCATAAAGAGATTCAGTTATTAAGTAGTCTGTTTCTTTTGCAAAATCAAGAGTGTTATCGAGATTTTGATTAGGGTTTCCTAAATCTCCTGAAAATAGAATTTTATTGTTTTTATTCTCAACTCTATCTTGAATAGAAAGAAGCAGGCTTGAAGCTCCTAAAGCATGGCCAGCTCGTAAAAATCTGAAATTAATATCCTCATTTACTCTTATAGATGTATTATAATCATAAACTCTTGAGAGATTTAAAATATTCAATACATCTCTTGTATCATAAATAGGATAATTCAAAGTAACTTCTTCTGATTCTTCATTATATGCTGCCAATTGCCAGTTGTTTTTTTGTTGCCTTCTTGAGTCTCTAAACCTGTTCTCCTGTATTTTAGCAGAGTCTAACAACATGTGTTCAGCAATATTACGGGTAGGTATAGTCATAAAAATTTTTCCCCTAAATCCTTCCCTGTATAATTTCGGCAAAAGACCGCAGTGATCTAAATGAGAATGAGTTAAAAAAACGAAGTCTATACTTTTTGCATCAAAATCAAATTCTTCATAATTCCTTTCTTCCATATCAACTCCTTGAAACATACCGCAGTCAACTAACATATTATTGCCATTGGTTTTTATTAAATAACAAGATCCTGTAACGGTTCTTGTAGCTCCTAAAAATTTAATCTCCATAATCTTTTCCTTTTTTAATATTAAATAACTTATTAGATTTTCTTATTTTTATATTTTGTTATATCCCTTCTTACTATACTTAGTAAAATTTCTTTATCATTTAAAGAGGGATCTTCAATAACCATTTCGAGTAAATCCCTTAAAATAATACCAATTTGAGGCCCTGCTTTAAAACCCAATTTAATAATATCATTGCCCTTTATATCCAAATCAGAAATTTTAATAGCCATATCAAGCACTCTAACTTCAGAAATTCTTCTTTGTAAAGCCTCAATTTCTCTACTATCAAAACTACTTTTGGGATTTGCCAATGAATCTGCTATACGTAATTTTATCAAATCATCAATTTCTTCTTCTCCTCCAACATTTCTTACAAACCTTCGGATAGCTGCATCTGTCCACTTGCTTATATCCTTTTTTTCTCTTTTTAGTGATTTCTTACTTTGAAAATCCTCTTCATCGTAAGGGAAATAAAACATATGCCATCGTACTAATCTAACGACTCTTTCTATTTCCTTATTTGAAAACCTTAATCTTTTCATTATTTCTCTCGTCATAGAAGCACCTAGTACATCATGACCATAGAAATGCTTTCCTGCTTTTTTTCTAGGTTTCCCTATATCATGAAATAAAGCTGCTAATTTAACCTCATGAGGTGCAGCATCAACACATTTAACTAAATGGTTATAAACATCAAAAGCATGATATTCGGGTTGATCCACTCCAATCCCTTCTAAAAGTTCAGGTATCCAGATTTTCAATATCCCAAGATCCCTAAGCAGGTTTAGACCCACAGAAGGTTTATTAGAATCATAAATTATCTTTAATATTTCATCTCTCACTCTCTCGCTCGATAAATTATCTATCATATTTAATACAGCCTTGACTGCCTTTACCACCCCTTTATCTAATTTAAAACCTAGTACAGAAGCAAATCTGCATGCTCTTAAAGCTCTAAGAGCATCTTCTTTCATTCTTTCAAAAGGATCCCCAACTGCTCTCACTAACTTTCTCTGGATATCGTTTCTGCCTTTATATGGATCATAAATAATTTCATTTTTATCGTCATCAACTAATTTGCCAATATCTATAGCTATTGCATTAATAGTAAAATCTCTTCTTGAAAGATCTATCATTAAATCGTCAGTAAATTCAACCTTGCTTGGCCATCTTCCTCCTATATATTCTTCTTCCACTCTAAACGTCGTCACATCTATTGAATGAGTTTCTCCTTCTTTGTCTTTTAGTAAAACGATTATAGATCCAAATTTTGCTCCGGTTGAGATTGCTTTAGGGAAAATTCCCAAAATTTGACTAGGTAAAGCATTTGTTCCTATATCATAATCTTTAGGCTCCCTTTTCATTAAAATATCCCTAACACTTCCCCCTACCAGATAAGTTTTAAAACCTTCTTTTTCAAGAATTCTGCCTACATCAAAAACATACAACGGTATCTCTGTTTTTAGATCTTCTATATTCATATTCTTACGAAATTATACAGCGGAAAATAAGTAATGCAAATAAAACACATATTACTAGAATTTCGTCCTGCCTTCAAATGCTCTACTAAGAGTCAGCTTATCAGCATATTCTAAATCTGCTCCTGTTGGTAAGCCTCGTGCAAGTCTAGTAACTTTTATTGACAGAATTTTTAGCTTATCTAAACCACTCTTAATATACATAGCAGTAGCTTCACCTTCCATATTTGGATTCGTAGCTATTATTAATTCTTTAACTACATTATTCCTAATTCTCTTTAATAAGTCATCTATTGTTAAATCTTCCGGACCTACCCCATTTACAGGAGAGATTACACCTCCTAAAACATGGTACACTCCTTGATATTCTGTCCCTTCCTCAAATGCTACTATATCTAAAGGATCTTCAACAATACATATTAATGTTTTATCTCTTTTTGTATCATCACAAACCGGGCAAATATCTGTAGAAGATAAATTATGACAAATTTGGCAATATTTTATCTCGTCTCGGAAACTTTCAATTATTCTCCCTAAATCTTTAGTAAATTTAATAGGCGATTTAAGGAGATACATAGCTATACGCGCAGAAGATTTAGGACCCAGACCTGGAATCCTTTGCAAATTTTGTATTAATTTTTGTAAACTTATAGGTAGAGTATTCATTTACTATACTAACCTTGAACTTATATATTTCCTAATTTACACACCTAGCATTCCTTTTAATTTATTTAAATCAACATCTTTCATCATTTCTTTCTGCAGCTTCTTGTTTGCCATCTTAAAGGCTTGTTTTAAACTTTTTATAAGCCTATCCTTATTTTCTGCAGTTAATAATCCTTCATCAATATCAATATCTTCAACTTCATTTGCTCCATTAATATTTACAACAACTAAACCATCCTTGGATTCACCATTGATATTTATTGCTTTCATCTTTTTCTGCATCGCTCTCGCCTCTTTTTGTAATTTATATATTTCACCCAATTTTCCAAAACTTACTCCCATTTTATTTAATGTAAAAAATTATATATTTTAGAATTTAATCAGTATTAATTTTACAATAAAAAACAAATATATGAAAATATAAATTAAGAGGAATATTATTCTAATATATCACCTAATACTTCTAAAACAACATTATTATTTGAAATACCTTCTTCATCATTAAAATCTAATTTCTCACAAGAATTTACTACCTCGCAAACACAATTTAAATTTGTTTTAAATAATTCTTTACAAATAATTTTAAATATCTTTTGAGCATTAAAACTTTCAATTCTTTGTTTATGAAACTTGAAAGGAACATGAAGTATTAAAAGATGTTCTTGTAGTTTTACAGGTTTAGCTTTCTTATAAAAAGCAGATAAATGGTGATTAAACGGTTTTATCTTATTAACGATCAAGTCCCAATTTTTTATTATATTATCAATTGTAGCGGTTTTCTTACTAGAAGTTACTTTTTTAATACTATCCGGTAATTTTTTTATTGCACTGCCAACAATCTTTTTTAACGTCTTACTAGGTTTTGCTTCACTTTTTTGTGTACTATTGTTTTCGGCTCCGTTAACTCTTTCGGAACAAATCTTTATTATAGCCACTTCTATAGGAAGCCTTTTAACTTGAGTTATTCTAAGCTTATTTTCCGCGTCAGATAATTCGGTAACAACTTTTAAAATATCCGTTAATAAAAAACTACTTTCTTCTCTAGATACTTTGGCTATTAATAGTTTCCTTGTATATTCTAGGCTCTGTCTTAAAAATTGTAATAAATTTACACCTGAAGTTACCTGTTGATTAAATATATTTAAACTCTCTGATAAGTTCTTTTCTAATAACAAATTTATAAATTTTTGTACTTCCTTGTCTTCAGCTAAACCTAATATTTCCCGTATATCTTCAGTATCTACTCTTTTATCTTTTATCACTCCGATTGCCCCTAAAACCTTTTCCAGAATACTTTCAGAATCACGAAAACTTCCCTCAGCATTTCTAACAATAGCTATTAATGCATCTTTAGAAAAGTCCACTCCTTCTAATTTACATATATATCTCAACCTTCTGAACAAGCTTTTATCGCTAGCTAAAGAAAAATTAAATCTTTGGCATCTTGAAAGTATAGTAGCAGGTATTTTATAAGACTCTGTTGTAGCCAAAATAAATATCACATGATCTGGTGGTTCTTCTAATGTTTTTAGTAAGGCATTAAAAGCATCCCTAGTTAACATATGAACTTCATCAATAATATACACTTTATACTTACCTTCACTTGGCGAGAAACTAACCCTTTCTCTAAGCCTTCTAATTTCATCGATGCCTCTGTTCGAAGCTGCATCTATTTCTATTAAGTCAAGAAATCTCCCCTTCTCTATAGAAACACATGAAAAACATTTTTTACATGGATTACCGCTTTTAAGATTCTCGCAATTTACAGCCTTGGCTAAAAGTCTAGCAATACTAGTTTTCCCTGTTCCTCTTGGTCCTGAAAATAGATACGCATGACCAACTTTATTATCTCTAACTTGAGATTGTAGTACTCTTACTATTGGTTTCTGTCCAAAAACCTCATTGAAATTTTGTGGTCTATATTTACGATAAATAGTCTGCATAATAATTGGAGAAATCTGAAACAATGATATTATAAACAGTCATTATCGGGATTTCAAACAAAATCCTTATCAAGCCTATATTACTGCTTTAATTTAGTCGTTCCACTACAACTTATCCACACAGCCTGTAACCAGCAAGTACTAATTTCAAAACTAATTCTAATGGATATCAATTATTGTTTAATAATATTACACTTACACTTATACACTTAGTTTACATAAGCATCAATTCGAGAAAATGATTGTGTTAAGTCTTATAGTCTCTTATAGGGTATAAAACTTTGAATACAAAACTTGTTCATTATACAAATTAAGTAATACTTCCTTTCATCCTTTTCTTTCGCTTTGCACTTCTACTTCTTCTTTTTCTCTTCACCCATTCTCTCTTTTTAACAGATTTTTCAATAGTATGCTTTATAAAATACCTATGATTAGTTACATCATTAAAAATATTCTCTCTAACCGCTTCTGCATATAAACGCCTTAAAGAATCGTCTATAGGTTCATTTTTATGTACTATTACTGACATATTATAATTTACTTAAAATAAATTCTTTATTAAATTTCCGAATCTCGGTAAAATATCAAATTGAATGAAATCTTTAATTGTCACTAATATTCCTAATGTTATTAGAAATACAAATCCAATCTTAGTTGCCCATTCCTGATACTTTTCTGCAATTTTTTTGCCTCTTACCTTCTCTAACAAAAGAAATATTAAATAGCCACCATCCAGACCCGGTATAGGCACTAAATTTATTATTGCAAGAGATAGATTAACTCCTGCTGCTAAATTAAATATTTCTATTATATCACCTGCTCTTACTAACTCAAATATTCTATTCGCAACCCCAACAGGGCTGCTTACTCCCTCGGATACTGGTGTAATAGATTTTTCTTTAAAGGAGATCATAATTAGATCTTTAAATACATCTAATGTATAACCTGTAAAATTAATTGTATGCGATAATCCAGAAAATATCTTCGTATTAGAGTAATCCAATTTATAAAAAGACGCTATTACATCATAAAATTCAACCCCAAGCAAGACACCTTCCTCACCAGTTTCTGAAGGTATAACCGAAATATCTTTCCATTGACCTTCAAAAGATAGTATTTTTATTTTAATTTCACTATTTTTATGATTTGATAAATAATCGACAAACTCTTCAACATCTGTAATTTCATTTCCATCGACAGACCATATTACTACATCCCGAGGAAAGTTAACTTTAGCTGCCGGAGTATCTTCGATAATGTTCTCTACAATAGGTTTATTTTGAATATATACATCTCCTCCAATAAAATTATAGTTTGAAATTCTAGGAATAAATATGCTGTAACTTTTAAAAAACAATACAAAATAAAATAAAATTACAGCTAGGATAAAATTCATTAGTACCCCTGCAATAATCACCAGGCTCTTCATTTTAATAGACTTAGAACTAAAACTATAAGGTCTATCCGATCCTTTTTCTTCACCAAATAATTTAACATACCCGCCATAAGGAATCATATTTATTCTGTAATTTGTATGTCCTATTTTTTTCCCTATAATCTTTTTCCCGTAACCAAATGCGAATTCCTCAACCCGGATACCTATTAATTTGGAAACTATAAAATGACCAAATTCATGAATAAATATAACTAAACCTAGTATAAAGAAAATCCACAAAAATGCTTTTAAAAATACTAATAACATAATTATTCTTTGATAAAATAAAAATTCTATAAAGTCATCAAATCTTTCTCTTTCTTCTCTACCTCATCATGAATAAACTTATTAAATTCATCGACCAATTTTTGAATTTCTTTTTTTCCTCTATCTATATCATCTTCTGATTTCGATTCCTTTTCCAGATCATCTATAAAATCTCTACGGATTCTTCTGACGGAAATTTTAACTTCTTCAGAAAATTTTTTTACTACCTTAACTAATTCTTCACGCCTTTCCTCTGTTAAAGGCGGTAAAGATATTTTTATTATACTTCCTTCATTAGAAGGTGTAACTCCTAAATCTGAATTTTGAAGAGCTTCTTTAATAATCCCGACATTGTTAATATCCCAGCACTGTATTGTAATTAAAGTCGGATCAACTACATTTACAGTTCCAAGCTGTTTGATTTGCATTAAAGAATTATAAACATTTACTTTAATATCTTCTATTAGTTGAGGGTTGGTTCTACTGCCTCTTAGTTTTACAAGTTCATTTAAATAATATTTCTTAACTTTATCTATATTCTTCTCAGCGTCTTGAATATTCATGTAATATTTAATAACAAAATATTATTTATCTTCCTCTTCTTCCCCCAAAACCATCCTTACAAAATCCTGTATTTCGATTTTCTCTCCAAACAAAGCAACTGCTTCATCAATTAAATCTTTTATTTTCTTCTTTTCATCTTTAACAAATGGTTGATCTAAAAGACATACTTCTTCATAATACTTGTTTATCTGGCCAGATACTATTTTATCTATTATTTTCTCGGGTTTTCCTTCCTTAATTAAATTTGCTCTGAAAATTTCTTTTTCTTTTTCAAGAGTATCCTCAGGAACATCATCTCGAGATATATAAATTGGTGCTTCAGCTGCAATGTGTAAAGCCAAGTTATGAGCTAATTCTCTAAATTTTTCATCCCTTCCAACAAAATCTGTCTCACTAGCAAGTTCTACCAATACACCTATCTGGCCATTATGGACATAAGATCCAATAAATCCATTCTTTGCTTCCTTTCCAGCTCTTTTTTGTGCTTTTAGAATACCTTTTTTCCTTAGTATCTCTATAGCTTTTTCAATATCTCCCTTGCTCTCTTCTATAGCTTCCTTACAATCTTTCAAACCTATACCTGTTTTTTTTCTAAGTTTTATTAAATCTTCAAATGAGACTTTTTCCATAATTATTATTAATTATAATTAATTTACTTTTTTCCCGATACCTTTTTTTGATCTTCTTTCTTTATACCTACATATGAATAATCCCTCAAAACATATTTAACACCTTTACCTTTATTTGCTTTCAAAATAGTATCCGCAATATATCTCATAAATAGTTGTATGGATTTAATTGCATCATCATTAGCGGGTATTGGATAATCAATTAACTTTGGATCAGTATTAGAGTCAACTATAGCAACTACTGGCATTTTCACAGTTCTAGCTTCTTTTAATGCAATCCTTTCAAATTTCGGATCAATAATTATCATAACATCTGGTATTTTCTCTAGATACTTAACCCCATTAAATATTCTATCAAATCTTGCCCATTCTCTTCTGAGAACCGATAATTGTTGTTGAGATAATCCCTTTAAATCGCCATCTAATTTGCTTTCTATTAAATGCAATTTTTTAATACTTTTATTTATTATAGAAAAATTTGTCATAAGACCCCCTACCCATCTATTCACAACATAATGAACTCCGCATCTAATAGATTCTTCTTTTACTATATCTCTTGCTTGTCTTTTCGTACCAACAATTAAAATATTTCCTGTTTCCGCTTTTTTACTTATAAAATCTAGCGCTTTCTCAAAATTCCCAAGCGTCTTTTCTAAATCAATTATATGGAATTTATCTCGTTTCTTAAATATATATTTAGAATAATTAGGATTCCATCTTTTTGTTTCGTGCCCAAAGTGAACACCAGCTTCTAACATATCTTTTACACTTGGAAGGGAAATGGAACTTTTTACTTTGGTTTTTGTATTTGCTTTAATCATTTGTAGCCCCCTTTAAACCTCCACTTTCAGTATAATGTAGTTTAATAATACATTACAAGGAAGTATATTGAAAGTGTGCATAATTAATATATAAACTGTAAGAATATTAACATAAGTTAATCATTATATCAACACAAACTAACAACTTACTTTTGAAGCTCTATTAGTTAATTTTTAAATAGTTTAAAGATACAATTAACTTTTTGTCCTTTTATTAACATTCTTAATATCTTTCTTTGCTTTTTTAGCTTTAACTTTTTTAATATATCTGCATTTTGGAAAACCACTACATCCAATAAATGTTTTACCCCATCTACCCATTCTTTCTACTAAAGGTTCTTTGCACTTAGGACATTTCTCTTTCAGCATCAATGGTTTACTTTCCTTTGTTTTCGGGTAATCAGGATGAGCCCAAAACTTTCCATATCTGCCCAGCTTTAAAACCATTTTTAATCCATCATTCGTATCTGGAGCTTTGAGATATTTGGATAAAAATTCTTTCGTTTTAGTTTCCCTCTCAACTTCTTTACTTCTTTCTAAATCAGTCTTTCCATCAAGAGATCTCATACCTTTACATTTAGGAAATTTCTTACAACTCAAGAAAATACCAAATTTCCCTAATTTTTTAACCATAGATCCTTTACATAGTGGGCATTTAAAACTACTCTTCCCTAAAACGGTAAATTCGTTTCTGGATATTTTCGACTCACCTTCTTTGATTTTTTTGATAAATGGTTTATAAAATATATTTATTACCTTGTATTTTTCTTTTTTCCCTAAAGCTATTTCATCTAAATCTTTTTCTATTTCAGCAGTAAAACCTGTATCAACTATTTCACTGAAATACTTTTTTAATAATCTAGTTACAATTTTACCAGTATCAGTTGGTATAAAATATTTTCCTTCCTTAATTACATATTTTCTTGCCAATATGGTTGAAATTATCGGTGCATAAGTCGACGGCCTTCCTATCCCAAATTGTTCTAAAGTTTTAATAAGAGTTGCTTCACTATACCTTGGAGGTGGAGACGTAAAATGTTGTTCACCAATAACTTTATTTAAAAACAATTCCTGTTTTTTCTCGAGTTTTGGCAATAAGTTTTCAGACACAACCTCTTTATATACTTTTAAATAACCTTCAAATAATGTACGGATACCACTTGCTTGAAAGAGATACTTATTTATCCTTATATACACTTTAGTATTTTCAATACTTGCATTTGACATCTGGCAGGCTAAAGTTCTATTTCTTATAAGTTCGTATATCCTCTTTGCATCAGTTGAATTGTGAATACTATCTGATGTCCTGGAAATGTTTGTAGGTCTTATTGCTTCATGCGCCTCTTGCGCAGATTTAGCTTTATATATTATCTCCTTGTTACTAAGGTAATTCTCACCAAAATTTAACCTTATATAATTTCGGATTTTACTTAATTCTTTTTTATTTATATTAAAAGAATCTGTTCTCATATAAGTAATATAGCCACTCTCATACAAAGATTGAGCAATTCTCATAGTCCTTTTCGCAGAGAACCCAAATAAATTCACTGCCGTTCTTTGTAATGTGCTTGTTATGAATGGAGGTTTTGGATATCTTTTTGTTTCTTTCTTTATAATATCATCTATTATCCACCCTTTGTCTGGTAACTTATTTATAATAGACTCAGCATTTCTCGAATTTCCAATTTCAACTTTTTTTGAGTTTATCTTAACTAATTCAAATTTTATGCCTTTAAACTTAATTGTTTTATCATCCTTTTTTTTAACAATTTCTCTTGTAATTTCACTTTGTTTATATTTAGTAAGCAGATCTGCAAATATTGACCAATACTCTTTCGGATCAAATTTATCTCTCTCATCCTCTCTATCCACAATTAGACGAACTGCAACTGACTGGACTCTTCCAGCAGATAGTCCGTATTTTATTTTCTTCCAGATTAATGGGGACAATTTATAACCAAATAATCTATCTAATATGCGACGAGTTTGTTGTGCATCAACCAAATCAAAGTCAATATTTCTCGGGTTATTTATAGCTTCATTAATAGCTTCTTCTGTTATAGAAGAGAAAATTATCCGTTCAAGTTTTTTGCTTGAATTCTTAATTTTACCTCTCTTATCTATCACTCCTAACTCCTGCGCAATATGCCAGCCAATGGCTTCTCCCTCCCTATCTAAGTCGGATGCAATAATTAACGTTTTAATCCCTTTAAATGAATCTTTAACGTTTTTTAAGGCTTTTTTATTAGTTACTATATATTTAGGTTTATAAGTTTTCTCATCAACGCCAAGTTCATTCTTTGGCAGATCAACAACATGCCCCATAGAAGCAACTACTTTGTATTTATTACCTAAATACTTGCTTATAGTTTTTACTTTAGCAGGAGATTCAACTACAACTAATTTCATATTTGTTATTTTAAATATACTAATCTAACAGCTTTGCTATTTTAATACAACATACATATTCCCTTCAACTTTCGTAACTATCCCTTCTATTTCTAAAAAAGAAACAATTTGTGAAATTTGAGTAATATCTTTTCCTAAACTTTTAGCAATATTATCAATACTATTTGGGCCTAACTTCAAAATCTCAAAAATTTCTAATTGTTCTTTCGCAAGTTTTCTATCTACTTCTTTTCTAATACCTTTTATATAAAATTCGTCAAATATATCTTTACCTTCCTGGACCAGTTTAGCTTCTCCCTTTTTAATTAAACAATTAGTCCCGATACCCTTTATATTATATATATTACTTGGAACTGCAAATACCTCACGTCCTTGTTCTAATGCAAGTCTTGCAGTAATTAAAGCGCCACTTTTCTCGGGAGCCTCTGTAACAAGAACCCCTTTTGAAATACCTGCAATGATTCTATTACGAAGCGGAAACATACCGGCAGATATTTGATATTCTAACGGACATTCAGATATTAAAAAACCATTGTCAAGAATTCTATTATAAATATGTACATTAGAAAGCGGTGATGGCTTATCTACACTTGAAGACAAGACTGCTATCGTACGCCCTTCTGATCTTATAGCTTGTTTATGAGCGATAGAATCTATCCCAAATGCCATTCCGCTGACAATTACAAATCCTTTTTGTATTAATTCACGAACAAATAGACTTGTTGCCTCTATGCCGTACGGAGTACAATTTCTCGTACCTACAACAGAAAAACAATTTAATAAATCCTCTTTTCTAAAATCACCCTTAATATACAAAACTATTGGTGGGTCATAAATTTCTTTCAGCAGCTCAGGATAATTCCCATCTAATACAGTAATAAAAGTTATTTTTAATCTTTCTAATTTTTTTATATAGTTTTCAATTCCACTAAGAAATTTCTTTGACCTTACTATCTGTGCTAAATCACAAGGTAAAATTTGTTTTAAAGCGTCTAAGTTTAAATTTAATACATTTCGAATATTTTTATATTTGTTAATTATTTTAATAAACCTCCGCGGCCCAAAACCTCTAATTAAACTTAGAGCTAAAATATTTATTCTATCTTCTGGGGAATTATACGTACTATTGAGTTGAATATTCATTTTCATACCATTTTAAAAAATCTCTCATAACCTCTGCTGATTTAAAGCCCCACCCACCGAACTCTAAATAAACAACAAAAGCGTATTTAGGAGCTTTATAAGGGAAAAATCCTGCAATCCAAGAATGTCCTTGAGTCTCATACTTTCCATTAACATTTCTGTAAGCTTCAGCAGATCCAGTTTTTGCAGCTGGATCAGATTCTAATCCTCTAAGAGGAAAAGCACTACCCCAAGGATCATTTACAACAAGGTGCATACCTTCTCTGACAATTTTTAGATTATTAGAGCTTATAGGTAAAGTATGAACAACTTGTTTTTCAAAAATTTCAATATCTTTTCCATCTTCATCAACAATAGATTTAGCTAAATGCGGTTTATAATATATACCACCATTTGCGATAGCAGCTACCCAACCAACCATCTGAATAGGAGTTACTCTCATAAGGCCCTGTCCTATAGCTGTATTGCACGAATCACCAAGATACCATTCCTCTCCTTGTAAACTCTTTTTCACTTCTTTTGATGATACAACTCCTGCTTGCTCGCCATACAAATCTATACCTGTCTTTTGACCTAAACCAAAATCATCTGTGTATTCATTTAACTTATCTATACCAAGTTTTAACATAGTATTACAAAAATAAATATTACTTGATCTAGCAATTCCATTATAAAAATCGAGTTTACCAAGTTTTGCTTTCCCTACTTCACAAAATAAGTATCCAGCACCAATCTCCATACACCCTTGACTATCAAAAACAGTGCTAGGCTCAATGGCCTTTTCTTCTAAAGCAGCGGAGGCAACTACAGTTTTAAAAGTAGAACCTGGAGGTTGAGCCATAGAAACAGCCCTATTATATAATGGCAGCGAAGGATCATTATACAAATCCTGGTATTCACTCATAGATAATCCTTCAATTATTTTATTTGGATCATAACTAGGCAAACTAACCAAAGAAATTATTTCTCCATTATCTACATCTAAGATAATAGCTGCTCCGCCATCTGCATTATTTCTTTCGATCCCTTGTTTGAGAAATTCTGTAAGATGTTCTTGAATATCTGAGTTCATTGTAATTCTAATATTCTTTCCGCTCTTAGCTTCAATCGGGAATAATTCTCTAATTGTAGTCTCATTCTTATCGGTTTCAATGATTCTTTTTCCATTAATTCCTCTTAAATATTCATCATAATACTGTTCTAATCCGACAGCACCTATCATATCTCCTACTGAAAAAGTTCTATTTGTCAATTCTTCAGCTGTAACCTCCCTAACATATCCTATTATATGAGCATATAAATCAGATTTCGTATATTCACGCGTTGTACTTACTTCAATATAAACTCCCGGTAATTTGTCAATTTGCGAATGAATTGAAAGTATTTTATCTCTATCAACATCATTTAAAAGAGTAATTTGAGATACTTTTACTCTATTATTGCTTTTATCATAAGCTTTATTATAAAAATCTTTAGATACATCTTCATAATTTACTTCAATAATTTTTGCAAGCAGAGAAACTACCTCCTTCTCTTTTTCAGGAGGCAGTTGGGTTAAATCAATAATTAGTTTAAATGATGGTTTATTTACAACCAGCCAGTTGCCTTCCCTGTCATATATCAATCCTCTTGTTGCACGAATTGTTACCTCGGAAGTTTTGATGGTTGATGATAAAAACAAATTTTCGTTTCCATTTACAACTTGGAGATTTATAAGATTTATAAATAATATGCCAAAAAGAATAGTCACAATCAAAAAAGATAAAGAAAACTTAATACTTGGTATCTTCTCAATTTTATTTATAATATTTATCATAGTATTTCAAATTACTTCCACGTTCTTTTAAAAATATTCTCCCAAAAACAAAACTTAAAAATATAAGGAACAATCCTGAAAATAAGATTCTTTTAACAATTAAAGCCAATGATAAGCCGTATTTTAAAAATATTAGCTTCATAATAAAATCAGATAACAAAATTGAAATTATCAATGAGATTATTGCAAATAAGATATGACTTATTTTACTGTCAATTTTTATAATATTATCAATAAAAGTTAAAAATAATATCGGCGCAAAAAGAGAAAACAAAAAAGTTCCTATCTGATTTTGCATTATCAAATCTATTAAAATTGCGGAAAGAACACCACTCCAAAAAGCTACTTTGTATTGTTTAAACCAGAATAATAGATTTATTAGGATAAAACACAAACTTAAGTTGCTAAGCATAGAAATTTCTTTTAAAGAAACTTCAAATATAATTATTATAATAGTTATTATTGCAATCAAAAAAGTCATATAGATTGTCCTTTGATAATATAAATATAATCTAGTTTGCTAAAATCTAATTGCACTTTAATTTCAGCCTCGTATGTAGCATTAGACGGGTTGCTTTCAACATTAGTTACAATTCCAATAATTAATCCTTGCGGATATTGGCTATTAACTCCAGATGTAACAATAATTTCGCCTATATCTATCTTTTCATCAGGAAGTATATCTGTCATTTTTAAACTTGATCCAACATTTCCGTTAGCAAGTCCGCCTGCTCTTCCAGTTTGTCCCCTAACAGGAATATTACTTGTTGTAGAAGTAATAAGAGTAACTTTCGAAGAATACTTTTCAACTCTTGTTATTATACCAACTGCATAATCTCCGTAAATAACTACATCACCTTTTTCCACACCATTATAATTTCCTACATTTATCTGCAAAACATTTTCGTATGCAATATCTGTACCAAGTACTCTAGCTTGCAATATCCAATCGCGGATTTCTTCTCTAAGCTTCAACTGTTCTTTTAAATTCCCGTTTTCAACTTTATACTCTTCAAGGTCAGATAATCTAGCAAGCAAATCAAAATTTTCCTGCCTCAATTTTCCATTCTCGCCCTTAAGACTTGATATTTCAGATACAGCTCCAATTACGTCATTTACTTTGATAGAGAAATTCTTGAGTTCGATTCTAACAGGAATTGTGGTATAAGAAACAATATTTATGAATGCAGTAAGAAATCCTACACTATCTAAAAGTATTAGAAGTACACTTAAAATAACAATTCCTATTAATATAAATACTCTTTGCTTAAAATCAGAAAGTTTCATTGTATAATTAGTCAATTTAGATTAGATCTTCTCCTACAACTTGATATCTACTTAACAAATCTATATCTTCAAGTAATTTACCTGTTCCTCTTACAACACAAGAAATAGGATCTTCAGCAATATGAACCGGAGTCTTTAACTTCTTTGCTAAATACTTTTCAATACCTCTTAAAAGTACACCACCACCAGCTAAAGTTATTCCTTTTTCTAAAATATCTGATAATAATTCCGGTGGTGTTGCTTCTATAGCTTCTTTTATAGCTTCTACTATTTGATTCAAAGTTTTCATTAAAGCTTCTCTTACTTCTACACTTGTGACTTCAATACCTTTGGGAAGCCCTGAAATTAAATCCCTGCCTTTCATTTCTATTTTTCTCTCTTTTTTTAAAGGAACCGCTGAACCTACAGCAATCTTTATATCTTCAGCTGTCCTTTCTCCTATTAATAAATTATACTTATGTCTTGCAAATTCAATTATATCCTCATCCATTTCAGCACCGGCTACTCTAACCGTTCTATCAGCAACGATACCCCCAAGTGAAATTACTGCAATATCAGTCGTACCACCTCCTATATCAACTATCATATTACCTGATGCATCATCTATCGGAAGACCAGCTCCAATTGCCGCTGCCATAGATTCTTCGATTACATAAGCTTTTCTTGCCCCTGCAGACAACGCTGCATCTATTACAGCTCTAGCTTCTACTTCAGTGACTACTGAGGGGATACCTATTACAACTCTTGGTCTTGGTATCTTGAATAAACGACCATCTTGATCGTGTCCCTTTTTAATAAAATACCTAATCATAGCTTCGGTTGTGTCAAAATCTGAGATAACACCGTCACTTAAAGGTTTTATAGCTACGATATTTGCTGGAGTTCTACCTACCATTCTTCTTGCTTCATTTCCAACAGCTAGGATTTGTTTTGTCTTCTTATTTAAAGCAACTACAGAAGGCTCTCTTAGTATTATTCCTTTCCCTTTTACAGTCACCATTGTATTTGCGGTACCCAAGTCAATCCCGATATCATTTGTAAATAAACTCCATAGGTAATCTATAACATTCATTTCAGGAAGAAGTTAAGTTATTTATTTAGATCTCTTTTTCTTATTTCTTAACTTTTTATAACATTTCATACATATATCTACTACTTGTTTTTTACCATCTTTTTCAATTTTAGCTTTCCTCATATTTGGTTTGAATTTTCTACTGGTTCTAGGCGCTCTATACTCCCATCCTCCTCCATATTTATGTCTTCTATGTCCACCAAATGCAACACTTTTATCACAGAAAAAACATTTTTTACTCATTGTTTTCAAATAACATTTTATTCTAATTAAAGCGATGTATATTATAACATAAAAATTAAATTATCAAGAATAATTCGATAAATTTGATAATTTGAATAATCTGATTCTTAGAACTTATATATACTTATTAATTAAAGTATTTTCATAGTTTAAAAAACTATGGTATACTAATTTTGCCCTACGTTATTCGAATACGTAGGAAGTCAAAATTGAACCCGACATAACCCTTAATGGGAATCCAAAATCGTTATGTGAGTTAATTACATGACTGAGGATACCCGCTTTTAATAGTGGGGGTCAATTTCCTTCCAACAACGATAGCGTGGGGTTTTTAAAATTTAATTTATTTTTCTTGAGCCGCCTTAGCTCTGTGGTCCCGATACCGCTTTGCGTGGATCGAGGATCCTCGATTTTTTTCAAATATTTAATTTGATAAAATCGGGATTACCTGTCCGCATTGCTTCGCAAAGTGATGCAGACGGGGAGCAACTGTTTTGTCATAGTAAAATTCAACAAGCCGCCCTAGCTCAGTGGCTAGAGCAACTGTTTTGTAAACAGTAGGTCGTCAGTTCAAATCTGACGGGCGGCTTATTGGCTTATAAATTTTACTTGAATAAACAAATCTAAAGGAAATAATTGATATATATTAGCTCTTTATAATAGACTTTATAAATAAAACAAACAATTACCAGGGATACCGAGGCGGTCCCGCCAATGGCGGACTAATTCGACTTTAGGAAATTTCTTCATTATCATTAGAAATTTCCTAGTCTCATTGAGCAAACGGTAAACCCTTGTATTGAGAAATAAACAGTTACTTGAAAACAAAATAATTTTTTACAACCAGGGATACCGAAGCGGTCAAACGGGGCAGTCTGTAAAACTGCTGGCGTAAGCCTTCGCAGGTTCAAATCCTGCTCCCTGGATCGCGCTCAGCGCGATCCAACCCACGCTTAGCGTGGGAACAACAATATACGATTAGCCCCATAAATAAACCTCACAAACTATTCTCCTAGAAGACTTTGAGGAAAATACATAATTAATTTTATATTTTTACTAATATGTATTACGTTTATATCCTTCATAGTTTTAAAGACGGAAGACTTTATACAGGCTATACACCCCGTCTTACAAATAGATTAAAAGCTCACAATGGTGGCTTTGTCAGATCTACAAAGTTAAGAAGACCATTAAAATTAATACTATTAAATAAAAAATAATATGTATAAAATAACTCAATACAACGATATATCACTTGATGGTTTTATAGCAACTTCAGAAGATGATACAAGCTGGATTCCTAAAAGCGGAATGATCCAGTTCGAAAGAGTTTTATCTAAAAATGATGTGGTTATAATGGGGCGACGCACATATGAATTCGCTGTTAAAGAAAAAGTATTCCCCTACCCGTGTAAAATAAACGCCATTGTGACTCATAATTTAACATTAATAAAAAAGAACGGAAATTCCAATATATTATTTTATAATTTGACACCTCAAAAAATTATAGATAGTCTTTCCGAACAAGGTTACAAAAATATATTCTTAATGGGTGGCGGGAAATTAAATACTTCTTTTTTAAAGGCTGGTTTAATTGATAAATTAATATTAACTATCCATCCAATAGCTTTAGGTAAAGGAATAAGCCTTTATGAAGGTCTTAACAATCACTTTATGTTTAAGAAACTTTCAACAAAATCATTACAAGGAGGGTCATATGTAGTCGAATATAAAGTAATAGGAAATTTACAAAAGAATCCATAGAGTAAATATGTTTTTTAAAATTCCTTAAAAGAAGTATAGCAATACAAGAAGATAAAAAATTATATAAATCGAGAGAGGTGAGGAAAATATTCTTAGTTACTTGAAACTTTACTAAATGCACTATTTAGTTTCTCCCACTTCTGAGAATTGAACTGGTAAAACGCAGGAGAATAAACCTCATTACCACCATCTAATGGAAAGATGTATAACCTATCAAATAGAATTATTGGGAAATCTTTATGATTCATTGTTATTAAAAATAAATTCTCAGAATACTTCTTAAGGTATGCAGCAATACAACAATCAACTAATGATATTTGTCCCTTCTGAATGCCTTGATGGAAATAAATTCTAGATATACAAACAGCATCTTTTATAAGACTTGAACCAAAAGGCAGTTTTGCAATGGATATTTTATTAAAAAACTCTTCTCTTAGTTTAATATGTTTCGGTGTGTAAGCATTCCTTATAAATTCAAATTCTATTAAATCAAAGTTCACTGAATCACATTTACATTCTCTTAAAAATATAATTAAACTCAAAAAAGCATCTGTATTTTCATATGCTTTAATAATAATATTTGTATCAAATATTACATATTTTTCACTAATCGTTTTCATCAACAACTTTTTTGTTCTCATTTTTTTCCTCCTCGGTTAGGTCTTTAATTTTCCCAGCTAGTTCTTTCAATTCTATAACCTCTTCTTCAAAGTTTTTACTTTTCAAAATTCCGTTTTGCTTTCTTTTATTATCACTCATATCGCCCCTTAAAAAAAATAAGTATATCTAAATAATAACATATATGTAATGTTTATTTAAATCTATTCTTTTAGAGTGCTTTACTTCTCTATATATTCAAACATCCACTTAGCTCTTTTTGCCTTATCTTTATCTGAAGATTCCATCCTTTTCTCTAAGTCTTTTATGAATTCCTTAGTTTTAATTTCTCTCGCGAGTTTACAGTAATATCGAAATTCTCTACAATAATAATTATCTACAATATTAAGGATCACTTTTCTAAGTCTTGAAGACTGATCTTTAGTTAATTTTATCTTCTTCAGTTTTGTAAGAATTTCTTCTTTTATATATCCAGACCTATGAAAATACGGATTGACTTCCAAAAAGCAAATCGCATTTCCAATAGCATTAGGATCTGACTTATCAAGTGCATCCAACCCCTTTTTTAAACCTCCAGGAAAAGATAGATCATCATATTTATCACAAAGTTCATGACTCACAGGCGTAGAAACCTTTAAACTTACTCGATCGTTATGTAATAAGTTAGTCATATCAGAAATAGCACTTGCGTTTGTTTTAATTTTGGTTTTTACTGAGGTAGAAGACATTGCTTTATTCAGTATGACAAATAACTAGTTTTATTAATTATAGCATAACAATTTAACCTATAATAACTTCTGTCCGACTCTTAATTATATAAATTTGAATTAATTTCCCTGCACTTTTTCAAAATATCTATATCTACTTTTTTAACATACTTCTTTAGGACCGCCTCCCACTTGAAATATAATTTTTCTTTAACAGCAATAGATTTTGTTCTATCAAAATAAAACTGTTTGAAATAGGATATATTCCTAAGAATTATGTCTCCTTTACTCATCATATTCCCATTTATTACTACACCTAAATTGACGAAGTCACTTCGGCATCTATCGGTAACACTCCAACCTTTAAGATCTTTTAAATCTTTTATAAAACCCATTTGTAAATTGTAATTTCTAAGCAGAGAAAGTTTATCAGCATCTCTAGCTAAATGTACATATTTATCATCTCCATAATATTTGTATTTACTATGTTTACGTATTACATTTAAAATACTTTTAATATTACAATTAAAACACTTTAACGTTTTTTCTAAACTTCTATCTCTTTTTAAATCCTTTCTAAATTGGTTATACCCAATCTGTGCATGATCATGATTATTTATCCCGTCTTTAGAATACTCGACGAATCTTCCTATATCATGAAGGTAACTACCTATTGCAACCTGATATAAATTCAAATGGAATTTCTCACCCAGCTTAGAGATAATATCAAAAGCCGCAAGCAGCATTTGATAACTATGTTTATATTTCCTAAGTAAACTTCTTCGCAGCCTATATCTAAAGTTCTTATCTTTTATTATTAGAGTTTGATCAAAACCTTTCCTTACTTTTTTGAGGAAATAAATAATAATAAATTCTGGAATAAAATTAAATGCCTTATTATTCTGAATATCTCCTTCAAAATCTTTTATGTTTTTAATATAACAATTAAGTTCAGGAGATACTTTTGAAAAATACTTTAAATTTTCACGTGTTAGTGATAATAAATCCATGATATGTAATGATTATAGAACTAATCAAGGATGTTGTCTAATAGAAAAGATACTACAGAGGAGAATCACATTTCTAGTACCATATTAAAGTTGTTAAATCCTAAAGATTTGTAAAAATTAATTGCATTTTTATTCTACACTAATGCTTCTACTTTAAACCTTTTCGCTCCCTTCCTTTTAGCTTCCTTGATAGCTTTTTTAGCTAATAATGTACCCACTCCCTTATTTCTATAACCTTTTTTCACATACATATTTTCAATCTCTCCAATTGGATTTACAGAACGAAATTTATATGTGTCAATGTAAATAATAATATAGCCAACGATATCTTTCTTATCCAAAGCGGCAAGTACTACTGCCTTTTTACTCTTTAATCTATGCAGAAAATATTCTCTTCCTGTTTTTGAATATGTCCATTTCAAATTGTATGTCTTACCAAATCTTCTTTCATATAAGAATAAATCCTTATTCAAAGACAAAATAGTATTTAAATCACTTATTGCAGCTTTTCGAATAATCATAATATTATTATATCAGATTGAATACAAAAACTTTAAACAATATTAAACTAACACTATTAATGAAGGCTATAATCTATTTCTATATTAGGTATTATTGTTTATAATAAAGATATACTTTATTTTCTTATTTTCAATGAAAATACTTATTTATACTTTTAGAAGTACACTGTTTATAAAAATGATCAATAAAGTTGTGAACAAAGAAATTTATATATTATCTAAAATAAATAACGACTTAGAGAAATTTTATAAAATAATTTTAATAAATAAACCTACATTTATTTTAGGATTAGCTAAGACAAATAAAAATTATTCTCAGTTCGAGAAATATACTTTTAATAAGTTCGGTAAAGATAGAGTTCTAATAAAAAATGGGATTTACAAATATAAGCTTTATATTCCCTCAGGAGTTACTAAACTAAATTTTCACATAAACTGTAATATAATAAATCCATCCTTCTGTAATCTTTCTGCTTATAAAATCAGCAGTTTTTTGCAGAGAGAAAAACTAGATACAAAGTTAATATTTCTTCATATAAGAGAAGAAGATATTAATAAGCTCAATCTTATTATTTCTATATTAAAATAATAAACAAGATGTATAGTTGCTAAAATAACTTAATATAATATAATTGTTCAGGTTTAATATTCACAAAAACGACCGTAAGATTTCTAAAGGGAGTTTTTGTGAAAAAGGAGGATAAAACGGATGCTGAAGTAGTGAATAATAATTTATCACTACGTAAGCAGTAGTTTTAATCCGACGAGCCTGGATAGCTCAGATGGTCCCGATCCCGCTTTGCGAGATCGAGGATCCTCGATTTTGTAATCCCGCAAAGCGGGAACAAAATCGGGATTAGAGCATTCACATAGACAAAAAAACTAAATTTTACTTATATAATTTTAGTTCACTTGATCATTAAAATTTTAGTACGCCTGGATAGCTCAGATGGTTAGAGCATTCCCATGGTAAGGGAAAGGTCGTGGGTTCGATTCCCACCCCAGGCTTTCTTATTCTTTACTAAGTTAAACAATGGTAAGGGAGAGATCACTAAGTTCGCTTGTCCTGAACGAAGTTGAAGGAACTATCTAGTCCTCGGCTTAGCTTTTTAAAGATTAATTTACCACATTAACTGGTTTACCATTCACAACTCCCATAATCGTTTCAGTTAGTATCTTTGATTCATTTTCTCTAGTCTGTCTTGTTGAAAAGTAGTATGAATCAGGAAGTACAAATATATTGCCTTTTAAAGATTTCGTCTTTACATCTTCTGCTTCAAAAGCACACCCAAAAAGTTCACCTTTCTGAACTTTTTTAATTATATATTCTCTATCATAAACAAAATTATCAATACAGCTTATTAACATTGCACTTTTTTTCATACTATCTATCAATCTATTATTGATAAATCCTTCTAAACTTTTATCTGTTGCAAAACTTAGATAAACAACATCTGACTTTTTAAATATATTCTTAATTGAATCTGCTTTATAAATGGATTTCTTTTTTGTTCTATTCCAATATGACACACCTAAACCATTTCTACTACATATTTGAGCAAATCTTTCACCGATCCTGCCTAATCCTATTATACCAACTTTTAAATCTAATGCTTCTTCTCCTACCATATATGAATAATCAGCTTTCCATCCATTTTGAATAAGTAGCGGGATTTTTCTAAGTAGTGCTGTCATACTAAAATAAGCACCTTCTGCAACTGCATTCGTAGCTTTTCCCGGACAATTTGCCAGAATAATATTATTTTTCCTTAGCCATTTCCCATCAATCCAACCAAATGCTGTTGTAGCAAGACACAATGCCTTAAGGTTCTTAATCTTTTTTAACTTTTCAATAGGTAAAGATTCAAATATCCCTTCTATAAATAACGGTTGGACTGCTAACAGTTTTTCATTATCATTGAACAATTCTTTTATTTCTTCTAACTTAACTCTTTCTTCATAAAAATGGACATCTAGTTCGCCAAGCCTCTTTAAATCTTCTTTTCGGAATTGATTCTTTGGTTTTAATATTACTATTTGCATGAGAATATATTAATAAATTAATTATAAAATATTTTGATAAATCATTTTATATCTGATAATATCATATAGTCAAAAATTGTTCGAGAAGATGAACAAAAATGAAATAATACAAAACTTAAAAATATTAGGCTTGGATTCTAACGAAGCCCTACTCTATTATTATCTACTTAAAAAAGGATTACAAAAACCTTTAGATATATCTAAATCAACAGGATTAAATAGAACCAAAATTTACAGAATAATTGATAAATTAATAAAAAAAAGACTTATTATTGAATCAAATACCAAATGGGGCAAGTCTTATAAAGCATCTTCTCCTGAGTACTTGGAATTATTAATAAGAGAGGAACAATCAGTAATAAATGGAAAAAAGAAAGTTGTATCAGAAACAATAAACGAATTTCAATCAATACTTCTACCTTCAAATGTAAAATTCGAGGTGAGATACTTTAGAGGAATTGAAGGTCTTAAACAACAATATTACAATGTTTTATCTAGTAAAGGTGATATTCTCGTTTTCGGGTATAGAACAAGAAATGAGGCTGTAGGAAAAAAGTTTGCAGAAAAAACGAGATTTGAACAAGTAAGAAAGAAGATTAAACTATATGAGATAGAAAATCCCCATCCAAATGAAAGTTATTCTTACACTCATGTACCCAATTGGAAAAAATACTATTTTAGGAAAAGAATTGATAAAAACATTTTAAAAATCAGACATCAGATACTGATTTATAATGATATAGTTTCAATTGTAAATTTTGAGCATGATGAGAAATTTGGTATGGAAATACATAATAGAAACTTTAACCTAATGTTGTCACAAATGTTTTGGAAATTCTGGGAAATTGCAAAGAATTAATTACCTTAACAGTAAAAGTAATATATCTTTCTTTTGAGTAATTCCCTCTTTTCTGTTAATATCATTCTTAGTTTTAATATTCCATATAATTTTTAATAAATAAAATCTTAACTTAATTAAATGCAAATTGAAGGAAGAAACCCAGTAATAGAAGCATTAAGTTCAAATACCCAAATATCTAGAATTTATGTTCAAAATAAAATATCACGAAATAATAAGGTAGCTAATATTTTCAAACTCGCAAATAAGAAGAAAATCCCTTTAAAGATAATAGGTACACATAAATTAAACCAATTATCGAAAACTCAAAATCATCAAGGCGTAATTGCTATAGTCCGTTATAATTATTTTAATCTGAAAGTAACTATTCAAGATTTATTTGAAAAAAATCAAGATCCTTTTTTTGTAATCATACCTGATATATTACACGAACAAAATTTAGGGGCTATTATTAGATCTTCCGAATGTGCTGGATGCAATGGTGTTATTATATCTAAAAAGATAAATCTCTCATCAGAAACAGTAAGAACATCTATGGGCGCAACACAGCATATACCCATTATTAGAGAAAATTTATTTAATGCTCTTAAGACTTTAAAAAAGAATGGTATTAAAATAATAGGTTTAGAAGCTACAGGAAGTAAAATTATCTATGATTGTGATTTAAGAGGACCAATAGCGTTTATAATAGGTGCAGAAGATAAAGGAATCACTATGTCAATTACTCCTAAATGTGATATAGTGCTAAAAATTCCATTATTTGGTAAAATTAGTTCTCTAAATATGAGTAATGCTTTATCTATAGCTTTATTTGAAAAAGTTCGGCAGGAATTAAAAAATAATTAGTGTAAATTACAAAATTAAATTTATTAAATAGTAATGTATCAAGGTATTTCAGTTTTAAAACGCTGTAACCCGAACTCGAAATATCCTTGAACATCAATTAATTTTGAATTTCGTAATTCGGGTTAGTTAAATTTAGTTACTAATACAATGGCTAAAAAAGGAAACAGAATAATTATCTTGTTGGAATGTCAAGGTTGCAAAAATAGAAATTACTCATCTTCAATAAACAGAGTAAACCAGAAAGATAAAAGCTTAAAAATTAAAAAGTATTGTAGGAAATGCAGGAAGCATACTCTGCATAAAATGGTAAAAATCTAAACAAACAGGTCGAATTTTTACATTAAGTAATGAAGATCTTTACCAATAGAATACTTGTTACTTTACAGGATTTAGTAAAGGATTAAACATTAGATCTATATCTCTTCAAAGGTATGTATACGCCACTCGCGGAGCACAATGGTCTCTTAGTTGTAAAATCTTATTTTGAAAAACCATATATAGATTTAAACCATCCTGTAAATTAAATAAACTTATAGGCCTGTATGTCAACTGTACCTGTCTGCCTTGGGCAGAGCATAACGGTCTCTCACAGTAGAATCTATCCCGCTTTGCGGGATTAGATTTACGTGATCTCGAAAATACATGAATTTTGCAGGGGCATAGTGTCAATGGTAGCACAACGGTCTCCAAAACCGTTAGATGAGGTTCGAATCCCCATGCCCCTGAAAAATTCATTATTCTTCTGGGACAAAACCGTCGGTCCAGGTTCGAATCCTGGTAAACCTGCTATTTTGTAGTTTTACATGAACAAAACCATTTATAAGACTTGGATTAAAAACCTTTTGAAAATATGATATTTATTGTTATAAATTAGATCGAGAAGTAAAAGTCTGCCTAATTTGGGAATACATTTTTTTAATTCCTAGATATAATTGCAATAAAACAAATAAGGCCTCAGGATCATCACAAGAACTGGCGTATTGTTGTTGAACTTTTTCAACTCTTTCAGAAGCAATTCTTACACTTTTTTTAAGACCTTCGGAAAACGCGTAGCCTATAACTTGCCTTCCTTTCGGAAATTGTGTTATTTGCCATAATGCATTACTTAATATAACAATTGCTTGCAAATCACGTCTTACTGAAGGAACAGTTTTCGTTAAAATTAAATTTCCTTTCCGATCAAATGTTTCAACAACAACTTCGGGCAGTAACTGAATTACATCCAGAAATCCATCTTCTATATAACCACTAATAACCTTTGCATTGTAAAAATAGTCAGTTTCATATCGTGGTAATTCAAAGTATGTTGCTGTTGGATCAAGCCACCTTTGTATCTGACCATATTTATTATTTTCCGTAACTGCTTCGAATGTTATTGACATTATACCTCTTGCAGTAAAAAGACATCCATCGTAACAGGCAACTGACCTAGCATCAGAACTCTGTAAAGGATTTCTATTAGGATGCTTAAAATATTTACCAATATATTGAATTGTTCTATCACCTTCGGATTTTATCTTATTGTGTGAAAACTGCCATCTAATATATGCATCATCAAGTCCAGCAGTATATAATCTCTTTCTTAAAGCCTCAACTCTTTCTATAGTTTCTGGTTTATATGAAATCCTAATTGGATGTTGTTTTCCTTTCCTCCACTCTTGATAAAGTAATTTGTATGTCTTTTCTATTACTTCATCAGTTCCAAGGGGTAAAGATGTAGAAGTATAAACTGTTTGTCCTATATGTAAAAAAGGAAGTATTGCTGCCAGTACATCACTATAATCATATTGTATACCATCTTTTCTATATCCAGCTATATCTCCCGGATCAGTAGCCCAAAAAAGACCGATCTGTACAGGTAGATATACTCCATATTTTTTAAAAAAGATTCAATTGATTCAAAAGAAAAACCAGCTCTTATATGTCTTTGGACGTTGAATGCACACCACGGGCAACCCCCTGTACACCCATCAGTAATTTCAAATTGTTTTATTCTATTTAATATTAATATTCTTAGAGGTTCTGGATAGAGCTCAATCATTTCAACCATATCTAAAGATTCCCTATGTAAACGCTGCTCCTTTAGTCTCGCAATTTTATCTTGTAGTCTATTTGTTCCTCTATCTACATCTTCTATCATAAAGCTTATTTTATCAAAATAATAATTAAATATTAACTGTAAATAAAAAAACTTTCCAATTTATATTATTTTAGGATAAAACATTTATACGATATCATAGGAAAACAAACTTAAACACTTTACAATATTGTTATATTTCAAAAGATATCAAGTACATCACACATACAACACTGTATACTTATACGTAACAGGAAAAACTAGCGGAAGTAAAGTATGAATCCTTTTATTAACATACAACTATTGTTTATAACACAAATTCCTTCCACTTCTCTTTTTATTGTAGTATAATAAATATTCAATTACAGTTTATTATGTTATAATTTATTATGAAAAAAATATTTAAAGTTATCACAAATCCAATAAAGTTAATTGCAAGAGAATTAAAGTTAGTCGAATGGCTAACTCTAAAAGAAACAATGAACTATACTCTATTTGTACTTGTAATTTCGGTATTTGTTGGTATAATTATCGTCGTTTTCGATAGTGTATTTTTCCAAGTAAGAAATGTAATTCTTGACCTATAATTTAATTATGAAAAAAGTAATTAAAAAGAAAGAAAAAATTAAACCATCCAGCAAGAAAGAATTAGTAAAAAAGAAAAGTAATAAAGATAAAAAACGCTGGTATATTATAAGTACATATTCTGGACATGAAAATCGTGTTTCTAAACAGTTAGAAATAAGAGTAAAAGCAAATAATCTTGAAGATATTATATCAGAAATATTGGTCCCTACCCAGGATAAGATAGTTATTACAAAGGGTAAGAAAAAAACAGTAAAAGAAAAGATATTCCCTGGTTATGTTCTTATAAAGATGGTTCTAAACAAAAGAACATGGCCAGTAGTGAAGAATACCGAAGGAGTTATAGGGTTTGTAGGATCAGAAAGAAAACCAAACCCTCTAAAAAAGGACGAATTAAAAAGCATACTTGCTTTTACGAAAATAAAACAGGCTTCTTATCAAACATCTTTTGCAGTTGGAGATGCTGTTAAAGTAGTAGATGGTCCTTTTAAAGATTTTGTGGGATCAATTAGTGAGATAAATCAAGACAAAGGACAGGTAAAAGTGTTATTATCAGTATTTGGGAGAGAAACTCCTGTTGGATTAGACTTTTTACAAGTAAAAAAACTATAATGGGAAAACTAATAAAAACTAAAATAAAACTTCAAATTCAAGCAGGTAAAGCAAATCCTGTCCCTCCAGTAGGTCCTACACTTGGACAACATGGAGTAAACATTCAACAGTTCTGCACTGAATTTAATGAAAAAACACAAGATAAAGGTAATTATGTGATTCCCTGCATACTAACAGTATATGAAGATAGATCTTTCGATATTGAATTAAAATCACCTCCCACATCAGATTTATTAAGAAAAGCAGTAAAAATAGACAAAGGTTCCTCCACACCAAATAAAGATAAAGTCGCTAAAATTACTACAAAACAAATAGAAGAAATAGCGAAAACAAAACTTGCTGATTTAAATACAACAGATATTGAAAAAGCAATAAAAATTATTAAAGGAACTGCAAAAAATATGGGGATCGAAATAATAGATTAACTTTAAACACATGAAAAGATCAAAAAAATATAAAAATACGTTAAAGTTATATGATAAAACTAAACAATATAGTTTAGATGAAAGTTTAGACATACTTCCTAAATTGAATACAACTAAATTCGATAGTTCTGTTGAAATTCATATTAATTTGCAACTAACCGAAAAACAGAAAAAATCAAGTATAAAAGGCAGTTGCGTCCTACCCCATCAGATAGGTAAAAGTATAAAAATAGCAGTAATAACTACCCCGCAGCATGAAGCTGAAGCAAAAAGTGCAGATATTTCAGGGAGTGAAGATTTGATAAAAAAAATCGAAAAAGGATGGTCTGATTTTGATGTATTAATAGCTACACCTGAGATTATGCCTAAAGTTGCTATATTGGGGAAAACATTAGGTCCTAAGGGTAAAATGCCTAATCCAAAAAATGGAACTGTTACAACTAATTTAAAAGAAACTATAAATAATTATAAAAAGGGAAAAACTGATTTTAAAGCCGATAAACAAGGGGGTATTCATATGAAAATCGGTAAGATCAGTATGAAAAAGGACGAGTTGAAAGAAAACTTACAGACATTTCTGAAATCTCTATATTCCGAAACTCGAACAATACAAGTTATACCTTTTAAATCAATAACATTGACTCCGACTATGGGTCCGGGTATAAAATTAAACATAAACGAAATATTAAAAGAGTTGACATAAAGACTAATTTCTCGTATGATCCTTTTGTTAACAATTAAATAATTTATCATCCAAGACAATAGGAGCGAAAGCTTAATTTCCTATCGAGACAAACTTAATTTTAGTATAAACTTCGTTTCGATATTGACGAAGTTTTTTATTTTAATATGGCTAAAACTAAAAAAGAAAAAAATGAAATATTAGAGAATTACGCAAATAAATTAAAAAAATCAAATAGTTTTTTTATTATTAGTCCAACAAAAATAACATCAAATGAGGCTAACACCTTAAGAAAGCAATTGAAAGAATCTAAAGCAAGTTTTCAGTATATTGCAAATCGAATATTTAAAAAAGCTTTAGAAAAAACCAATATTAAACTCGAAGATATCGATTTCAAAAAAGAAAATGTAATTACTTTTTGCGAAGGAGATATTAGTTCAAGTATAAAAGTAGTAAATAACTTTCTTGAGGAATCAAAGAAAGGTGTTTTCAAAGGGGGTTTATTGGATAACAAATTCTTAACAGTTGAAGATTTAAAAACACTTGCAGAGCTACCTTCAAAAGAAAATATGATTTCGATAACAGTAAGAACTATTTCTGCTCCACTTCAAAATATTATATATGTCCTGAATGGAAATATATTAAACTTAATTAATGTATTAAAAAACTTATCTGAAAAGAAATAGATAGATTATTAAATTTATTTTTTAAATTAATCATTATGGCCAAAGAAAAAAAAGAAGTTTCAAAAGAAAAGAAATTAACTGCAGAACAACAAAAAGTTGTTGATATAGTTGAGAAAATGTCTGTTCTTGAACTATCTCAGCTAGTTAAAGCTTTAGAGAAAAAGTTTGGTGTAACAGCTGCTGCTCCGATAGCCGCTGCACCTTCTTCCGTTGCTGGAGCTGAAGGTAAAAAAGAAGAAGAAAAAACAATCTTCAATGTAATTTTACAGGATGCTGGCAGTCAAAAAATTGCAGTAATTAAAGCTGTAAAAGCTGCAACAGGTCTTGGTTTAAAAGAAGCCAAAGATTTGGTTGACAGTGCACCAAAGCCAATCAAAGAAGGAGCTAAAAAAGAAGAAGCTGAACAGTTGAAAAAAGCTCTTGAAGAAGCTGGCGCAAAAGTTGAACTACAATAAACTTTGAATTAATAAAGTTCATTTTTATGCTCTGCTCTCTGCATAAGTATTGTTTGTTATATCTGTTTCTTTGTTGTATAATTTCCCAAATTATTGGATTTTTTTACTACAATTAAAACTGTCCAACCTCCATTATTTATTAAATAAACAAAATGAACCCACTAATAAAATATTTAATAGAAGTCAAAGACATATCTCAAACTTCTATACTATTACTTCTTATGCTTCCTTTAGTTGCAACAATTATGGCCTTTTGGAGACAAATAATCGGACTTAGAACTTTTGGCATTTACGCTCCGATTCTTATTACTTTTGTCTTTTATCAACTAGGTATAACTCCATCTGGAATAAATATTCTCCAAGGTTTAAAATACGGACTTGCTTTAGCTTTAGTAGTCTTCCTAACAGCTTCGATTACTCATGACTTTACTAAGAATATAAGACTTCATTATCTTCCAAAGATGTCTTTGATCTTATCTACAGTATCATTAAGTGTTTTTGCTATACTGGTATTAGCTTCTTATTTTAATAAAGGAGGATTTGTATCAATTGATACTTTACCTATACTTCTTATGATTACTGTTTCAGAACAAATGATAAGTATATATATTAAAAAAGGCAAAAAGGCAGCTTATATGTTAACTTTAGGAACTATATTTATTTCTATTCTTTCCTTTATACTAATATCCTGGGGTAGCTTTCAGTTATTTATTTTAAAATATCCTTATGTATCTTTATTAACATTTCTAGTAAATCTAATTATTGGTAAATGGACTGCTTTTAGATTAAAGGAATATTTAAGATTTAAAACTATACTTACTCAAAGTGAATCTGATTGATATACTTCAAAATAGAAAAAAAGTTCTTGGTATTAATGAACGAAACCTTCAATATATTAGACCATACAACAAGAAAAAAGCTAAAAGAATAGCCGATAATAAACTGCTTACAAAAATAATATTATCTAAAGCAAATATTCCTGTACCAAAATTAATAGCTTCTATTTCAAATCATACTGAACTAGAAAGTTTTGACTGGGATAAACTTCCAGAATCCTTTGTAATAAAGCCTGTAACAGGATTAGAAGGTGGCGGCATAGAAATATTTTATAATAGAGATAAACAAGGCAGATGGATAAAGGCAGATAAAAGTAAAGTAAGTTTAGAAGAACTTAAGAATTTAGCTAGCAGTATATTAGATGGGAAATTTTCTTTACACAATTCCCCTGATCAAGTTTTTTTTGAAGAAAGAATTAAATTTCATAAAGTTTTCAAATACTATGCTTATAAAGGCACACCGGATATACGAATAATAATATTTAATAATATCCCTATCATGGCAATGATAAGACTTCCGAATAAAGAATCTGATGGCAAAGGTAATCTTGCTAAAGGCTGCGTAGGAGCAGGAATCGATATAGCTACAGGTATAACTACAAATGCTATTATAGGTAAAAGTCAATCAATCGAGGTTGTTCCAGGAACAAATCTTAGATTTAGAGGTTTAAGAATACCCTACTGGGATAAAATCCTAAGATATGCAATTGAAGCCCAAAAAGCAACAGGACTAGGTTTTGGAGCAATTGACTTTTTAATAGATAGAGATAAAGGACCTTTTATAGTAGAACTAAATGCTAGACCTGGGCTTTCAATACAGCTTGCAAATAAAGATGGCTTAAAATGGCGTTTAGAAAAAGCAAAAGGGATTAAAGTTAAAAGTATAAGTCAAGGGATAAGACTTGGGAAAGACCTATTTGGTGGAGAAATAGAAGAAGAAGTTGAAAGTATAACAGGTAAACAAGTTATTGGATTTGTCGAATGGATTACTTTATTTGGAAAAGAAACCACCGAAAGTAAAAACAAAGAAAATAAAGTTCGAGTTAAAACCAAAATAGATACAGGGGCTTTTGTCACCTCAATAGATACAAACCTGTTAATTGAACTCGGTTATAAGGAAGCTATAGAGTATTTTAATAACTTAAAAATACCTGAAAATCTTACTCCTAGTGAAGCAAATAAGTTATCGCTTGACATAGGAGACAAAATTATGGCACATGAAGACATTGTTGGTAAATCTATCGTGCATTCCAGTCATGGAACAACTCTAAGACCGGTAATTTTAATACCAGTCTCAATATCAGGAACAAGAATAGACATAAGAGCAAATATAGTTGATAGAAGTAAATTAATTTATCCTGTTATTATAGGCAGACGTGATCTATCACAATTTATTATAGATCCAAGCAAAAGTTTTAAATTTTTTGGAAAAAGTTATGATTAAAAAATTTACCAAAAGATTACTTTAAATTTTAACATTTAAATTTCATGAATATCGGTATTTTAGGATCGCCTAAAGCAATAGAATCCCAATGGCTGGAAGAAGAAGGAAAGAAAAGAGGACATAAAGTTATACGATTATCTTCATCTGAATTTTCTTTTCAAGTTAATAATAATAAATTTAAGGTCATCAGTCAGTATAATTTAGATAATATAGATATCTTTTTAGTCAGAGGGATTTGGAGAAGTTATTTTGTTGACAACATTTATTTCAATAAATCTACAGAATCTTTACTCATTCTAAGATACATTAATGATGTCTTAAAAAAACCAATAGTTGATGAAAGATTAGTAAAAAAACCAATTCTAATGAGTAAGATGGCTACTTCATTAGATTTAGCAAAATTAAATTTACCTACTCCAAAAACATTTCAATTTATAAATAAAAAACAAGTTTTTGAAAATATCTATCAAATACCCTACCCTTTAATAATTAAAAATCCTGCTGGCAGGAAGGGAAAAAACATATACAAGATAGATAATAAAGATGATTTAATTAAATTCCTAGAAAAAATGCCAAATTTATTTCCTTTTTTGTTTCAGGAATTCTTAAAGTCAGATGGAGATATAAGGGTATTAGTCGTAGGATACAAAGCAATTGGTGCTATGAAAAGGTTTCTAGTTCCTGGCGATTTTAGGGCAAATATCTCACAAGGAGCAAAAGCAGAAAAATACAATCTAACCGATGAAGTTATTGAACTTGCTGAAAAGTCAGCAAGAATTACCGAAACTGAATTTGCTGGAGTTGACCTAATAGAATCTAATAAAAAATTCTATGTGATTGAAGTTAATAGATCTCCGCAATTTAGAGGTTTTAGAAAATATACAAAAGTTGATCCCTCACCTTTTATTATCGATTATCTTGAAAACAAAGCAAAAAAGTAATATCCAAAATACATGTAAGGTTATTAATATTACAGGCACTAACGGTAAAAGTACAACTGCCAAAATTATTGAATATATACTTCATAAACTCGGTTATAAAACCGGACTTGCAAGTTCCATAGGTATATATATTAATAACAAAAGGATCAAGAAAAAAGATCGTACAGGACCTGCTTCATATAACTATTTATATAGGAAATCTCACTTACTAGATTTTATAATTTGTGAGAATGTCCTTAGACATATAAAATACGATCATTTCTATCCTCAAAAAAGCGATATTTGTTTAATTACGAATATATCAAACGATCACCTTCACCAAACAAAAACAGGAAGAATCACTGAGATTTCTGAGATAAAAAGTAAATTAATAAAAATGAATAAAGAAGATGGATTTTTAATTCTAAATGGAGATAATAAATACACTTTAAACATTGCAGAAAAAAATAGAGATAAAAATATAATCTTTTTCACACTAAATCAAAATAACATCCCCTATTTGAGAAAGTTAAATCCAAAATATATTTATTTTGTAAAAGGAAAAAGCCTTTTAAAGTTAATTAATAAAATCAAGGTAGAAAAAATAATATATGATCTTTCAAAAGTTGACTTGACTCTGAAAATGTCATCAAAGTTTAATATTTATAATATAGTTTCTGCTATTTGTGTAATAGATAATATAATTGAAATTGATTACAAATCTGTAAATAATATTCTGCTTGGATTGAATCTAAATTATCATATTATTCCTGGACGCTTTAATATTTTTAATTTCAAAAATTTTACAGTGATTTTAGATGATGCCAAAAACCCATATGGTTACGTGAATTCATATAATTCCTTAAAATTTTTCAAATATAAACGTTTAGTTTCTGTAATAAAAGCATCAAGTACAAGAACACCTGATTTTATAACCAAACTTGGGAAGATAGCTGCAAAACATTCGGATTTTATCTACATAAAAGAGTCTTTTGCAAAAGACAGCCCGAAAATTCAAATGTTTGGCAAGAAAATAGCTAAGCTGCTTATGAAAGGAATAAAACAAGAAAAAAGATTTAATGCAAAAAATATCAAAACAATATTAGATGAAGAAGAAGCAGTCAAAACTGCAATCAAAAACGCAAAGATTGGAGACTTGATCCTTATTTTCGGGTATAGAATTGATAAACTAGCTAAATTAATTTATTCTTTAAAAAAACAAGAAAGACATAAATGAAATTCCTTCGAGATATTTATATATATACTTTAAGCATTAACTTCCCTTTAAACTGCGTCTTATTATTTCCAGATGCTCTAGAGCTTCACTAGTGCCATTTACTACACAGTATAAAGGTTCATCAACAACATGGGCAGGTACTCCGATTGCTTTGGTAAATAAATCATCAATGTTTCTAAGTAAAGCCGTACCACCGCTTAAAACCATACCCCTATCAATCACATCCGAGGCAAGTTCTGGAGGAGTCTTTTCTAAAACTCCTCTAATTGAAGATAATATTTGTTTTAAAGTTGGGTTTAAGGCATCAACTAAATCATTTGAATTTATCACTAAAGCCTTTGGCATGCCAGTAGAAGCATCTCTTCCCTTAACCTTAGTCTTTATCGGATTATCTATCGGAACAGCACTTCCAACAGCTAATTTCACTTTTTCAGACATCTGTTCTCCAATTAGTAAACCATATTCTTTTCTAATATAGTTAGTTATAGCTTCATTCAGCTTATCTCCTGCTACACGTAAACTATCAAAAGATACAATCCCATTCATTGAAATTACTGCTATTTCAGTCGTCCCTCCTCCCATATTTACAATCATATTTCCAGCTGAAGTATTTATTGGAAGCTTTGCCCCTATTGCAGCTGCTATAGGTTCTGGTATTAAATACACATTTCCCGCACCCGCGGATATAGCCGCTTCTATTACTGCTCTTTCCTCTACAGTAGTTATGCCCGCCGGAACGCTTATCATAATTTCTGGCTTGAATAGCCTAACCTTGCCTATTGCTTTATTTATAAAATATTTTAATAAAGCTTCAGTTAATTTATAGCTTGCAATAACACCGTCTTTTAAAGGCCTCTTGGCAATGATATTCTCTGGAACTTTGCCTATCATTTCTTTAGCTTCTTTCCCAATTGCTAAAATATTTCTATCCTCAACTGATACTGCAACAACCGTAGGTTCATTTATGACAATACCCTTTCCTTCAACATAAACTAAAGTATTTGAAGTCCCCAGATCTAAACCTATCCGTTTTACAAACATATTTATTGAATAAACTATTAATTAAATCGATTATATATATTTGCTAATGTATAAGCAACTAACAATTACCGCTATACAAATATAATATCATATAAATTATTCCAATATACTTATGAAAATGATATACTTTTTACCATACAAAAATGAAAAGATATATTGGAATTACAATTTTTATAACTCTATTTATATCTACCGTATCAATTATTGCCATATTGACAGCACGTGGTTATAACTTTGCTGGAACAGAAATTAAAGAAAGCGGTATTTTAAATATCACTTCTAATCCAAATACTTCTGAAATATATATAAATAATGAAAAGAAAACCACTACACCAAATAAAATCGAACTTATTTCTGGTGAATATGAAATCAAAGTAGTAAAGGATGGATATTCGGATTGGAAAAAAAAGATTTTAATAGAACCAACTATAGTTACAGACATTGCAGTGACTCTTTTCCCGGAAGAATTAAAACTAGAACAATTGACCTTTACAAATATTGATAACGCATTTTTTTCCGAAAACGGAAGTTATGTTATCTATACAATACATACTGAGCCAAACAAAGGAATATGGCTGGCAAAACTCGAAAAGAGTATTTTTGAATTATCATCTTCACCTGCAGCAAAAATAACAAATTTAGACATATTGCCGGAATATTGTATAGAAAATTCTAATATGAACATTATCTTTTCTAGTAGCAATAATAAAGTAATAATTTCGTGTAATTCAGGCAGTAACATATCTTATACTTTATTAGACATTGAAAATACAAATAATAAGCCTATAAATATTAATGAAGAAATCAACTTTAACCCTCAGAAAATAGATTTTAGTTTTAATGATGATAATTTATTTATCTATGGAGATAATTTTATTGGTAATTTTAATACTAATAGTAAAGAACTAAATTTGATTTCCTTATTTAATCAAGAAAATCCTGTATTTTTAACACCGTTTAAGGACACTTACCTAATTCTTGAAAAAAGCTATGATGGTGAAAGTAATCTGTTATATCAATTAGATTCAAATTTAAAAAAGAATTTGATAAACATTTCGGACAAACTTGTTACCAATTCTATTAAAAAAATATATGGATCAAAGTACAACACTTTTGTTGTTATTACAACAGATAATAATACTTCTTCAATAATAAATTTAGAACAAATTCCATCAAATGATATTTATCTCGTAACAGAATCTTTAATTGACATACTATCATGGTCAAATGATGGTAAAGCATTTTTATATACTGAGGATAATATCTTAAAATCTGCAATAATAAAGACCGAATACAATGTTCAATTCAAAGTAGAAACATATACTCTTATTGAAAATTATTCAATAGAAAGTTTTGATATATCCTGGACAAAGAATTCTGGACAAATAATTATTTATGATTTTATTAATAAAACTATTTACATAACTGATAAAGATAGTTCTAATCATAGAATTTTATATTCAAATGAAGCAATCTTACCATTATCCTATAAACTTTCAGAAAATGAGACCTTCCTTGTTCTTATTTTAAAAGATGATAAAGATTATTCCAATCTTTATTCACTAAAACTTAAGATATAATTATCGAAACTCCATAAATCCTAAGTGAAAAATCATTATCCTATTAGAAATTATATAGAATAAGAAAGTTCTTCATATAGGTTAAATTCAATTGGTATATCCTTTATTTTCATCCTCGAAAACAGGTAAATCTTAGATAGTTATCCTACTTCGTTAACTTACTTCATAGGACACTCATACTACGAACCATACCTTCGATTCAAAGAGTAAGATTTGAAAATAATATCTTGGGAATAGACTAGTTTTTTTTGAAATATGGTTTACCATACGAAGTCCCGCTTTACGGGACGAAGCCTTTGCGCAGTATGGTATGCTTGGGTGTGAATCGAACCTACAATCTCAACCAAAGGTTGATGAGCCTTTGGGCTCATACAGCTTTTATCTTACTTACAAAGTGCGCTAGACAGGAGTTGAACCTGTGACCTTCCCCTTAGGAGAGGGATGCTCTATCCAACTGAGCTACTAGCGCAGACACGGCGGGCAGACATCCTATTGTCAGCCCCTGAGGCTGACTAGCCTTTGGCTAGATCTACAAGCGCTCTTATTAGATTATTAATATTATTTAATTATCAAAATATATTTATCCTAATTTCAAAAAAAACAAATTACGAAAACTAATTAATACTATTGAAATTCACCTTGAAGAATTATAACAGATGGTCTTGAATAATTCATCTCATTTTATGCATTGCTTTATGCGCGTAATGTTCGTAATCACTAACTATTTCATCTTTAGAAAACCATAAGTTTATCTCAAATTCAGCCTCTTCTTCATTTCCAGAGATATGCAGAATATTATAAACTGATCTGAGCTCATCATTCGCAATTTCATAATTATCCCAGCTGAAATCTCCCCTTATTGTACCTGCTAATGCCTTTTTCGGACTTGTATCTCCAGCTAACTTCCTTACAATCTCAATTGCATCCGGACCTTCCCAGACCATAGCTAGAACTGGTCCTCTTGTTATTAATTCTACATTCCACTTTTTAATTATCTTTCCTAATTCTATTGGTTTATTAGTTCCAAATTTCTTTATCGGATCTATATTCTTTTGTTTATATTCATCAATTGTATGCTGTCCGAATCTTTTTAAATTTTCTTTTGATGAAGCATAATGTTTATCTCCCATATCTTCAGTGGCTGCTAAAAATTCCATTGCAATTAGCTTCAATCCAACTCTTTCAAATCTATGGATAACTTCACCAATAAGTCCTCTCATTACAGCATCATGTTTTATTATTACTAATGTTTTTTGAGTTTTTACCATTATAAAATAATTATAATATATCTATATAATCAACTCTTTCATATTTATTCAATGGTTTATATTTATCTTTAAACCATATACTAATTTCCCTTTGAGCTTCATCAACTGAATCTGAAATATGAATAAGATTTTTAAAAACAATTCTCCTAGATCTAATAGCTAACTGGGGAGTATCAAATGCATAACTGTCTCTTATTGTACCAACTTCCGAAAAAGTTGGTACTGTAGCCCCTGCCAACTTTCTTACCCTTTCTACTGCATGATTTCCTTCCCAAACAGATATAATAATTGGTCCTTTACAAAGATATTTAGACATATTTTTATAAACAATTTTACCAATTTCTAATGGATTATCATTTCCAAAATCTTCAATAACAGATTTATTATTATTATAGTTTCTTATTGTTTTTTCCCCTACTCCTTTCAACCATTTCTTATTGTTTCCAGGGTAGTGTATTGATATTTGAGCTTCTTTAGCAGTAATCATCCTAGCTGCTATTAACTTAAGACCTTGTTCTTCCAACCGTTGAAATATCTTTCCCACAAGACTTCTAGCTACACCATCGGGTTTTATCATAACAAACGTTTTTTCTATTGTTGGATAATCATTTCTATTATTCATAAATTTTTCTATTGGATTTTACATTTATTAATTATTTTTTTCAAGTTTCTTTACTAATTCTCCATCCTCATAAATAAATTCTATATTGCCATATATATCTGTCCTTAATGTTTCTATATTTTGTTTTGTTAATCTATCTAAAACTTCTTCACTTGGTAAATTATACATATTATTTACACCGCATGATATTACAGCATATTTAAAACTTACATTATCTAGTAATACATCACTAGTAGCATTCTTACTTCCATGGTGCGATATCTTTAATATTTCCGCTCCATCATAACTATCTTGTTTAATTATATTCTCTTCCTGTTCTTTATTAATATCCGCTGTTAGTAAAAATGACTTATCCCTATACTTTGCCATTATTACAATTGAATTTTCATTATCACTATTTTCACCTTCATAATTACTATTCAACTCCGGCCATAAAACATCTAAAATTAATTCGTCTGTCTTGATATTTACATTATTATTGATTAAATAATAGTTTATACTATTACTATCTATTTCCTCTTGTATTTTAGCAGCTTTTTTAATACTTTTATATTCCTTATTTGATAATATATAATTGACATTATATTTATCAACTATGTAATCTATACCGCCAATATGATCTTCATCATCATGAGTAATAATTATAATATCAATCAATCTATTCCAAAATGGAATTATATCATCAAGTTTTTCTATAATCTTTTCGTCTTTTCCTGTATCAATAAGAATATATCTATGGTTTGGTGTTTTTATTAAAATACTATCTCCTTGACCTACATCTAAAAAATATATATGAAATTTTTTATCTTCATTAAAAAGTATCTTTAAATTTAAGTATATAGCTATTATCAAAAATAATTTTAAATACTTAAATCTTATTATTTTTTCTACTATTATCTGCATCTCTAACAATAACTATTATAACAACAAATGTAACCACTACTAGCATGAGTTTTATGTTCCTGCTACTTCCCGTATCAATCTCTGCTATATCGGCATTTAATTTACTAAATAAACAAATAGTCTTTAGTATGATATCGGTAAATATATATAGTATTAAACTAATAACCTTTAGATAAGGAAATTTTATAGACATAAGTATAATAAACACAATCCCTCCAATTGTTATAATTGGAACTAACGGTAATATACATATGTTAACAATTACTGATAATAATGAAACTTTTCCAAAGTTGAATAGTATTATTGGCATTGTAAATAATATTGCTGAACTTGTAGTTGCAATATTTTCTTTTATCCACTCTGGGAATATACCTATTCTACTTTTTAAAATACCTGAAAAACTCATTATTCCAATTGTTGATGCATATGATAATTGAAAGCTAATTTCCTTATAACATCCAGGATTAAAATACAAAAGAATCATCACTGAAAATGTAATAAGATTATAAACACTTTTTTTCCTTCCATTAAATTTACTTAAAATCAATATAATTCCAAATAACGTTGCTCTAACTACAGCTATATTTTCAATTCCAACTATAATCATATAAGTAATTATTGACATAAACGATATGATTAATGAATTCTTTCTTCCTATAATACTTGATAAAAATAATAGATAAGAAATAATTAGAGTTATGTTATAGCCAGATACAGATATTATATGTGTAGTTCCAGTAATATATAATTGCTTATATAATGTTTTATTATATGTACCGCTTCTTCCGATTATTAAACCTAATATAAAGTCTTTGTGAGGGCTTGGAATAATATTATCGAAGTTGTCTATCAGTTTATTAATGATTTTAACACGATCTATCCTTAGTAGATTATCTACCTCAGTATCCAATATGTTAACATTATGTATACTATAGATATATTTACTGTTAAATTTATTCCCTAATATCTCTCTAAGATATCCTAGATTTACCAAGTCTATCTTTTCTATAATATTAAACGAGATAATATCACCTTTAGTTAATGTGTGTGGTAAATTGTTTGATACAAGCACTTTAGATAAGCATATGCTACTAATAGTAGAACCATCTGGACTATCAGTGGAAGTGATATTTATGATGGATATATAATTATTATCAATTTTATAATCATCATATAAAACTTTCCCATAAAAAACATTTTCACTATCTACACTTTCTAGAAATGAATTGTTATATTCAATTCTTTTATTGATCATACTATTTCTCATATATCCAAAACAAACGAATATTATAACTACAAGAAGTAATATGTTATTTATGTGTGTGAGACGAAAATAGTATAGATAAACTCCAGATAGTATAAGGATAATAATTATAAAATACATAAAGTATAATTCCACCGATAGTATTATTCCAATAATAAAACTACTCGATATACAGAAAAGTATGTTTTTTTCAAGAAATTGATATGTTTTATAAATATATATATATATTATTTTCATATAGTTATTAGATCCTTAATTTGTAAATATCTAGATTCTCCTATCCCGTTTATTTTCTTTATATCTTCAATATTTTTATAAGGTCTTCCCTGTATAATTCTATCGGCATATGAAGGGCCTATACCTGGTAAACTTTCTAATTCTGTTTTGGAACATATATTTATATTTATTTTACTGCTATCAATCAGAATTGAATTATCGCTACTATCGAGCTTAATAAACTCTCCTTTAGCAGGTACATAAACTTTCTGCCCATCGTATAGCTTACTGGCTCTATTTAGGCTTTTGTCTACATAATCAGTATCAGCGTTAACAGTCAAGCCGCCAACTTTCTCAATTAAATCATTTAATATCTGCCCTTCTTCCATCTCATATACACCGGAAATTACGATTTCTCCCCTGACATCAACCTTTATTACATTCTTACTTTCTGAAGTATTCCCTTTACAATTATTATCTTCAATAATAATATTATCTGATTTACCCTGATTTTCGATACGTATAGCAACAAAAACACACGTTATTATAGCAATAACTGATAATATACATATAAACAAATTTTGATTTTTATTAATTAAATCCTTCATCTATAGAATTAACCACAAGAGGATTATTAACTCTTTTAATGGTTAATAACTTATTTCTCTTGTATCTCAATATCGTTTATTACGATATCCTCTGTTGGTTTGGGGGAATCTGAATTGGGGTTATCTACTTGTACATTGTTTATTACTTTTACAACATCAAAACCTGCCGAAACTTCTCCAAATACAGTATGCCTGCCTTCCAGACCTTTTACTATCTGATCATTGCTAGAACCAGTTACAACAAAAAATTGACTACCGTTTGTATCTGGTCCGCTATTTGCCATTGCAATGGACCATTGAACTAAATGTTTTGAAATTATTCCAGCATCACTTAAATATCCGAGATTTTCAAGCTGCTGCTTTTTAGCATTGGATAAATCTAAGCTCTCCCAATTTATCTCATCTTCAAACGTATACCCTGGTCCTCCTTGCCCATCATTATCAGATATAGAATCTAAAGTGTTTCTATCTCCAGTTTGAATAATAAATCCTTTTACTATTCTATGAAATTTAACACCGTCATAATAATTTTCATTAACTAAAAAAACAAAATTGTTTACTGTTTTTTCTGCATTTTCTTTAAATAAATTAACTTCAAAATCACCTAAAGAAGTTTTAATAACTGCCTTGTACTCCTTATTTGTATCTATGACCATCTGCGGAGATGAATTATATGTTTTTATCTTTTCACTATCAGATTTAAACCAACATTTAAAGTTTAATAAACCACAAGCCTCATTTGAAATAGTACCAGGTGACAAAAAATCTAGTAATAAAAGCGTTAAGATAAAAAGACCAATTATCCCTAGTACATATAGAAAGAAGTCTTTATTTTCTTTAATCATATAGTATCAATAAGAAATACTTTTCTATATTCTAAACTATTTTCCTAAACTTGTCTAGACAACAAAGTTAATTATTTTGTTTTTTACATAAATAACCTTTTTTATCTTCCCTTTTATATACTTTTTCACTGCCGATGAATCTAAAGCACTAGTCTCTACTTCTTTTTGTCTTGCATTGATTTGTATCAATATCGTATCCCGCAACTTACCATTAATTTGTACAGCAATAGTAACATCCTTTTCCTCTAGCATCTTTCTATCAAATACTGGCCAAGATTCTCGGTGGATACTATACTTATTACCTAGTTTACTCCATAACTCTTCTGCAAGATGAGGAGTAAAAGGTACTAATAATATTAAAAATTTCTCTAATGCTTTTATATCTACTGCTTTTCCAATACTACTTTTTTCAAATTCCACTTTAGAATTGATTTTACACCTCCAGTCAGGGCAATTGTCTTTACCATTGAAGAATATCATAAGTTTTGAAATTGCAGTATTAAAACTTAATCTTTCTAGATCTATTTCCACTCCTTGAATACATTTATGTATACTTGATGAAACATCATTTTTTATTTCTAATTCACCACTTTCTGATTTCTCGATTAATTTAGTACACACATCGTAAATTCTTTTAATAAATCTATACATACCTTTCATCCCAATATCCCGCCAGTCCCCTCCCTGTTCGAAATTCCCCAAAAACATAAGATACATCCGAACAGCATCTGCTCCATATCTTTCAATATATTCATCTGGATTAATTACATTTCCTTTTGATTTACTCATTTTCGCACCTTCTTTTATCAATAGCCCATGACCGAAAAATCTTTTATAAGGTTCCTCAAAATCAATATATCCCCAATCTTTTAATGCCATAGTAACAAATCTAGAATATAATAGATGCAGAACAGTATGTTCTTTTCCACCTATATACATATTTACAGGGAGCCACTTCTTTGTCCGATTTTTATCAAATGGAACATTTTTAAATTCAGTTGAGGGATATCTCAAAAAGTACCAGCATGAATCAACAAATGGATCAGACACATCTGTCTCTCTTATTGCTTCCCCCTTACATTTCGGACACACTGTATTTACAAACTTCTCAACTTTAGCTAATGGTCCTCTACCACTACCATCAGGAAGTATATCTTCTAATTTTTCAATTTCAGGCAGAAGTATAGGTAAATCTTCCTTTTTAACAGACTGCCATCCGCACTTTTTACAATAAATCATTGGAATCGGCGGCCCCCAGTAACGCTGCCTCGAAATACACCAGTCTCGGAGCTTATAACTAACAGCTCTTTTCCCCCATCTTTTGCTTTCTATATAATTCATTATTTTTTCTATCGCCTTATGAATATCCATTCCATTAAGAAACTCACTGTTAACCATCGTACCTTTCTTTTCTTGTACAACAAAGTCTGTATACGAAGAATGATAAAGCATCTCCCAAATATTTTTAAATTTCTTAATAGAACTTTCTAATGATCTTTGACGGTCAAATATACCTTTATCATCATTTTCAAATTTAGATAACCTATTAACAGAACCATCAGAGAAAACAGCAATGTAATAATCACCGACAAGATCATGCCACGCACCCTCTACGACACTTGCTTTTACAAATGAGACCCAACCTTCAACCTTATCCTCAGAAATGGTATACAATATTTTATTTTTAGTCCGAATAAAAAATGTCGCATTAATAGACTCCAAATCTTTTATAAATTTGTCAAAATCATTGCTCCATCCTCGCTCAACAAGACCCATCATCTCGCCATTTAATGAAACAACATTAATTATTGGTATATCAAACCTTATCGCAAATTCAAAATCACGTTTATCATGTCCAGGAACTCCAATAACAGCTCCAGTACCAACCGTTGCTAACACAAAGTCACTAATATAAATAGGCATTCTTCTTCCATTTAAATTATTAATAGCATATAAACCTGTAAAAACTCCTGTCTTTTTTCTTCCTTCAGAGATTCTTTCTTGTTCCGACTTTTTACTAGTAATCTTTACATACTGAATAACTTCTTTCTTATTTGGGAAATTATCAATATTTTTCGATACAAAACTACTATCAGGTGCTACTACAATAAATGTCGCACCGAAATTAGTATCTGGTCTAGTTGTAAAACAAATTATTTTTTCATTAATTTTATCTACTTTATAATCAATATTAATACCAATACTTTTCCCAATCCAATGTTTTTGTCCGATTTTCACCTCTTCACTCCAGTTTATCCACTCTAGGTTTTTCAATAACCTTTCTGCATAATCAGTTATCTTCCAAAACCATTGCTCCATTTCGCGAATCTCAGTCTCGCTTTTGCATCTTTCACAAACTCCTCCTTCAACCTGTTCATCAGAAAGAACAGTTTTGCATGAAGGACACCAGTTTACAGTTGCTTTTTTCCTGTAGGCAAGACCATGTTTAAACATTTCGACAAACAGCCACTGAGTCCATTTATAATAATCGGGTTTATAAGTTTCTACCGTCCTTGACCAGTCAAATTGATTGCCTATCATATGCAGTTGTTCATAGAAATGCTTTTCAGTTCTTTTTGAAACTTCACTTATATGCTCTTTTATTTTTATTGCATAATTTTCGCTGTGAATACCAAAACCATCAAGTCCCATCGGTTCAAACACATCATAACCTCTCATTCTCATAAATCTCCCCCACACATCACTTCCGGTAAAAGCATACATATTACCTACATGAAGTCCTTCTGCTGAAGGATAAGGAAACATCATTAAATTGAAATAATGATGCTTAGCAGTCTCCATGTTAGGCTGATAAATGTGATCTTTCCCCCATCTATTCTGCCATTTCCTTTCTATTTCTATATGATTATAGTTTTTCATTTTTTTATAAAATTAAAAATAAATTATTATAATTTATATTATTTATTGTCATGCAATTTCTAAATTGATTCTTATCTACTTATGTATAGCAGTCACACTAAACGGCTGCTAATCCCTACAATAATAACCACATCAACAACATTATGTACATTTTTAATATTTAAAACATTAATAATAAATATAAAAAAAGCGTTCTTGATATAACTTATTATAAATTATATCAAGGACGCTTTCTACTATAACGTGGTACCACCTCAAATTTCACACCAAGATTGCTCTTTAGTGTCTTAGTGTCCTTCGATTCGTTCAGGATTTTCAATATTAAACAACTCAGGACACGCAGCTTTAACAGGCTTACCTGGAATATATTACTTACTCCTCTATAAATATTATTTATAGTTAGATTTCATATATTCTGCAACTGAAGGAGTCTTTCAGTTTATGCATTTATATTTAATTAGTATAATAATATCACATATTACACTAAATACTCAAGAACTTATTAAAAATACAGTTGTTTTTATGGATTGTTTACTTTATTTAATCAGAAAAGACCCTATAGCATTGTGTCGCTAAAACATAACTTTATAATTTTCCGAACTCTTTACTAACTATTTAATAAATGTTTTAGCACATATAAATATCTTCATTGATATATCAAAATCTATACCTTTGAATTAATATGCAAAAATTTACAAAAATAGTTATCCACACAACAAACTGAATTGTTATAAGATAATATTAGTAATAATAATTATTTAGACTCATTTCTCACCTATGATCCTATAATATGGTATACATCAGTAAAATTTGAAAACTTCTCTATTAGCAATTCCTATTAGAAGTTGATTGTAGTGGATAAAGTTGAAAATTATTTTTAGATTCAATTATTTAACTATCTTTTTAATTTAATTATCAGTTCCAACACCCCGTGCACTCTGAAATTAATAGGTTAAAAGTGTTAGATTAACAATGTGGGAAATAAGAAATTATATAGCATAAATATCCACATAAGCTCTATTAATACCAGAATCACCATTTTCTACTCCCGCTTCAAATAATCTATATGCATTTCCCACATCAGAAACTGGCCATTCATTACAAGAATTTCTACTAGATATAATTATCACTATATTATATTCAACTAGGGAATTCCCTGCATCAGTAACTTGAGCGTCTTGTTCTCCATGGGAAGTTACTTGTTCTAGAACAACAATCCTTTCCCGAGATTCGTATCTTCTTAATACTTTTACTTCCCTTCCTCCATCCTCAAATCGTGTAGTTTCCTCTGGTGTTGTTAATTTAGTTAACCAAAACTGAGCAATTTCAGGGTGAAATTCAAACTCTGATATTATTTTATAAAAACTAATTAATTAGAACAGTTTCATTATATCAAATTCTAATTGTCTTTGACAGTTGGACCTTCTTGTCCAAACCTTAGATTTATTTCAACCATATTATAATTACTAATAATTCATAAGAGTTTCAGGTTTGTATAACTCATTACATTTTCGCTTTTAATACTTTGAGCTTTGTCAAAAACATCGAAGATTGGCAAAAGATATCTAATATTTACACCTTCGCTAAAGTCACAGTGGACAAACAGTTTTCGTTCTAAACCTTCTTCCTGACTTCGCCAGTCGAAGCTTTAGCGAAGACTTGTGGCTTGCCATGAGCGACGAGCTTTTAAACTTTGTGAAGAAAAGCTAGAAGTCGAATGGAGTTGGCGGGACTCGTCGTGCCAAAGGCAGATCCGCTTCTGGCGGAAACCCGCTAACCTTCTCCATGCCACCCGCCTGCCAATATGGAGTCTACGAGAATTGAACTCGTAACCTCCTCGATGCCATCGAGGTGCTCCCTGCCCGATCGTCAATGGAGATAAGGAGAATCGAACTCCTATTCTATCCATGCCATGGATATGTTCTACCGTTAAACTATATCCCCATTGGCAGGCGGGTAGCCAGTTGAGCTAAGACCCCATACTGTCAAGTCGGGCAGGTGGAGACGTTCTAAGCCTCCACCACATACCATAAGCAGTTCGCTTCTTGCGAAAAGGCGGATCCGCCTCTGGCGGAAAGTGAACTACAACCCCATTCTTTGAAATAAAACAGTTAGGACTATTATTTTCGGATTATTATATCAGAAAAAGATGATATTAAAAATTTACTTTCCTTCTATGCCTGTTTTAACTCTTTCTAAAGTACGATTCCTTTGGAAACGATAATATCCAATTGTCAAATTTGGATCACTTAGCGCTGCATCAGCGCAGTATTCTATATATTCTCTCTTGAATAAAACAACGTCACCACCCTGTGTTTCTACTGTCTTCACTAACTTTTTTAAATAAATAATCCAAATAGAAATAGTTATATCTTCTTTAATTTCATGTAATCGCCTCTAAGCTAAATATATCATCTCTCTACAATGATCTGGAGAGAAACTAGTATTTTCCCCAGCAAGCTTTAATAGTTCACTATATCTATTTATTATAGCTTCTACCTCACGTATATTATCTAATTCAATAACATTTGAAGGTTCAAAATCAGGAGATTGGGTCATAATAGAAAGATTATATCAAAACATTTTGGATAAGGTAAATAAAAAGATTCATCTCCACCAATCCTCCTGTTTGACAACGATAGACTCTAAACCTAACTTTCTAAACCACTGAACCATTTGTAATTTCATTACAAGAAACTCACTTGCTGCATGACTAACAGCTACCAAACCCATCCTTGTTTTTTCTGCAAATTCTCTACATGCTATATCATTATCGATCGCCCATCTTCTAGCCTCTTCATCAGTAGATCTTGCCCTTGTAAACCATTCACCAGTTAAATATACATTACACCCTTTTTGTTCTGCTTCCCTCATTAATTTAACTTCATCACCTCACAATCTACAGAGAGAAATAGGATATTTTTCATAAGCTTGAAACGACTAAAAGGAGTTTTAAGCTAGAAGGAGCAACACACGTAAGCTGATTGCTTTAAACTTTTATCAACCTCTTTCTAATAAAAGCTCTCCCAGAGGCAGTTTTAAGATATTTTTCAAAATCTTTAGCAAGCTTTTTTGTCTCAAATACAGCATAAAATATTAACTTCCATGGACAATACTTAGAAGTATGATAACTTTCACCTTTATTATGTTGTTCTAAACGTTTATGAATATCTTTCGTAGAACCATAATAATATCTATCAGTATACTTAATACTTTGTAAAATATAAGCAAAATACATTATCGTTATTAATTAATTATTAGTAAGTCCGCCTTCATTCTGTTGCAATCTCAGAACTTCGTCGGACACTCAGTCTTCGTTCTAAATCTTCTTCCTGGCTTCGCCAGTCGAAGCTTTAGCGAAGACTGGTGGAGCCGAGGGGAATCGAACCCCTTTCTCATCCATGCGAAGGATGTGCTCTACCAGTTAAGCTACAGCCCCATTTATTGATAATTATAACAGCTATTCAAAACTTATTTAATAGAATATAATCAAAATATTATTATATAAACTAAGACTGTGAGATCAACTTTATTATTAAAAAATAAGAATACAACTATTCTGAAGATATTTACATTAATATTGTGCATCTTCTTCCTTTTCCTTCATTATAATTATATAAAGCCATGGATGCTTGATGACGCTTTTATCTCTTTTAGATATGCAAAAAACTTTTCTCAAGGTTACGGTTTAGTCTTCAATCCAGGAACAGAACCTGTTGAAGGATATACAAACTTTCTATGGATTATAATTTTAGCTTTTAGCTATAAAATAGGCATAGATATAGTATTACTTTCTAAGGTATTGGGATATATATTTAGTATTTCTACAATACTTATTTTACTATTTTACCTTAACTATAAGAATAACAGTCTAATTCAAATCGTATCTGCTTTGATTTTATCAACATGTGGTGCATTTACTGTATGGGGAACAAGCGGTATGGAAACTTCCATGTTTACTTTCCTTCTAACTTTTATACTTTTATATTTAGGCAGAAACATTAGTAATTTAAATAATAAAAAACTAATTATACTTGGTGTGCTTACTTCCCTTCTAACTCTCACAAGACCTGAAGGTTTGATAGTATTTGCAACAAATTTGATTGTAATTCTCTTCCTCGCTTATAAAAATAAAAAGCATATATTAGAAAATACTATATTTTATATTCTTTCTTTTTCGATAATCATATGTTTGCACGAAGCTTTTAGATACTTTTACTATCATGATTTCCTTCCAAACACTTTTTATAACAAAGTCGGAAATGCAGTAGATCAATATGTAAGAGGATTAAGATATATTAAACTTTTTATTGAAGCTACTTGGCTGATCTTAATTCCAATTTTTATATATACCTGCTTTAAAATTAAAAACATTGCTAAAAACAGATTAAACATTAAAAATTATCTTCCTTTAATATTATCCATAACAGCTATAATGTTTATCTTTTACATCATATATGTTGGAGGTGATGTAATGCCTGCTTTTAGATTCTTTACTCCACTTATACCTGCACTTTCAATTTTAACAACACTAGGGCTTTATAAACTAACAAAATATTTGAAGATGAAAAAATCTCTAGTTTTTATCATATTTACATTAATAATCTGTCTATTTAATCTTTTACAATGGAAATTCAATATAAAATTTAATAAACATTTAAAAGAAGATAAAGTAGCAGAATATGGTAAAGAAGTTGGCTTATGGTTAAAAGGTAATTTCGATAAAAATACCAAAATAGCTACAAATACAGCTGGTACTATTCCATACTATTCTAACTTTTATACAATTGATATGCTGGGGCTCAATGACAAGCACATAGCAAAGAAAGAAATGCCTAATATGGGAACAGGATTTCCCGGTCATGAAAAAACAGATGGAGCTTATATTCTCTCTCAAAATCCAGATATTATTCAATTCGGGTCCAGCTTGGGAAGTATAGATCCTGTTTTAATAAGCGACTTTGAAATAGATAATTTGAAAGAATTTCAAGATAAATATATATTACATGAATATACTTTACCTTCAGGAAGAAAGTTATATTTATATATTAAATAGGAACGTAAGCTAAAGGATTCACCCATACCCCATTTCTTTGTAAACCAAAATGTAAATGAGTGCCTGTGCATCTTCCGGTACAACCCATATAACTTATTGACTGCCCCCTTGTGACCCTGTCTCCTTCTTTCACGTATATAGCAGAACTATGTGCATATAAAGAAACATATCCATTTCCATGATCTATCATTATCTGCAATCCTCCTGCTCCATACCATCTCGCCATAGTAACAACTCCATTATCAATAGCTACTATCTGACAGCCACCTGATTGCGCGATATCAACACCACCATGCCAAGCTGAAAACCAGTTTGTTATTTTTCCACAACCGCAAGGTCTTATAAAATTCCCTGTTCCTCCTGCCCCATCAGTATTTACTGGTCCCGGAGCAGTATATCCAGCACTAACCGGCGGCAATACAGGCTTTGGCTGAGGCATTCTTCCATTTGGAACTAAGAGTTCCTGTCCCTCTTTTAAAGCATCTGATTCAAGCCAATTTATATCAAATATATCCTGAACCGAAGATTGATACTTTTCAGCTATCTTAGCTAATGTATCTCCTTTCTTTACTAGATGAATAACACCATTAATAGGCGGAATTTCCAAACTCTGTCCTGTTCTTAAATAGTCACCCGTAATTCCATTCGCCCACCTTATCGTATCTGAAGAAACTCCAAATTTTACTGCAATAGCACTTAAGGTATCTCCCCTTTGAACTACATAAACTTGTACCTCAAAACCTCTTGTCAAAGATACATTAGACACAATTGCCTGCATTGAGGAACTTTCATTTAAATAATCCGCTTCTCCTAAAGTTACCGAAGGGAAATATAGTATTTGGGAAGGACCATGAACAAATAAATTTAGTCTTCCTGTTAATCCTCCTAAAGCAATTATGAGGGTTAACAGTCCTACTGAGAACTGAAACGCTGATCTATAAAACCCGCTCCTCCCCCAAAACATTTTTCTTACAATCCAATCTTTTACTTCTGAAATCAGCGAAGATAACCATATAGATAAAGCCCACAAATATAATACAAATTGTTTGAGTCTTAAGAGAAGATAAATTAGAAATAAAAAAATAAACTTTATGACTTCCAAAAGAATAAATTTTTTACCAACTTGTTTACGATTTATAAACATGACTTTATCTATTAAGTCTATTCAAACCTTATTATATTATAAATCTTCGTGAAGTGTAGCTAGAAATTCTTTATTGTTTTTTGTTTTCTTCATTCTTTCCAGTATAACTTCCGTTCTTTCATCTTCATTAAATGTATCCAGCATACGTCTAATCCTCCACGATTGCATCAAGACATCTCTTGGAAGTAATAATTCTTCGTTTCTGGTCCAAGACCTTTGTATATCAATAGCAGGATATATTCTTCTCTCAGATAATTCTCTAACTAAATGGAGTTCCATATTTCCAGTCCCTTTAAATTCTTCATAAACCAAATCATCCATTCTGCTGCCTGTATTAACTAAAGCAGTCGCCACTATAGTTAAACTACCTTTTTCTTCAAAATTTCTTGCAGCACCAAAAAATCTTTTTGGAGGATATAAAGCTACAGGATCAAATCCACCTGAAAGGGTTCTTCCAGAAGGAGGCGCTGTCATGTTATAAGCTCTCGCAAGACGTGTTATGCTATCTATAAGAATTACTACATCCATCCCCTCTTCTACTAACCTTTTCGCTCTATCCAACGCCATTTCTGAAACTCTAGTGTGATTCTCAGGAGGTTCGTCGAAGTTTGCGGCAATAACCTCACCATCAACAGATCTTTCCATATCTGTCACTTCTTCAGGTCTTTCGCCTACAAGAACAACCATTAAATGGCTATCTTTATTATTTTCCACTATACCACGAGCAATATCTTTTAAAAGCCAAGTCTTTCCAGCTTTTGGAGGTGATACAATCATACCTCTTTGACCTTTTCCAATAGGAGCCAATATATCTATAATTCGAGTAGATAATATCTCACTCTTTGTTTCAAGTATTATTTGCTTATTAGGAAAAACCGGTGTTAACTTTTCAAAACAGGGTCTTGATATAGCTTTTTCCGGGTCAGCATTATTTACCGCTTCAATTTTCAAAAGACTTAAATATTTTTCACCATCTTTCGGTGGTCTTGCTCTTCCGGAAATAAAGTCACCCTGCTTCAAATTAAACCTTTTGATTTGAGAGCTTGATATATAAACATCATTTTCACCAGGTAACATTTTAAGAGAACGCAAAACCCCATGACTTCCGTCATTTCTGATTTCAAGAACACCTTCAGCAAATATATTTCCACCCTTCTTTGTTTGTTCTTCTAGAATTTTAATTATCAGTTCATCCTTCCTAAATTCTACAAAATCTTTTAAACCCAGTTTTCTTGCAAATTTTCTCAAATCTGCAAGAGACTTTATATCTAATTCTGAAATCGTTACTTCATTTTTCACGAGAATAATGTTAAAAAATTAAAATATTACATAGGAAATAATATATTTTATTTAAATAGCACAAGAAAATTGAGGTACTAATAGAAAGTATAGGTAAGTAAAAAGAATTTGTCAAATTTTATCTAAAAAAGAACGGGATCGGCACTGCCCCAACCGACCCCGATAAAAAACCTCACCTGGTAAATAAAAGATCTTTTATCGAAGTCGATTTCCTTGTCTTTTTTGAAAGATCATTATTGTTATTGCCAAGAGTCCAGTAAGTTGTACGCGAACCAGACTCTGGGCAATAACAACAAAATACTCAATTTTAAAAATTATACCCTATAACATTACTGTTGTCAAATAACTCGTGTGGTCCTATAGTTATGTTTGTTTATTAGATCATTTACACTATCAAAAAACATAGCGTATTTATTATTCTCAACCACTTTCAAAGCTTCTAAAGGTAAAGCTATTCTTACATAGCCAAGACTTTTCAATGACTTAACTTTCTCGAAAATTAAATCAGTTGAATATATCTGTCCCGTTAAACTTACTTCACCTATTGCAACCTCCAATGGATTTATCTTTTTGTTAAAATATGAAGATAGCAATGCTATACACAAAGCCAGATCCAAACTTGAATCATTTGATTTTAATCCATTAGCAATGTTTATATATACATCTTTATTTAGAAAATTTGCTCTAGTATACTTTGTCAAAACAGCGCACAACATCTGTATCTTTGATTTCAAAATTCCACTGACAACTCTTTGCGGTACACTGAATATGCTATTAGTAATCAAAGCTTGTATCTCAATTAATATTGCCCTTCTTCCTTCAAAAACAACCCCTTTGCAAATACCCATTCTAGGCTTTTTTGATCTAATAAAGATTTCAGCAGGATTTTCTGCATCTATAAATCCATCCTTTTCAAAAGTAAATACACCGATATCGCGGGTCGATCCAAACCTATTTTTAAATGATCTTATTATCCTTATATTACTTGACGCTTCACCCTCTAAATAAAGAACAGCATCAACAAGATGCTCAATTACCTTTGGTCCTGCTAAATCTCCACCTTTAGTTATATGCCCTACTAAAATAATGCTAGTATTATATCTCTTTGCAAAATCAACTAATTTTTCAGTACACACTTTTACCTGTCCTACTCCTCCAGTTAGTCCTTTTATATCTTCTGACTTTACTGTCTGAATAGAATCTACTATAACAAGTTTATATTTCTTATCCACGAGAGAATTAATAACTGTATCAACATTATCATCAGATATAAAATCAAACTTACTGTGTATTCCTAGTCTTTTTGAATGAACCCCTATTTGCTCTAACGTTTCTTCTGCACTTATGTAGACGCATTTGTTATTTTTATTTATTAAATTATTTATTACCTGCAATAAAAAAGTGGTTTTTCCAATTCCAGGCTCCCCTCCTATCAGAATAACTTCGCCATCAACAAATCCTCCACCAAGTACTCTGTCGAACTCCTTAAATCCTGTCCTTGATCTTTCTAATTTTATCAATTTTTCCGGATTGAATTTTAAAATTTTGCTCTTCTTCCCTTTGGCTGATGATATATTTTTATCATTGTCCTGTTGTACTAATTTTAAACTACCCCATTTACCGCAACGGATACATTTTCCCATCCATTTGGGTGTCTCAAATCCGCATTCTATACAAGCATACATTTCATTCTTCATGAAGATTTAGAAGATGGTATAAATCTAAGCTTATTATTCTTTACAACAATTTTAATTGAAACAATTGCTAATTTTTCTGAATTAACCAAAATATCTGATATAGGGTTTTCTACTAATTCTTGAATTTTTCTTCTAATATTCCTCGCGCCATACTCCTCGCTAAAACCCTCATGAGCAATAAACTTCGGAACATTTTTTTCAAATTCGATTTTTATATCCTTATCTAAAAGTCTTTTATCAAAATCAAGAAGTAAAATACCTGCAATTTCTTCTGCATCTTTTTCGTCTAACCCTCTGAATATAACTATTTCATCAATTCTATTTAAAAGCTCTGGCCTCAATACACTTTTCAATTCCTCAATTAAATGCTTTCTCATCCTTTCATATGCCATGTCCATCTGATTATTAGTTTTTGAACCTTCGTTGACTCTAAAACCTAATACTCTATCTTTGCCAATATCTTCTGCTCCTATATTTGATGTTAATATAATAATTGTATTTTTAAAATTAATCTTTCTTCCCCTGCTATCAGTAATATGTCCTTCTTCCAATATCTGCAATAAAATATTCAGAAGTTCAGTATGAGCTTTTTCTATTTCATCAAATAAAACTATACTATATGGTTTCTTTCTTACCTTTTCTGTTAAATGACCGCCTTCTTGATAACCTACATAACCTGGCGGAGCTCCAATAATCTTTGCTACACTATGCTGCTCCATATACTCACTCATATCCACTTGAATTAATGCTTTTTCTGTCCCAATAAACTCTTTAGCAATTACTTTAGCCATTTCTGTTTTTCCTACTCCTGTTGGACCAAGAAACAGAAAACTGGCTAAAGGTCTCGTCTCATCTGAAATACCAAGTCTTGCCCGCTTTAAAGTAGATGTAACTTTCTCTAAAGCATCCTTCTGTCCAATAATCCTCTTTAAAATTCTCCTTTTAATTCCTTTTAAAGACTTCATATCCCCTGCTGATAATGTCGTAACAGGAATACCTGTCCACTCACTTATCACACCTTTTATATCTTCACTTGTTACTTTAAACTCACCTTTTGTATAAGAATCTTTCTTCATCTTTGTTGCGAGTTTCATATTATTTTTTAAATCATTTTCTAACTTTTTAAAATCCAAAGCTTTATCAAACATTTGTTGTTTCAAGGCATTGTCTTTTTTCTCCTTTAAATCAACTAATTTCTCGTTAATTCCTTTATAACCCTTATACTTATCTTCTCGTTTTAATTTCTCTAAAGCAGAAGATTCATCTAAGACATCAATAGCTTTATCCGGCAAAAACCTGTCTGATATGTACCTATCAGATAATTTCGCTGCAGCATTTATTGCTTCATCAGTAATTTTTATACCATGATACTCTTCTAATCTAGCTCTAATACCTTTTAATATCATAATAGCATCTGTTACATTTATTTCTTCAACTGTAATAGGCTGAAACCGCCTTGATAAAGCCGCATCTTCTTCAAAAACTTTTCGGTATTCATCTATTGTAGTTGCTCCAATAACTCTTATACTTCCATCAGTTAATCTAGGTTTTAAAATATTTGCTATATCCATTGTTCTATCCGGACCTGTTGCTCCTGCACCAATTATCATATGGATTTCATCTATAAATAAAACTTTATTTGGAGTAGATGCTACTTCAGAAATTAATACTAACAACCTCTGCTCTACATCTCCTCTCACTTTACTTCCAGCAATGATACTAGTAATATCAATCTGGTAAATTTCTAAATTTTTAACAGATTCAGGAACTTCTCCTTTCACTATTCTTTGTACAAGTCCTTCAACCACAGCCGTCTTACCAACACCAGCTTCACCTGTCAATATTGGATTGTTTTTTGTATGTCTTGATAAAATTCTAATAAGTCTGGCTATTTCCTTATCTCTACCTATTATTGGCATTAATTTCCCTTTTTTTGCTAATACGTTTAAATTCCTTCCAAAGTAGCTAATAGCATCCCCTCCTTCTTTCTCATCCCTTTTGTCACTCTTTACAAAAATTCCAGGAGCATATGTGGCATAAGCAAAAAGCTTTTCTTTCATAGAATTATAATCTAATCCAACTGCTTCAAGTTCTTTAACAAACTCTAGGTTCCGGTTTTTCAAAAAAGCTAAAAGGAAATGCTCTGTACCTACATAAACATGACCAAATTCATACGCTAATAGAAAAGCAGTTTTTATCATATCCTTAACCTTTTTTGAAATCTCCACCTCTTTTATATTTTTTGTCTTTTTTGGAAATTTCTCTTTAATGCTCTGAATAGTCTTTTCGATATCAATACTTAATGACACAAGAAATCTTGAAGCGAGTCCTTTATTTAAAGATAGTAGAGAGATAAATACATGTTCAAGTTCTACTTCAGAAAACCCAAATTCTAATGCTAAATTATAAGCTTCTGATAATACCTGTCTGGCATTCTCTGTTAATTTCTCGATTTTTTGTTTATTAATAATCATATTATTTATTTTATCAAAATACGCAAATTAATTAAAATATATACTAGTATACAATAACGGTCAATATCTATCTTCGGGAATTTATTATTAGCAAATTTAAATAGCATCTTTTAAACTTCTCAGTTCCTCAGCACTTTCCTCCTTTGCAATCCTCTTACCTTTTTTCTGTTTTTTCTCTCCTTTAACTTTCTTTAAGCTTAATCCTAAATGTCTTTCACTTTTCGATATAGAAATAATCTGTAATTCGCATTCTTCTCCTATTTTAACAAACTTATTTGGATCAGTTACCAAACCATTAGACAACTCTGAAATATGAATTAAACCATTTACTTCATCTTCAATCCTAACAAAAGCACCATAATTTACAATCTTCTGAATCTTTCCTTTTACAACCTGGCCAATTTTATACTTCTTTATAATCTTATCCCATGGATCTTTTTGCAATTGTTTAATACTGTAAGCAATTCTCCTGCCGTCATCTTCAATTCCTATAATTTTCACTTTAACTTTATCCCCAACATTATAGAAATCAGATGGTTTTTCCACCTTATCCCAAGAAATTTCAGATAAATGAACCAATCCTTCTAACCCTTGGGTATTAACAAATAAACCAAAAGGAGCTATTCCAGTAACCTCCCCCTCTATAATATCACCAAGTTGACATTGTTTTAATGTTTCAGCTCTTTTATCTAAATCAGTATCTGCACTTAATAATTTTTCTGATAAAATTACTCTATTCTTCTTTTTATTAATTTCGATAACTTTTGCCTTAATTGTTTCATTTATTAAACCTGCAAGCTTAGTCTGAAGCTCTTTTGTAGCCTCTTTTTTATCTTCAGATCCGCTTAAAGGATAAATTCTTGTATTTTCTAATTGAGAAGTAGGAATAAAACCTCTAAAATTCTGATCAATATCAGAGATACTCACTATTACGCCTCCATTATTAGCTTCTAATACTTTGACTTCAAGTGGTTCTCCATTTTCAAATACTTTATCTAATCTTTCCCACTTTCTTGCTTCTCCAGTTCGTCTTATAGATAGTTCTAGCTGTCCTTTTTCATTTTCCGGATTTAAAACGTATACCAAAACCTCATCACCTACTTTCACTTTTTCTCTTTTGCCATTTAGACTTAACTCTCTGCCACTGATTACACCTTCTGCTCTTCCACCTATGCTTACTAAGACCTCTCCTTCTTTTACCTTCATGACTTCCCCTTTAGTTACCTCACCTTTTTCAAATGTTCTTGGAAATCTAGTTGCATTTTCTAAATATTTTTCTATTTCGTTTTTGATATTTGATTTTATAGTCATTTGTTAAAAAACATTATTATTATCCACTAATGAAGTTCCGGCAATGTCCTATCTTCCCAATCCCGTTTCCAGGAAAGTATTTTCGGAGCTGTAGTGTTTTACTTCTTTATTCGGAATGGAAAAAGGTAGTTCCACTACGCTAAAATCACCGGATTTTAATTTACTTAGCAAATAAACTAAAATCAAGTGACTTTATATTACTCTTTAAAAACTGGATAGGAAACGTTTTCTCCACCTAAGTTTACAGTTATATAAACATAGGTAGAGAACCACGATAAAATAAGTAAAGCTTTTGGTTTATTAGTACCTCTCGGCTAAATTTTAAACAAGTCAAGACTTGACATCTATTCCTCCGAAGAGAAATATCAATCTCATCAAAACAAATTTAAAATTCGACATCCCTTACGGGACTTACACCTAAGGCCTATCAATGTCGTAATCTCCAACAAACCTCCCCCATGAAGTGAGAGTAAACTCTACTTCATAGAAGCAGTCCTAATCTCGGGATTAGCTTCGCGCTTAATATGCTTTCAGCGCTTATCTAAATAGCAACTTAGCTACCCAGCGATGCCTCTGGTGAGACAACTGGTGCACTAGAGGTTACCTCGTCCTGATCCTCTCGTACTAAGGACCACCTCCCTCAAGACTGCAACGCCCACACCGGATAGAGACCAACCTGGCTCACGACGGTTTGAACCCAGCTCACGTGCCGCTTTAATGGGCGAACAGCCCAACCCTTGGGGTCTTCTCCGACCCCAGGATGCGACGAGCCGACATCGAGGTGCCGAACCTTGCCGTCAATATGAACTATCGGGCAAGACTAGCCTGTTATCCCCGGGGTAACTTTTATCCTATAAGCAATAACGCTTCCACACGCTATTAAAGGACCACTATGCCCTGCTTTCGCAACTGCTCGACTTGTATGTCTCACAGTAAAGCTCCCTTATGCCATTACACTCTCCAGCTGATTTCCATCCAGCTTGAGGGAACCTTTGGGACCTTACGTTACTTTTTTGTAAGGAACCTCCCCAGTCAAACTGCCCACCTAAAACTGTCCTATCTCGAGATAATCGAGAGTAGTTAGAAACAAAGTAATTAAAGGGAGGTATTACACTGGCGACTCCTGCCAACCTGACGATTGGCATTCAAAGTCTCCCTCCTATTCTCTACATTAAAAACTTTACTTCAATATCAAGTTGCAGTAAAGCTCCCGGGGTCTTTTTGTCCTGGTGCGGGTAGGCCGCATCTTCACAGCCATTTCAATTTCGCCGGGCTTTTTGTCAAGACAGAGTCCAAGTCGTTACGCCATTCATGCGAGACGCCTATTAAGCGCCGAGGTATTACGCTACCTTAGGACCGTTAGAGTTACAGCCGCCATTGACCAGGACTTGAGTCGAATGCTTCACCCCGATGAATCGGGGATAACATCCTCCCTTAATCTTCTGGCATTGGGCAGGCGTCAGCACCTATACTTCCACTTCCGTGTTTGCAGGTACCTGTGGTTTTGTTAACCAGTCGCTCGGACCATTTCACTGCGCCCTGAAGTTAAGCGCAAGCGCATACTTCAGGGATCCCTTCTCCCTAAGTTACGGGACTAGTTTGCTTAATTCCTTGACAAAGAATCACCCGCCACCTTAGTATTTTCTACCAGTTCACCTGTGTCGGTTTGCGGTACGGTTATTAAATTCTCTTGCATAGAGGTTTTTCTTGTGGAAAGAATAATTAGAATAATCGCCATCCGAAGATTTTGACTCTTCATCACAGCTCGTTTTTATCCCCTGCTAAGCAGGGAAAACGTATCTACGGATTTACCAATAGATACTAACTTACTGCTTGAACCCCACCCTTTTGAGGCTCTAATATTTCCTTTCTAGTCACCCCATAGCTTAAATGAAAATTTAATAGTTGCCGAATATTAACGGCATGTCCATCACTTACGCCTTTCGGCCTCAGCTTAGGACCGACTAAACCTTGGCTGACTAACATAGCCAAGAAAACCTTGAACATTCGGTGTCTCGATTTTTCATCGAAATTTCGCTACTCATACCGGCATACTTACTTCCGACCACTCCACTATTCTTTACAGAATAGCTTCACTGCTGTCGGAAAACTCCCCTACCCTCTGAAGTAAGAGCAAGCTCTACTTCAAAGCCGCAGCTTCGGTAATATACTTGAGCCCCGTTTCATTGTCGGCGCAAAACTTCTTGACCAGTGAGCTATTACGCACTCTTTAAAGGATAGCTGCCTCTAAGCGAACCTCCTGGCTGTTTTTGAAATTTTACTTCCTTTCCCACTAAGTATATATTTAGGGACCTTAACTGACGGTCTGGACTGTTTCCCTCTCGTACTATGGAACTTAGCTCCCATTTACTAACTCCTACAATATACAAAGAAGTATTCGGAGTTTGAGAGAATGCAGTAAGTCTTACGACCCCTGCTATTCAATCAGTACTCTACCCCTTCTTATTAAATTGTAAGGCTAGCCCAAAAGCTATTTCGGGGAGAACCAGCTATTGCCGTATCCGTTTGGCCTATCACCACTATCCACAGCTCATCTCATAGATTTTCTACCTCTAACGAGTTCGGTCCTCCTCCTGTATTTCTACAGGGTTCAACCTGGCCATGGATAGATCATACGGTTTCGGGTCTTTCAACAAGTACATATAATTCGCCCTGTTAAGACTCGCTTTCGCTATGGCTCCGTTCCAAAAGAACTTAGCCTGCACTTGCTGAAAACTCGCCGGCTCATTCTTCAATAGGCACGCCATTACCCCGCAAAGCGGGGCTTTGACTGCTTGTAAGTATATGGTTTCAGGTACTATTTCATTCCCCTCTCAGGGGTACTTTTCACCTTTCCCTCTCGGTACTTGTTCACTATCGGTCAGATAAAGTATTTAGCCTTTTCCAGTGGTTTGGAAAGATTCCTACGCAGTTTCTCCTTCAGCGTAGTACTTAGGAAAACAATCAGCGAGAAGACCTTATTTTCATATACAGGACTATTACCTTCTATGGTCGCTCTTTCCAAAGCTATTCTATTAACAAAGTCTTTTTTAAACTGCTCCCTGGATTTACGGCACCAAGATATTGTTTCCTACAACCCCTTAACAGTAACCATTCCCGTAAAGAACAGATCAATCTCCTCCTCTACAACGCAGAATCGGAGATCTTTCTCTACCGTTAAAGTTTGGGCTATTTCCCTTTCGCTCGCCACTACTTAGGAAATCGATACTACAAAGTATCTTTATTTCTTTTCCTTCGGTTACTAAGATGGTTCAATTCGCCGAGTTCCCTCTCTATAATTATGAATTCATCATAGAGTGCTCTATATATACACAAGGTATAAATAAAACAGGTTTCCCCATTCGGGTATCTTCGGATTAAAACGCTTGTTTGCCAGCTATCCGAAGCTTATCGCAGGCTACCACGCCCTTCATCGGCTTTATCTGCCAAGGCATCCACCATATACCCTTAATTGCTTTACTTAACATTATTTCATTTATAATGGCTGTTTATTTATCGATAAATTACCTAATTCGATAAATACATTCCTATCCAGTTTTCAAAGAGCTAATAAATCAATGGGCTTCGATTTCGCTCAGCCCATCTTTCGACAAGATAAGTTTATTCACAAGCTCTTTAGCTCGTCCAAAGCTTGTCGAAAGATGGAGCTGATCGGCTTCGAACCGATGATCTCCTCATTGCAAATGAGGTGCTCTGCCAACTAAGCTACAGCCCCATGAACTAGAAGCTTCGCTTCAGTTTAAGACAAGCTGATTTCCGTGCTTACCATGTAATCAAAGAAAGTCTGTATTACATAGTGGGCGATCCTGGAATCGAACCAGGGACCTCAGTCTTATCAGGACTGCGCTCTAACCTTCTGAGCTAATCGCCCATTAATGAATTATATTATATCAAAGATATAAAATGAGCGAAACAGCTCAATTATAATTTATAAAATTATAAAGAACTAAAAAATCCTATATACAACAGAAAAGTGTCAGGAATTAAGAAACATCATACATTATTTATCCCAAAACTTATACTTTGAGATAATATATACCCCAAAGTTTCAGAAATATTTAAACTCCTTAGAAAGGAGGTAATTCAGCTGCAGATTCCCCTACAGCTACCTTGTTATGACTTCATTACAGTCATCAGTCTTACCTTCTACCCCGATAAACGAGATATTCGAGTACTACCGACTTCCATAACGTGACAGGCGGTGTGTACAAGACCCGAGAACGTATTCACCGTAGCATGCTGATCCACGATTACTAGCGATTCCAACTTCATGCAGGCGAATTTCAGCCTGCAATCTGAACTGAGGAAAGTTTTTTGGGATTAGCTCCATCTTGCGATTTGGCAACCCGTTGTACTTCCCATTGTAGCGTGTGTGTCGCCCAAGACATAAGGGCTATGAGGGCTAGACATCATCCCCACCTTCCTCCCCGTTTTGGCAGGGCAGTCTCCCTAGAAATATTTAACTAAGGATAAGGGTTGCGCTCGTTAAGGGACTTAACCCAACATCTCACGACACGAGCTGACGACAGCCATGCAGCACCTGTATAGCACCCTCGAAGGCTTTCCCGATTTCTCGGGATTTGCAGCTATATGTCAAGTCTTGGTAAGGTTCTTCGTTTACCATCGAATTAAACCACACGCTCCACCGCTTGTGCGGGTCCCCGTCAATTCCTTTGAGTTTTAGCCTTGCGGCCGTACTCCCCAGGCGCTTCGCTTAACGTGTTAACTACGACACCCATTCTAAACAAAACATCTAACCGAAGTTAAACATAAATATTTAAAACAAACATCTAGCGAAGATCGTTTACAGTGTGGACTACACGGGTATCTAATCCGTTTTGCTCCCCACACTTTCGAGCCTTAGCGTCAGACAAGAACCAGAGAGGTGCCTTCGCCCTCGGTGTTCCTCCTGATATCAACGCATTTCACCGCTCCACCAGGAATTCCCCTCTCCCCTTTCTGTCTCAATTTATATAGTATTACTTGCATTTTCTCCATTAAGTAGAGATATTTAACAAATAACTTGTATAAACGCCTACGCATCTCTTTACGCCCAGTAATTCCGGATAACGCTAGCACCCTATGTATCACCGACGCTTCTGGCACATAGTTAGCGGGTGCTTATTCGTAAGGTACACTCAGTATTGTTCCCTTACAAAAGGTGTTTACAACCCGAAAGCATTCATCCACCACGCGGCGTCGCTGCGTCAGGGTTTCCCCCATTGCGCAAGATTCCTAATTGCTGCCTCCCGTAGGAGTCTGGGCCGTATCTCAGTCCCAGTCTGGCTGACCATCCTCTCAGACCAGCTACCCGTCGTAGGCTTGGTAGGCATTTACCCTACCAACTACCTGATAGGCCGTGAGCCTTTCTCTAACCGTAAAAACTTTACCCCCGCAATGCGGGGGACTATCGGACATTAGACCTGCTTTCACAGGATTATTTCCGTGTTAGAGGTAAGTTCTCGCGTATTACTCAGCCGTTTGCCCCGCGCTAAGCGCGGTCGACTTGCATACCTTAGGCACGCCGCCAGCGTTCATCCTGAGCCAGGATCAAACTCTCCGTAAAATTACTACTGAAGATATATAATCTTCAGTTAAGATCAATTCGAACTTTCTAAATCAGATGATAAAGAAAGACCTTACTACACTGTAAGTAAGGATTTATCAAAGGTTTGACGTTTCAAACTTAGTTTAAATTTAAACCAAGCTTCCTAACACTTTTCTATTGTCAAGGATCATACCTTTAAAAAGGTAAAGTTAATATATCATATATCATATTCAATAACAACCTTATACTTAATAAACAAATAGTGAAATTTCTTTTCGAGGAACTTATCCCGCTTAGCGGGACAGTATTCTTAAAATACCTTTATAATATAACATAAATGGAGGATAATTGTCAATTTTTACTGTGCTGGCTCAAAACCTTACTTAACTTCACATAATTATCTAACTTCTTTTAGTGTTTTCTTCGCATATATTTATTGCGTATTTTAGCTGTATTATAATCCCTAATCTTTTTCGGTAATCTAAAGAAATAATAAAATATTGTGTAAATAATGATTAAAATATAAGCTAATATAATTAAGACTAAAATTAACCGCATTGATAGCATACTTACTCCTTCTACTCTAACTAAATTGTAAAATAAAAGGAATATCGTATTTGTAAACCAAATAAATGACATCTTCCTCACGAATTTATATATAGGTTTGATACTGAAAAACATTTTCGAAAAAACAAAAAATACTAGTAATGATAATGTTAAGTTTATAAGAACGATAAAATATATCCACTGTTCATATATGAAATTCCCTGAAGGATTTAGATCAGTTAAATATTTTAAGTCAAAAAGGGAAGATAATTCTATATTTCTTAACGTATCTACTTGCAAATTTTTCATGAAATTATTTAACTTTTCCATATTATTTCATAAACATTTAATTTATAACTCAATTATAACAAAAAAGCTGTCCTTTTTTAATAGGACAGCTTTTTATCTTTCATCAATGGTGTTTGAATTATTCTTTTACCATTTTACTAATAAGCGGAACTTCGAATAACTCACCGTTATTAGCTTTAACTGCACCAATAATTCTCACAGCAATAGATGCTGCACTCCATACAAGCATCAGAATCGTACAGCATATCGTACCAATTCCAAACGTCAAGATACCTCCAAATGTGGATCCTAAGATCAACAATACCCATATAATGAAATCAGCAACTCCAAAGTACATTGAATGTTTTGCACACTTTTTGGTAAATTCATCTTTATCATTCATAAAGATGAAACTTGTAATAGGTGCAAAAACCCAAGCAAGGATTGCATTGGTTTTGTTTTGTGTAGCTGAGGTACTAGGTTGTTTTACATTTGTATCAGCCATATTTTTTAAATAAAATATAAAATAAATACATTAATTCAAAATACAGACTAAGTATAAATTTGATATACTAGAATGTCAATAGTAAATTACTCAATAAAATCTTCAAACTTCTTCCTTTTTATTATGCTGTAAAGAATATAATCTTTTTATTTCCGAGATACTTGTTACATCAATTATATCCTTATCCTTTCTATCAAAACCTATAAGTCTAGGGAATCTTAAAGAATATCCCTTACCTTCCTTAAATCCAGCTGTATGATTCGGGCTTTTAGTTATCTCGTCGGCACTAACGACAATTATTACTTCGGGCTTTACCCAGACATCTGGAGCTAATTCCTTCTTTACATAAACATTCTCAAGTTTTTGTTCAGTAGATAACTGACCTAATCTTTTTTTAATTTTTTGCCAATCATCATCTTTTATTCCCGTACCGACCTTCGCTATCGATTCGTATTTCTTGCTAACCTTATTGTAAATTCCAATTAAAATTGCTCCTATACCGAATTTCGCTCTTGCTCCTCTTCCATGATAATATCCCAGCACAATTGCATCTATACTATCAACTAAATATCCTTTTGAACTTTTTTTAAGTTTAATCCAGCTGAATCCCCTCCTTCCAAATTCATATCCACTTTCTGACAGCTTAAATATTACTCCCTCCATTCCTTCATTTATATATTTATCAAATAATACTTTCAGATCTTTAAGGTTACTAACTCTATTTGTAGGGGTATATTTTATAATGTCTTGTCTTTGAGATTTTGATAACATATGTTCTAGAACTTCTATCCTCTCAGTAAAAGGCTTTTCAGATAAATCTCTCCCATTCAGATAAAGAATATCAAATACAAAAAGTTTAATAGGTATCCTCATCACAGCTTTTTTTATATCATATTTTCTTTTTCTCTGTATAGTCTCTTGAAAAGGTATATATTTACCACTGCTTTCATTATACCCAATAGCCTCACCATCAAGAACTATTGTGCTAACACTCAATTTTCTTACAGCTTGCTCTATATCAGGGAACATCTTAGTTAGATTTTCTTGATTTCTTGAAAATATTCTTGTGTTTTCTTCCTTATTTTCTAAAAGTTTGAATTGCTTTAATTGTTGATTATTCATTAATCTAAAACCTTTTTTACTATAATGGATTTGACATCTTAAACCATCGTATTTTGGTTGAACAAACCAAATAGGAGATCTTTTAAAAATTTCATCTTCCGAAGCCTCTCTTTCACATAGCATACTTGCTATAGGAACACCCGGCATAATTTTAATTTTCTCAACACCTTTAATTCCATGCGTTAATACTTCTCTAGCTAAAAATCCTATATCTCCCCTGACTCCGTATGCCCTATCCAAAACACCTCTTTTAGATTTATCTCCAATAATTGCCATAGATAAAGAATCTAAAATACTTTTATCACTTACTCCTAAACGCATATTTCCAAGTATCATTCTCATAACATACTTCGAAGATAGCTTATCACAATCTTTGATCAACCTTACTACTTCATTTATTTTACCTTGATGAGACCCTTTCCCTGTTAGAGAAGCTACCTTACATAGATGTTGATAAACATCTATTAACTTAATATTAGAATCTTTCTTTTTATTATAAAATTCCGCAACTGATCCAAGATCACCAACACTTTTAAAACTTTCTTTTATATTCTCTAAATTTACATTAAAAGCATCTGACAAAGCCCTTATCATAAGTTTCCTAGCGAAGTTAAATTCTAAAGATAAAAATTTGGGCACAATTCTTCCGTTTAATAAATACACCGCCGGACATATATCGTCTCTTTCAAACGATTTAAACAGATCGCTTAATATACTCTCCATTTTATTTCTAGCACTCGTCTTTTCTACCTTCTCTAATATATTCGCAAAATCTTTAAACTTCATTTTTTATATATTTAAAAATCTTAAACTTTCAAATCTTCCTCTTAAGAATAATTTATTTTCTATGAAAGTACTTATAATAATGATAAATAAGTATACCAATTAAAGGAAACATAAATATTATTGCAAACCACAAGTATTCCTTATCTCTAAAAGTGATATAAAGGTAATACAAATTATATCCAAGAATTACTATCATAATTATCACAAACACAATGTTAATCAGAATAATTAAACTATCAGTGTATCCCATAAAAACATAACTAAAAATTTATTTCTACTACTTAAGAATATATTTCGCTGATTTTGTCACCCCTTTCTTCTTTACAACTTTCTTCTTAATCAAATCTTTCAAATCCCTTAAAATTGTATCATCACTTATGTCTGGAAATATACTCTGCCAATTTTTGTTACTTATAATACCATATTTCTGAATAAAATTAATTATTTTAAGCTGTCTATCGTTCAAAGCCACCTGACCTATATTCTTCCTTAAAACGGTATCCCTGCTGATATCAAGAATTTTGTTTTTTACTCTTTCTAGTTCAATTGATAACCCTTTTGCAAAAAACTCAAGCCAAAAGGTAAGATCATCGCCATTCTCCTCTACACTTTCTAAAGCCTTATAATACTCACTTAAATTTTGATCATAATACTCTTCTAATGAGAAAAATTTCTTTATATCATAACCATCTAAATACAAGCTTAAAGTTGCTAGAATTCTTGCAGTTCTTCCATTGCCATCGGTAAATGGA
>Ga0315294_10000136_pt1 | contig 76343 bp, 73 predicted proteins | sample YL17G13_40_MG_FD_203626 | JGI IMG/M metagenome (GOLD analysis project Ga0315294, IMG submission 203626) | Sediment microbial communities from Yellowstone Lake, YNP, Wyoming, USA - YL17G13_40 | ecosystem: Environmental > Aquatic > Freshwater > Lake > Sediment | place: USA: Wyoming | collected... | reverse complement strand
CGTTCCGTCGGGCAGGAAGAGCTTGCCCGCTATATGGGTACTCCACTGCGGGTCGTCTGGGAATTTGGGGGGTGATAGCTTCTCGTTCGTATACAGCCACCACAACTCTGCCATAAAGAACTGCGCAAACAGCACAACGAACATTAACAGAACCAGCGTAACAACAGCCCCGCTAAGTCGAGCAATGTATTCTAAAACCCTCTTTTTCGCCATTATTTGGGTCCCCTTTGCTAAAACTCCCTGTTCAGGAATTTCTCCCACATCAAGTAGAGCAAAACAACCACGCCAATCACAAGCGTGCCAAAACCCCACCAGAGCATCCATTGCTGTGTGAGTGTAACGAATATCCAGATTGCAAAGCCAAGTCCCATCATTTTAGTTGTGTACCATTTGGCCTTGCTCAGGCCCACAAGGCCAACTGCCAGGTAAAAAATCAACCCCACACCGCCAACCAACCATCCTTGAATAAAACATCGTTTGGGCAGCGGGACCGGAGAATAGTCGGGCAAATTTGCGCGCCAATACAGGTAGCTCCAGACCAAGCCGATGGCCACAATGAGCGAGATAAGACCTGCACATATTTTGGCCGTGAGTATAGTTGTCCTGCGCGTCGAACGATGTAAAATGAAACCCCACGTCCCGGTAAAGTCGGCGACCCAAAATTGGCGCACACCGAGTGCAAGGCCAAGTCCCACAGCCGTCATAAACAACAACAGGCCTAAATCGCCAAGCGGGCGGGTTTGGAGGTCATAGTAATAGACCTCTGAATATCGCTCAAAAACACGATACTGGTATCCTATGTCGCGTTGCATGTGGTCCCAAATCCTGAGACTGCCGAGAATCAGCAAGAATGCTGCCGCTGAAATCGCCCAGGGCAGGCACTCACGGAGCTCTTTTTTAAGCAATGCGAAGAATCTCATATTAGATCCCCTCCCAACAGAATAGTTTCGTTTGGCCAGCCGGGGCGGTGTATTCGATGAACTGGTCTTCGAGATTCATATTCACCGGCTGGTAGTCCGCAGCGCCGGCGGATTTTGCCCATTCGGCGATTTTTTCTTCCCCAGTACCGACCAGAACCAACTCAAGCTCCTTTTCACTGGTTTTAAAGTGCAGCAGACCCTCGATATCGATTTTTGCAGGCGGCGGCTGGCTGAAAACGAACCTAACCTTTTTGACCGCGTTTCTGAACTGCTCCAGCGAGCAATCGACTCTAATTGCACCTTTATCAATGACTAAAATTCTGTCGGCGACACGTTCAACGTCGCCGAGGATATGGCTGGAAAACAGGATTGTTCTGCCCTGCTGCATAATAAGCCGAATCATTCCTTCTAAGAACTGTCGCCTTATTGCGGCATCAAGCCCCAGTGTCGGGTCATCCATTACCAATAGTTCCGGATTGGGGGCCAAGGCAAGGGCAAGAGATACCTGTGCCCGTTCGCCGGTTGAAAAGTGTTTTATCTTTTGTTTTTTCGACAGGCCGAAGTAGTCAATCATATCCCGGAAGAATTTGCCGTCCCATTGGCCGGGGAAAAATGCGCTCTGGAATCTCGCTATCTCGGCGATTGTCATCCAGCGAATAAGACGGTGGCCTTCCGAAACGTAACCGACTCGCTGGCGAATAGCAGGCGTGAGTTGTTGCGAATCACATCCAAGCAGCGTTGAAGAACCGGCGGTAGGGTTGAGGAAACCCAGCAGGAGTTTGATTGCCGTGGTTTTGCCTGAGCCGTTTCTTCCGACGAAGCCGCAGATGCACCCTCGTGGTATTTTCACGGTCATACTGTCCAGCGCCAGCGTGCTCCCGTAGTATTTCGTCAGCCCCTGCGTTTCTAAAACTGTATCAGTCATTTTTCATCTCTCCGACTTTTTAGTTTTTGTGAACTTTGCCAGTCGGCCTTTGAACATCGAGATTATGTCTTCGGGCTCCATACCCAGATTCAGCGAACGTGCGATGAGCGTATCCATTCGCTCGCAAAGTATGTTGACGTCGGTGGCGTCTTTGCTTCGCAGCTTAGGGTCGGCGACAAAGGTTCCTGAGCCGGTCTTTGTTGTTACTAACCCGCTTTGTTCGAGGATTGTGTATGCGCGTGCGACGGTGTTGGGATTTATCACAAGCTCCGCGGCAAGTTTCCTGACCGCCGGCAATTTGTCGCCCGCGACAATTTGGCCTTTGGCTATTGCCTCGCCGACCTGCTCGACAATCTGCACGTAAATCGGCTCGTCAGAACCCGGCGTTATCTGTATCCAAAGTGCCATCAGAATCTGCTTTCCACTTGCTCATCATACATCTGCTTATCATTTCTATCGCCAAAAGCGTATTAGTATCATTAAGACATTATGTATCATTTGCGGGAATGATGCAAGAGTGTTTTTCAAAAAAATTCGGAATTTTTGAAAAATCTTTTGCCCTCTGTCCCATATTATCTCCGCTGCCAAATTGGTCAGCAGCTTTTCTGCGAAATTTGCCTCTGGCGGGCGTTTTTGTTCGGTTTTTGTTAGGGTTTTTGAAGGCGTGTTACCGATAGAATCTTTACCCCTAAGGGGCGAAAAACAGGTGCAAGATGGAACGTGAAAAAATAATAAATATTGGACCAATTTGCAGGTTCGGGCCGGGCGGCGAATATATATCGAGCTGGCCTGCGGAATGGGAGAGTCCGGCTGACCAGCCGAAAAACGCAATCGCAAGATTGCTGAACATCCTGGCGGGCGTCGTAAATATACTGCATGGCTCGCAGCGCCGCATTGAGGTAATCGGACCAACAGAGATTTGCGAGGGGACCACCGCAGAACAGGAAAAACAGCTATATGGGACAAAAGGCAGAAGAGCCGATAGAGCCGCTTACGCCTCGGCAGGTTCAGTTACTAAGCACAATCGCCGGTTTTCAGACCAGGCGTGGTTATTCGCCGACGATTGGCGAGCTGGCGGACCGGCTGGGCATAAGCCGAACCACCGCATTCGAGCACATCGAGCAGTTGCGAACAAAGGGGCTTGTTTCGAGCTTGGCGGGCAGGGCACGCTCTTTGACGCCGAACTCGAAAGCGCGAAGACTGCTTAATCGAATCGCCGACGAGCAACCAGACGGCAGTGAAGAGTCGGCGAGGGGGATTCCACTTGCGGGCAGGGTCGCCGCGGGACTGCCTATTGAGGCGATAGAAAACAAGGAATTTATATCTATCGAATCCTGCTTTGGAAATCGCGGCGATATATTTGCCCTTGAGGTCAAAGGCGACAGTATGGTCGGCGAGAATATCCGCGAGGGAGATTACGTCATTTGCAGGCGGACCGCCACAGCCACGGATGGCCAATTAGTCGTCGCAATTGTCGATGACGAGAATGCGACTTTAAAAAGGTTCTATAAGGAGAAAACTCACGCCCGCTTAGAGCCGGCAAACGACGACTATGAGCCAATATACAGTAACAACTGCCGCATAGAGGGCGTCGTCGTCGGCCTTGTAAGGAAGTTGTAGCGTAGGTTATAGTTGGTAGTTTGTAACTCATAGCCAACGAACAACGAATAATAAGGAAAACGGCGGATGGAAATGCGATTAAGATTTTTGGGCGCTGCTCAAAACGTTACCGGGTCCCGGCATCTATTAGAGGTTGATGGAACGGATTCGACAAGCTCACCGCAGGCCCGGCTGCTCATTGACTGCGGGCTTTATCAGGAAAGGCAGTTTCTGGCTCGAAACTGGGAAGCGTTTGTTGTGCCGCCGGAGAGCATAAACGCCGTGCTGCTGACGCACGCGCATTTGGACCACTGTGGATTGCTGCCGAAACTTGTCCGCGAGGGCTTCAGGGGGAAGATTTACTGCACGCGGGCCACGGCTGAAATAGCTCGCGTTATACTGCTGGATTCAGCCAAGATTCAGGAAGAAGACGCCGAACACAAGCGCAAGAGGCACCAGCGAGAGGGCAGAGCAGGACCATATCCGGAAGTCCCGCTTTACACGATTAAAGACGCCGAGGCCTGCTTCCCTCATTTTGAGCCGGTCAAATACGGACAAACGCTGAAAATGACTGACCCTTCGACATCGCTCAGGGCAGGCGGCGTAGAGGCGACTTTTTGCGACGCCGGCCATGTGCTCGGTTCTTCAATGATAAAGGTGGACGTTCGCCGGAACGGTGAGCAGCGCACTATCTTATTTACCGGCGACATCGGCAGACCAGGCAGGCCCATTCTCCCTGACCCGAGCATTCCCCAGGGCGTTGATTACCTTGTTATTGAATCGACATACGGCGACAGGGTGCATTGCGATACCTGCGACGTGAAAAGACAAATCGCCGACGTTATCAACTCAACCCAAAAAAGGGGCGGCAACATAGTTGTGCCCAGTTTTGCGCTTGAACGCTCGCAGGAAATCCTCTTTTATCTTGATGAGCTGCTGTTTGAAGATGCCATACCGCACCTGATGGTTTTCTTAGACAGTCCTATGGCGGCGAAGATTACCGAGATTTTCAAGCATCATCAGGAATTGTTTGACGAGGAAGTCCGGCAAATGGTAGCCCAAGACCGTTCGCCGTTTGACCTGCCCGGATTGAAGGTTACCACAACAAGTGACGAATCGAAGGCAATCAATCACATAAGCGGCACAGTGATGATTATCGCCGGCTCTGGTATGTGCACCGGCGGCAGAATCAAGCACCATCTTGCGAACAACATCTCCAGAAAAGAAAGCACGATAATGTTCGTCGGTTATCAGGCGGCCGGCACATTAGGCAGGCAGCTTGTCGATAAGGCAAAAGAGGTGCGAATCTTCGGCAAGAAATACAAAATCAAAGCGAAGGTGGTGCAGATAAACGGCTTTTCCGCCCATGCCGACAAAAACGAAATGCTCGACTGGCTTCGAAAGTTCAAGACGCCGCCAAAGCAAATATTCTTAGTCCACGGCGAGCCGGAAAGCGCACAGGCATTCGGTAGCTTTCTGTCGGAAAAAACCGGCTGGAAAGTCACCATTCCGGAATACGAGCAGGAAGTCGTGCTCGATTAGCCGCTGCGGAGTTTGTGGAGGATGTGCCAGTATGCCCCGCGTGCACCTGATTTGATGGCATTTACCAGTTCGGTGTTGTCATTGTAATTATGGTCAGTCAACAGAGCATCGGCCTCGTCAATCGGCTCAAAAAATCTCTTGTCGCCGGCAATCAAATCCTTTATCAATCTGGCCGGCCTTTCGCCCAGCAGATGCGATATGTAAAAAGTCGGTTTGAACAAATCGACTGGACCAGTGTATTTTCGATGGATATTCGGATTGGTTTCCATTGGCCCTTCAGCAGCGACGACGTTTACCATCTCAGTGCCGGGATAGATTCGCACGCCAAGCGGCGCTCCGGCGCAATCAGGGTTTATCTGTTTGATAAAATCAATTGTTTGCTTAGCGGTTTGCGGCGTCTCGCCGGGGCCGCCTAAGAGTAAATCTATCATCACCTTTATGCCATTTTCTCTGCACAGCCGAACTGCCAAAGCGAGGTCTTGTGCAGTGTGGGGCTGGCAGTATGTCTTCAGCATTGCCGGGCAGGCGGAATCGCCTGTGAAGTCGATGCCGACGCAGCCGGCCTTGCGCATCGCACCGGCAAGGGCGGCATCGAAGGGCACAACCGCCATATACGTGTACCATTGAAGTCGCCTGCCAAGTCCGCGGCGGGTGAATTCTTCGCAGACGGCCATCGCGTGCTCGCCAGGGATATTAAACTCGCTGTCGCAGATGTGCAGGACGTCGATTCCCTGTGCCAATAGCGATTCTGCTTCATCGGCGACCTCAGCCGGGTTTCGTGTTCTATTTGTCGTTCCTTTTGACAGCCGGTCTGCGCAATAAATGCAATTGCGGCTACAGCCCCGCTTGGTTTCGATGCCGCACTGGCCGCCTCGCTTGAAGTAAGCGACATTATCAATAGCGTCTCGGCTGGTCGGCAGCGATAGTGTTTGGTTGGTTTGCCAGGCGGGAAGGTTATTTCGGATGGTTCCGTTTTTTCGCCAGACAAGGCCGGGAATTTTTTCAAACTTTTTTTTGCCTTGTAGCTCATTGAACAGTGAAACCATTGCCTGCTCGCCGTCGCCGCAGACGCCGAAATCGGCGCCGGTGTGCTCAACAATCTGGCTTGCGAAAATCGAAAAGCCCACGCCGCCGACGACAATCGGCGCCTTGGTCAAACTGCGTATCGACTGCATCGTCACGGCAAGTCGGGGCACAAACCACTGGCAGCTTGGCCAAAAACAATCATCGACGTTGCGAAACGAAAGTCCGACAAGATTGGGACTACTGCCGGCGAAATAATCGCGGAGAGTTGCAGCAGGGTCTTTAGCCAAGCACAAATCGACTACTTCAACTTCGATACCCGCCTGCTTAGCCGCACCGGCAATATAATCCAGTCCCACGGGAGCAATCGCCGGCTGCATCGTGTTGGTATTTATCAGCGTCAGCATCGGTATTGGGACGATTATATCCTTAGTTTGCCTCGTTGGGACAATCTGGCCAGCACAATGCCCAGTTCGAAAAGCAGATACAATGGAATCGCAAGTGACAACAGTGAAAACATATCAGAGCCCGGAGTGGCAACGGCGGCAAGAATGACAATGCCGAAGATAACAAATCTTCTTGACTTCGTCATTGCCTGAATCGAAACCAGGCCTGTCTTGACTAAAAAGAAAATAGCTATCGGGGTCTGAAATGCAACGCCGAATATCAGCATCATAACGGTTATAAACGACACGTAGTTCTGGAAGGTGAAGTTGGAATCGACCCTGAGCATTTTTGTGTTGAACAGAACGAGGAATTTCAGGGTAACGGGTGCTATTAAGAAGACAAAGAACAACGCCCCTCCAATAAACAAACCGGCCGAAAAGGGCGCTACTATATATACATAACGTTTTTCATGCGGATAAAGTCCAGCCGAAACGAACATCCAAAATTGATAGAAAATCCACGGCGATGACAGGACTACGCCGGTCATCACCGATATTTGCATATAGCTGGTAAAACCGTCCGCCGGCGCCAGACTCTGAAGACGCGCCTGCATGCCCATTGCCTCTATATAAGGCCTCTCGATAAACGCTATTATAACGGTGCCGAAGAACAAACACACGGCAACAGCAACTGCGAGCCCCAGCAGAGCAAGTATCAGCCGCAGGCGCAGCTCCTCAAGGTGGTCCCCCAGACTCATAGTGGTTTCAATGGGGTCATTTTTCTTACCGGCGTTGCCCATTTCAGTCAGGTAACGTGAAATGCTAAAAACGTTCAATGGAATTGATTATTTTTTGTCGATGTCTTTAAGCCCCGCAGCATCCTTTGCTTCGTTGACTGCGTCATCCTTGAGCTTCTTGACGTCGTTGGCCACCTCATCCTTGGTCTGCTGGACTTCGTTAAGGCCTTTCTTGAATTCCGTTAAGCTCTTGCCTAAGCTGCGTGCTATTTCCGGCAGTCGCCTCCCAAACAGCAGCAGCGCCACGATAAGGATGATTATCCATTCCGTCGTTCCGGGCGTCCAAGCCAGAATATTCTGCGTATATTCAGTCATTTTGGTCTCCCATTAACTTTCCGCGGATTCGACAAGCTCACCGCGAGCAGTATAATATCTCATCAGTCGTCAATAATCAATCATCTATTGTTTAGTAATATGCCGGCGAACCGACAAGGTGCTTACCTTGCTGTGTTTATTGAAACTACTCTTATATCCCTGTCGCGGTCTTTTGCTACTGCGATTATTTTGCCGGTCTTGTCGGCAGCCACGCTTTGCCCGCCGTAAATCCTGCCTGCCCAGGGGCCATTTGTTACCTCGCCGACTGAATTTGTGCCCACTACGGCTGCTCCCGTGCGCAAAGCCGCGTTTCTCACCACTCTCTGAAGCTCTTTACCGTGCTCGGGCCATTTTTGTTCTTCTTCAACGTAGCCGTATGGAACAAGAAGCAGGTCGGGCTTCAATTTCGCCATACGCCCGAGAATTTCATTTTTGTGCGTGTCTGCGCAAATCAGAAGGCCGATTCTGCCAAATTCGGTATCGACGACGGCATTCACTTCTTTTGCGGCTGTGTAAGGGGGCTCCATCAACTCGGGCAGAACCTCTAATTTGCGATGTTTGAGGAGAATTTCGCCTTTGTCGTCAATAAGAATTGCCGAATCATAAAGCTTGTCCTCATCCTTTTCGTCAAGGCCGGCGCAGATGTAAATCTGGTACTTCTGGGCCAGTTTGCACAGCGACAACGAGTCCTTGCTGGGAATCGGCAGGGCCCTTTTATGCGCATCGGGATTTTCCCAGCCGAGGACGATGCTCTCCGGCAGACAGGCAATCCGGGCGCCGGCCGCCTTGGCCTCGGCAACGGCATTTTCAATCCGCACAAAATTACCCTGTCTGTCGTCGTCGAGAACGAAAATCTGACACATAGCAATTTTGAGGATCTTGGCTTCGTCGGGGCTGGTTGAGTCACGTTTGGCAAGGACGTTAATAGTAACCGCCAAGAGGATAATCACGATAAAAAAGACACCCCACACGGTGAGGCTGCCCGTTGCGTTCACATTATTGAACATTTTACCTGGTTTCTCCTTTATGATAGTTTTTATTGATAATTGATGATTGTTGATTAACGGACGTGCCGGTTATCGTCTATGAGTTTGCCTTCTACAGGTGTCAACCAAATTATCAATCATCAATCATCTATTGTTTAGTAATATGCCGGTGAACCGGCAAGGTGCTTATCCGGCGGTAGTTATCGAGGCGATTCTTATATCCCTGTCGCGGTCTTTTGCTATGGCGAGAATCCTGCCTGTCTTGTCAACGGCAATGCTTTGTCCGCCGTAAATCCTGCCCGCCCAGGGGCCTTTCGTTATCTGCCCCACGAGGTTTGTCCCGACCACGGTTGCCCCCGTCCGCATCGCTGCTTCTTTCACGACTTTGTGAAAATCCTGGCCGTGTTCGGGCCATTTGCTTTCCTGCTCCGCATAACCATAAGGCACTAAAAGCAGATTTGGCTTCAGCTCGGCCATCTGTTTGAGTACGGCCTCACGGTGCGTGTCGGCGCATATAAGCAGGCCAATCTTGCCGAATTTGGTGTTCACCACGGCAATATCGGATTCGGCTCCCTGCGTATAGGGATGAGCCATCAGTTTGGGCGGGACGTTTATCTGACGATGTTTCAGGAGAATCTGGCCCCGGTCGTTTATGAGCAGCACGCTGTTGAATAATCTTCCAACCTCAAATTCCTCTACGCCGATACACAGGTAAACACCGTACTTTTCCGCGAGCCCGCAAAGCTGTTCTGAATCCGGCCCAGGGATTGTGCAGGCCCTCGTATGCGCATCCGGATTAAGCCATCCCAGCATTGTTGCCTCCGGAAAGCAGATTAAACCGGCGCCTTTGGATTTGGCCTCGGCGATTGCGTTTTCAATACGCACAAAATTACCCTGCCTGTCGCCGTCGATTACGAATATCTGGCACATAGCAACCTTTCCGGCCTTGAACCGGGCAAAAGAATTGACGGCTGCTGCCACGAGGATAATCGCAACCAAAAGGATGCCCCACACGGAAGGCCCCGTTGTCGCAATTAGCTGGGCGAACATTTCGTTTCTCCAAATCAGATTATTGATGATTATGACTGTCGGTGGCACAGCCGCCAAGCCCAATCGTGCGATTCGCTTTTGTTGACGGGCATAATCAAGCAGCATATAATCGGACGGCGTCTCAGTGTCAAGACAGGTTTTGGCTTCGGGAACAGATAATGTATATGCTCTCCGGTCGTGCCAGAAGATTTGAGTCAGCCGTTGGCGCTCTGATTTTGTTTCTCCTCATTGCCACTGCAGTCGGGGTCTATTTTATCCAGCGTGATTTTGATATGGCACGATTCGGGATTGTGTCGGAGCAGGAAGGCGGTTTCCTGCCCGTTGGCAAAGCCGAGACATACAACACCGATAATCTTTACGAGAAAATCGACGGCAAAGCCCCTATGTATCAGGAGTCGGGGTTTGTATCGCTTGCAACCCAGCGGTTCGCCAATAAAGGTAACGCCGAACTGGGACTTGAACAGTATTTATATGATATGGGCAACACAAGAAACGCCTTTTCCGTTTACAGCAGGCAAAAAAGGGCGGACGTTACGGACCTGAACGATGTGCCCTTTGGCTACAAGACGAGCAATGCAATTTACATCTCCCACGGCAGCCACTATATCGAGATAATCGGCTTCGCAGAGTCGCAGGAGCTGATTGATGCAATGAAAGGCATCGCTCAAAAACTGGTTGCCCAATTGCCATCCGGAGAAAAAGACAAGATACCAGAGTTGGACTTTTTCCCGCAGGGAACCGTTGCAAGAAGCTGGAAATTGCAACTTAGAGACGCCTTTGGCTTCGATGGTCTCTCGGATACCTATTCCGCACAATACAAGGCAGGCGAACAGACAGTAACAATTTTTTTCAGCCAGCGTAGTAATGCTGATGATGCGATGATGGTCGCCAAACGTTACAGCGATTTTCTGGTAACCAACGGCGCCAAGACAGGCGAGATTGACAGCGAGATACTTAAATCGGCAGGCGCCTCAATTCTGGATTTTTACGGGAGTGCCGAAATCGTTTTCGCGACGGGCGCATTCGTCGGAGGCGTTCACGAGGCGGATAATAAACAGGCCGCGGAGAAGGCGGCGGAAGTATTGATTGACCGGCTGAAGAAAATCAATGACTGAACCAAACCAGATAAATCCTGCTCGCAGACAACTGCTTGTCCGCGGCGCAAAGGCCGCGGCCTCAATCGCCGCTGCTGTCGGACTGACGTATTGGTTAATCGATAGTCAGGGGCCGTCGGGCGAAGAGGTAACACGCAACGACGCGGTAAAATTGCCTGATTTTTCGGTTCCGCGAAAAGATGGGCAAACAATAAGTATCATAAGGGGCCAGGACAGGGCAAAAACGGTCAATAAGGCGATTGAACTTTTAGGCGGTATCGAGAGATTTGTAAAACCGGGCGACGTCGTCGCAATCAAGCCGAACGTTGGTTTCGCGTCCCCGCCGATATTGGGCGCCACGACGCACCCCGACGTGGTTGCCGCGGTTGTTCGGCTGTGCTACGACAAAGGCGGGGCAAAGAAGGTCATCGTCATTGACAATCCCATAAATGACCCCGCGAGTTGTTTTGCGATAAGCGGTATCGGTAAGACCGCAACCGCAGCCGGAGCGGAAGTGCTGATGCCGAAGAATAATCTGTTTAGCCATACGACGCTTAAGGGTGGCTCGCTGATTAGAGACTGGCCTGTGTTCTACGGGCCTTTGGCCGGCGCAAACAAACTCATCGGCATAGCGCCCGTAAAAGACCATCATCGCAGCGCCGCCTCGATGACTATGAAAAACTGGTATGGCCTTCTGGGCGGCAGGCGCAACATATTCCACCAGGACATAAATACAATCATTGCCGAGCTGGCGATGATGGTTAAGCCGACTTTTGTGATTCTGGATGGCACGGGAACAATGATGACCAACGGCCCTACAGGCGGGTCGGTTTCGGACCTGAAAAAGACAAATACGATGATTGCAAGCTGTGATATGGTGGCTGCGGATGCGTTCGGCTGTTCGCTATTGAACCTTAAACCATCCGATTTACCTTACCTGTCGCTTGCTGAAAAGGCGCATGTCGGGACAGCGAATTATGAATCGCTCAAGCCGCTGATGGCGGATGTTACCTGAAAGTTAATCTATGAAGATCACGACTGTTCGACGAATAAGCCAGTTGTTCTTTTTTGCCCTGTTTCTGTGGTTTTGCGTCGTCGCCACGGTCGGGGAAAGGTTCTGGCAAATCAGGAACTGGCCGATTAACTGGCTTTTGCAGCTTGACCCGCTTGTTGCCCTCAGCACGATTCTGTCCACCGGGAAATTCTACTGGTCTTTACACTGTGCGCTGGGGACAGTCGTTCTTACGATAATTTTGGGGCGGTACTTCTGCAGTTGGTTGTGCCCGTTTGGCTCGATACACCATTTCGTCGGCTATCTGGGCAATCGCAATAAAAAAGTCGCTGATAGAATCCGGCTCAACCGATACCACAAGGCCCAGTGCATAAAATACCTCGTTCTTGTTTTTCTTCTTGGGATGGCTGCGTTTCCTTCGCTGGCAAGCACGCTTCAGACGGGTCTGCTCGACCCCATCCCGCTTGTAACGCGGTCGGTGAATCTGATGTTACTGCCCATCTTGGACAGAGGCACATACTTAACGTCAGTTGATACACGTTTCTATGAGCTTGGCTGGCTTACACTTGCCGTATTCGGTGCCGCGGTGCTGTTAAATCTGGTTATCCCGAGATTTTACTGCCGATTTATATGCCCGTTAGGTGCGTTCCTGGGCATCATAAGCAGGTTTGCGATATGGCGCATTGGCAAAACTAAAAGCGAGTGTATCAACTGCAAGATGTGCGAGAGGTCTTGCGAAGGCGGCTGTGAGCCGAGCAACAATATCAAAATCGCCGAATGTGTCCTTTGTTTTAACTGTCGCGACGATTGTAAACACGACCTCATCGCTTATCAGTCGTTCCCGTCGCTGGCGGGTGAAGTGCCGGCGGATATTTCCCGCAGGGGTTTTGTGTTGTCGCTGGCAAGCGGCGTATTTGCGGCGCCGGCGATTCGGCTCAGCGCCAAGGTCGCCTCAAACTGGTATAGTCAGGTCATTCGTCCGCCTGGAGCACTGGCGGAACCGGAATTTCTGAAACGGTGCATCAAGTGCGGGCAGTGTATGCGGATTTGTCCGACGAACGTAATTCAGCCGGCAGGCGTTGAAGGGGGACTTGAAGGGTTGTGGACGCCTGTCCTGAACAACCGAATCGGCTCCAGCGGCTGTCAGTTGAACTGTGTCGCCTGCGGCCAGGTCTGCCCAACCTCCGCAATCAGACCCATCATACTCGATGAGAAAAAGGGCCTCGGCGATTTTGCCGAGGCAGGCCCAATCAAGCTCGGCACCGCCTTTGTGGACCGCGACAGGTGCCTGCCGTGGTCGATGAACAAGCCCTGCATCGTCTGCCAGGAAAACTGCCCCGTCAGCCCCAAGGCCATTTACACACAGGATGTCTTTGAAACCGTAAGGGATGGCATAGTAACAGTCAAAAAGGCGGCAAACAACGCCATCGAGATTGACCGGCATATCCCCTCCGGCAAATTCGGCACCGGCGACTATTACGTCCTCCTTGAGGATGGAAACCGCTATAAGATTGCCTCTAATACCGATACCTCCATAGGGGTTTCTGAGGGTCATTTGCCTTCTGTATCGGGCAAGGTGGCAATACAAGTGCGGCTGCAAAGACCGTGCGTTGACGTTGAAAAGTGCATCGGCTGCGGAATTTGTGAACACGAATGCCCCGTAAGCGGTAAAAGGGCTATAAGAGTATCAGCGGAAGGTGAAACCAGAAGCACAGACAGAAGACTATTGTTAAGGTGATGAATAATGAAAAATGAGCGAAACAATGTCAATAGAAGAAACTTTTTGAAATCAATCGGCGTCGCGGGACTTGGTTCCGTTATGGGCTCAAAGGCGTTTGCTGACTCAAACGAGCCAAATGCTCAACAGCCCACAAAACCGGAACAGGCGCTTCCGCAGGTGCCTACACGCAAATTCGGCAAGACCGGCCAGGACGTCTCGGCGTTGTCATACGGGACGATACAGCTTGAAGATAATCAGGTCCTGCTGATAAGCTCGCTCAAATGGGGCGTTACATACTGGGACACCGCTTCCGGTTACACCAACGGAAACAGCGAGATATGTATCGGTAAATTCCTGGCTGCCCATCCCGATGTTCGCAAGAAAGTCTTTATAGCAACCAAGGCGTCCGGCGCCAGAAGTATGGATGATGTCGAAGACCGGCTGCAGACGTCGCTGAAAAGAATGAATATTGATTTCGTCGACGTATTTTACGGCGTCCACGTGCTGAATAATATGTCGCAACTGACGGAGGAGCACAAAACCTGGGCCGAGAACGCGAAGAAACGCGGGCTGATAAAATACTTCGGCTTCAGCACCCACAGCAATATGGCGAAGAACCTATACGAGGCGTCCAAGCTCGGCTGGGTCGACGCGATATTGACAACCTACAATTTCCGCCTGACAAAAGACGCAGGGATGCAAAAGGCCATTGACGCCTGCCAAAAAGCGGGTATCGCTCTTACCGCAATGAAAACCCAGAAAAGCGTCAACGTCGAAACGGATGAGGACAAAAAGCTGATTGGGCATTTCTCGGCAAAGGGTTTCACCGAGGGCCAGGCGAAGATTAAAGCCGTTTTCGAGGATGAAAGAATCCCCGCGGTCACGGTAGGAATGAATAGTGTTGCCCAGATAACCGAGAACGTCGCGGCAGTCCTCGACAAGACAAAACTTTCGCTGGAAGACAGGATGGTCCTCGAACAATACGCGCAAGCCACCTGCAGCGGGTATTGCGCCGGCTGCGCTAACATTTGCAACGCGGCCGTCCCCCAGGCGCCTTACGTCAGTGACGTTATGCGGTCTCTGATGTATCATAATAGTTATGGTGACAGGCAACTGGCGAGGCAAGTTTTCGCGGAAATACCCGCAGATGTAAGGGCGAGGTTATTGACGGCCGATTATCGGTTCGCGGAACAGCGTTGTCCGCAGCGTATGCCGATTGCCCGGCTTGTCCGGGAAGCCGCCGACAAGCTTGCCTGAAGCAAAATTTCGAATGATGCCCAAATAGCTGCCGGGGACAATCCCGGCAGCTTTTTTCTCTCTGTGACCTGAAAAAATTTTGCCGCTAAGCAAATCATAAACCCTTTATATAAAAGACCTTACGACAAGCCAACTCTTTTTTTCTTGGTGCCGACTACGGGGACAGGTTAGAATACAGTTGTGTAGAGAGGTGTGGCGTTAGAGTTTCGGCTTCGGCGAAGAGGTGATGAGAAAGTTTTACTATAGTTTTTGGCGTCCTTTCACGGTTAACAAAAGGAGAATTTTGATTTTAACTATCGCCACGTATATTGCCCTGTGTTAAAGGACGCGTAGTTTTTACAACCGCTCTTATTGAGCGGTTTTTTTATGCGCCCATTTCCAAAAGGCCTGCCCTGAGCCTGTCGAAGGGTTGACACCCGGCAATCCCCGATTTATGCTTACCTGCTGATTAAATTGGAAAGGGGCCTGCGAATGATAATTGTTACCGGCGGTGCAGGGTTTATCGGCTCGGCGTTAATCGCCGCTCTGAACAAACGAGGTATCAACGATGTTCTTGTCGTTGACCGCCTCGGTTCTGACCAGAGATGGAAGAACCTCGTCAACCTGTCCTTTGCCGACTACCTCGACAAAGAAGACTTTCTCGAAATGACGGCCGAAGATGTGCTACCCTTCTCCGTAGATACCGTCTTTCATCTCGGCGCCTGCTCATCGACCACCGAGACGGACGTTTCATTCCTTATGGACAATAACTTCGAGTACACAAAACAACTGGCTCAATGGACGGTTGACGAAAACATCCGGCTCATTTACGCATCCAGTGCAGCCACCTACGGCGATGGTTCACAGGGTTTCAGCGACGATGAAGAAAAACTCGAAATGCTTCGTCCTCTCAATCCTTATGGTTATTCAAAGCAACTTTTCGACCTGTGGGCAAAGAGAAACGGGCTTCTTGATAAAATCGTCGGCTTGAAATACTTCAACGTCTTTGGCCCCAATGAATATCATAAGGCCGATATGCGAAGCTTCGTCCTAAAGGCCTTCGAGCAGATAAATGCAACGGGCAAGGTCCGCCTCTTCAAATCCTTCAATCCCGATTACAAAGACGGCGAACAGAAAAGAGATTTCCTCTACGTCAAAGACGCGGTTGATATGACCCTTTTCTTTTACGACAACCCCAAAACAGCCGGGATATATAATCTCGGCGCAGGTATCGCCCGAACCTGGAATGATTTGGCGAAAGCTGTCTTTGCCGCAATAGGCAAAAAGCCCAATATCGAATATATCGATATGCCAGATTCAGTCCGCAACCAGTACCAATACTTTACCGAAGCCGACATAGCTAAAATCCGAAGTGCCGGCTACAAAAAACCAATCACCTCCCTCGAAGAGGCCGTCAAAGACTACGTCCAAAATTACCTACAGAAGGGCTGGTGAAAAATGAAGAAAGTTTTGGGTTACTTCCTCAAGGGGCTGCTGATATTCCTGCCGGTCGCGGCAACCATATTCATATTCATCTGGGCATTCACCAGTATTGATAAGCTCTTGCGAAATATACTGGGGATAAAAATCCCGGGGCTGGGTCTGGCGGCGACCGTTGTTCTGATAACAATCATAGGGGCTTTGACCTCCAACGTCATCGGCAGGAAACTCTTTGAATGGCTGGACCGGATTTTGAAAAAAGTGCCGCTTGTCAAGCTGCTATACAGTTCCATCAGGGACCTCGTAGAGGCATTCGCGGGCGAGAAGAAGAAGTTCGATAAACCGGTTCTGGTGACACCTGTGGCCGGCACGGATATGAAAGTGCTTGGTTTTGTCACAAAGGAGGGGTTGCAAAACCTCGGCCTAAACGATTATGTGGCGGTTTACCTGCCGCAATCTTACAACTGGGCCGGCAATATCATCCTGCTGCCTAAGCAATCAGTCCAGCCGTTGAGTGTCGATAGCACCGAGGTAATGACATTTATCGTCTCCGGCGGTGTCTCAGGACACAGCCAGCCCGGCAAACCAAACCGATAACCCATTAGTCCGATGCCGTTTACGCCATATCATTTCGGGCCACGCCTGTAATTCCGGCACAACTCCAATTACTTGCCTGTCTGTCGAACATTCCTTATAATCCCCTCCAAGATTTTAATTTTTCATTTGGAAGGACTATGCAGGTGTCAATCGCTGAAGAAGTTAAATTGCTAAAACGCGGGACGGTGGAGATTTTCACCGAGCAGGAGCTGGCTGAAAAGCTTTCCAACGCAGCCAAAGAAAAACGCCAGCTTCGAATAAAGCTTGGCCTGGACCCCACAAGCCCGGATATTCACTTGGGGCATACGGTCGTCCTGCGGAAGATGCGCCAGTTCCAGGACCTCGGGCACAAGGCCGTTTTGATTATCGGCGATTACACCGCCCGAATAGGCGACCCGACGGGTCAGAACACCCCCCGTCCGATACTGTCGGGTGAGCAGATTGAGAAAAACGCCAAAACCTACTTCGAGCAGGCAGGTAAAATCCTCGATACCTCCAGCGAAAAACTCGAAGTGCGCTATAACTCCGAATGGCTCGCAGGTCTTAACCTTGCCGACCTGATAAAACTCGCAAGCAATATGACGGTAGCGAGGATGCTTGAACGCGACACCTTCGACCTGCGATACAAACGCGGCGATGCCATCGGGGTGCATGAGTTTCTGTATCCGCTTATGCAGGGCCACGACTCGGTTATCATCAAAAGTGATGTCGAACTGGGCGGCACAGACCAGACCTTCAATAACCTTGTAGGAAGAGACCTCCAGCGTCTCGCGGGCCAGTCGCCTCAGGTTGTCATTACCGTCCCCATCCTTGTCGGCTTGGACGGCAAGGAGAAAATGAGCAAATCCAAAGGCAACTACATCGGCGTCACCGATAGCCCCGGCGATATGTTCGGCAAGGTGATGAGCATTTCCGACGATATGATGGAAAATTATTTTACCCTGCTTACCGACCTGCCCACCGAAAGAATCGCCGAACTGACCAATTCCCAAAAGACCCACCCGAAGGAGGCCAAAGTTCTGCTGGCTAAGACGATTGTCTCGCAGTTTTACGATTGCAGGGCCGCCGATACTGCCGCCGAGCAATTTGATAAGGTCTTCGCCCAAAAGCAACTGCCTGATGAAATGCCTGAAATTGAATTGCCGCCCGAACCCATATCAGTCAAGCAATTGCTCGTGACCTGCAAGCTGGTCGAGACCGGCGGCGAAGCGAAACGGATGTGCGCACAATCAGCCGTTACCATCGACGGCCAAAAGATTACCGACCCAAACGCCCAAATCACTCCCACAACCGGAATGACCATCCAGGTCGGCAAACGCAGATTCGTAAGAATTACGACCGGCTAACCAAGTTTGTCAATCCTTGCCGGTTTCTCATCATATCCATAGCGGATTGCAGATGAACGCCTCCGGACGCTCACGCGTGCGTTGTAAAGATGTCGCGGGCGATGTCCTCACCCGCCTGGCTGGCATAGTAATGCTCCACTGCCTTCCGGCCTTTGGTTTCGAATGTCTGCGCTGATGAGAAGGTGCTGCTTTTCATCAGAACGGCGATGACTATGCACGCGGCGGCGTTGGCAAATGATTGTTTGTACCTGGAGCATCTTTCGATAATGCTCAGGTCGGGGCGGGCGTTTCGGAGATGTTCGGCTTTGGTTGTTGCTCGCAGGCAATGTTTGAGCACGCCGATTGCCTGTGTATTGGCGCGCATCAGCAAATTGAGATTGTGCGGCTGAGATTTTAACAGAGATATTGCGAGTTCGACTTTGCCGAGACGCGCCAGTCGTCGCTGGCAGCGCGGGCAGTTTGCGATGTGATTTTGTATCCAGTGTCGGTCGGGGCTGAAACTGCCGGCCAGTAGCCGGAGTACCCGGTCTCTCAGTTGTCTGCAATAGTTTTTCTCTTTCACGGCCCACATATTGTCAAGCGGTCTCCTTTCTCATCCACGCAGCCAAAAGCTGCACTGCTTTGCATCTGTAAACCCGCGCAGTCGCAGCCGTTATTCCTAAAATCCCTCCGACCTGCTCATACGGCAGGTCACCCAAATCATGCAGAGTTACGACGTCACGAAAGTGGTCCGGCAGCCTTGCAATGCCCGCTCTTAAGGCCTCCGTCAAATACCGGCTGTCAAGCTCGCTTGCAGGGTGGCTCGTATTGCTTTTGGTGGTTATTCTTGGCGAGAGCTTGTTTTCGACAAGCTTGTGTCTGAGGATTGATATGGCTATGTTGCTTGCCGAGCGAAAGACATACGCCTTTACGTTTTCGGGCTTGCATCCATACTCGTGATGTGCAAGTTTCAGGAATGTGTCCTGATATACATCGCAAACGTCCTGCTCGTTGCCGAGTATCCGCCAGAGCATATTGACCAACTCCCGGCCGTGTCGCTGCATCGCGCAGAGAACCCACCCCTGCGTCTGTTCCAACGACTTCGGGACAGGAATATCCCAAAGCAACTCGATACTAACAGCCCTGCCAGCCATAATGGCTCCTAATTTTAAGACGCGCTGTGTATCTATATGTTAACGGGAATTTGGTGCTCAGTGATAAAAAATCTTGATTTTCCCGGATAACGTTTTGCCCTGCCGGCGCGTCAGTATTTACAAAGGGTCGCTCGAAAAGCACGGTCATACTTTTGGGCAGGTGCGAGCAAATGGCTATAAGTCTTTATAGAGACAAATCTTATAAACGAAAAACCCGGCCTGGCGATGTCGTTGCCATAGTCGATGAGCTGCTTGCAAAGGCCGTGGATGCCGGTGCCAGTGATATTCATTTTGAGCCGACCGGCTCCGAGCTGGTAGTAAAGTTTCGTCTTGACGGGGTGCTGAACGCCGTTGAATCGCTCCCTAAGTCCATATCTGACAATGTGATTGCCCGGCTGAAGGTCCTCGGTGGGCTTCTGACGTATCACAATGATACACCGCAGGAGGGCAGGATTGAGCTTGACGGCGGTCGGGCCGATGTTGTTGACAGGCGGCTTGCAGTTTTTCCGACGATACACGGCCAAAGGGCTGTTGTGAGGGTTTTTTACCAAAACACACAATTGACGGACCTCGAACAGCTTGGGTTCTCACCGGCGATATATGCTGCGCTGAAACAAATTGCCTGCACTAATCAGGGCATATTGTTGGTAACGGGCCCGGCAGGCAGCGGCAAAAGCACCACCCTCGCTGCCGTGCTGCGGCACATCCAAAAGCGGTTTGGGGGCAAGAGTATTGTAACGCTCGAAGACCCTGTGGAAATTCGCCTTGAGGGCGTCACACAGGTTCAAATCACACCTTTCGGCCAGATGACTTTTCCGACGGCCCTGCGGTCGCTGCTTCGTCAGGACCCGCAGGTCTTGATGATAGGCGAAATCCGGGATGCCGAAACAGCCAGGATTGCCATTGAGGCGGGGCTTACGGGCCATTTGCTTATGAGCACGATGCACAGCGGCACAGCTACTGCGGCGCTGCTGCGTCTCCTTGAGATGGGTATCGAGCCGTATCAGGTCACGTCGAGTGTTTCAGCGGTTCTAAATCAGCGGCTCATCCGCCGACTTTGCGATAAATGCAGACGCCGGCTCGATACCGGGGCTTTCGAGCCGGTCGGCTGTGATGAATGTTTAGGGACGGGGTTCAGGGGCAGGATGTTGATGGCGGAGCTGGTCCAGCTCGACAGCCCACTGCGCAAAGCGATTCTCGCCAAAACCGACGCCGACGAGCTTGAAAGGATTCTGAGCGAAAAGGGGCATACGGGAATGCTCGATGATGGCAAGCGTCTGGTTGCCGACGGCCTGACGACGCGGGAGGAACTGGATAAGGTATGCGGCCTTGCCGGGAACAGTTGAAAGTTGGAAAGCAAGATGAGGATTAAAGATGGCGACGTTCGAATATAGTGCGATGACGGTTTCGGACCGGCTGATGAAAGGCGTCATAGAGGCCGGCTCAGTGCAGGAGGCAACCGAGCTGCTCGAACAGATGCGGCTCAAGGTCAATTCGCTCGAAAAAGCAAGACCCGAAAGGCCGAAGACGCCTATCGCCAGAACAGAGTTTTTGCTTTTCAATCAGCAGCTTGCCTCGCTTACAAAGGCGGGGATTCCTTTGGAAAGGGGGTTGCGAGAGCTGTCGAAGGACGTGGCATCAAGGCCGATGCGCAAGCTGATAGATTCGATTGCTATCGACCTTGAAGCCGGGATGAGCATTGAACGGGCCTTTGAGAAGAGGAAAGAGCACTTTCCGCCGCTCTATGGCCGAATACTAAAGGCCGGTGTTGAAACGGGCCGGCTAAGCGAGATGCTGACGAGCTTGAACCGACACCTCGAGATTTCCAACCAGACGAGGCGGATAGTGTTCGAGGCGATGGCTTATCCGGCGGTTGTCTTTGTTATGGGCCTTATCATCATCACCTTTGTGCTGCTGTTTCTGATTCCACAGTTTAGAAGTGTGCTCGAAGAAATGGTGGGAGGGGCGTTGCCTGCGGTGACCCTGCTGGTTTTTGCCTTGTCGGAGCACGTTGGGTATCTTTGGCTGGCTTTGGGTGTTGTGTTTGTTGTGCTGGTCGGCATCAACGCACTTCTCTGGTCGTCCCCGGCGGGACGCAGATTCAGAGAATCGATAATTCTGCGAATGCCTGTATTCGGGTCGTTGCTTCACAGCGGCATATTAAGCAAGATGGCGGAAGCGATGGCGATGATGGTCGCTGCCGGCTGCGATATGCCGACCTGCCTCAGGTTGAGCGCCGATGCCACTGGCAGTGACAAGATGGTCAGGGAAAGCGACATTATTGCCGGGCAAATCGAGCAGGGGGCAAATATCCTCGAGGCCGGCAATCTCTGCCGGGTTATGCCGCGTTTCTTTCTCTATTCGATTCAGTTGGGCACACAGCGAAATGAGCTGCAGGATAGTCTGCGCAGTTTAGGTGATATGTATGCTCAACAGGTCCGCTGCACACAGATCCGGCTGCAGGCGGTGCTCCTGCCCGTTATGCTCGTTTTTGTTGGCTTTTTCATAATGCTGTGCATCCTTGCTATGTTCCTGCCAATGATAAAGATAATTACAACTCTGAGTGTAGGATGATTGGGCTATGCTTGTTGCTTTGGTGATTGCGGTGCTGTTTGTCTGCGGGGTGCTGGCTTTTTTCAGGCCGGGCCTGGGATTTATCGCAAGTGCGGCGTTGGGCATAGCCCTTGTGGTGTCGGGTCTTGCCAACGAGTGGATAGAGTTGGTTGTTGCGGGGCCTGCCGTTTTTTTAGTGGCGCTGGTGGCAATGGGTATTTTCAGCCGCCAACAGGAGCGAGGCCTGTGGGCTCGAACTCTGGCAAGGTGGATTCTTGCAGCTTGTGGTTTGCTTTTGCTTGTGGTTGTTAGTTTTGCGTTTTTCGGCCGCGGGGGTTCATTTGGGCTGATGGCTGTGCTGATGGTTGTAGGCGCTGCCAGCGATGTGATTGCAACATCGGGATTGACCACGGCTGCTTACGTGATATCCACAATCGCCTCGAGCGCGCGACAGAATCTTCCGCTGCCGACGGCAATGGAGATGGCTGCGGCTGGCCAGGGCGACAAACGGGCAAGGATACTTCGAGATATAAAGAAGTGGCTTGTGGAGGGTTACTCCCTGAGCGAATCGCTTAAACGGGGGTATGCGAGGTGTCCGGGTTATGCAGTGGCGTTGGTTGCGGTCGGAGAGCGAATCGGGCAGGTTCCACAGGCGCTCGGTGCGCTGGAACAGGATTTGGTCGCAAAGGTGAGTCTCAGCAGGAAAGTCAGGCACATTCCTTCATTTTATCCGCCGATAGTGCTGTTTGTGATGTTTATCGTCGTATTACTTCTTATGACATTTGTCATCCCGAAGTATGACGAGGTCCTTAAGGAAATGGTCAGCGGCGAGTTACCGGCAGCAACGATAGTGCTGCTGCGAATCGCCAGGTTCATAGCATACGATTTTGGCTGGCTGTTAGGATTGCTCCTGATTCTGGGATTTGTGATTGGCGGGATGGTTTATGTTCGCATCAAGGCAAGGCCTCGCCGGCCCGACAAACCCTACGCAATCTCGCGCATCGGTGATTTTATCAGGTGGCATCTGCCTTTACTTCGGTGGTATGAGTGGAATCGTGCAATGCAGCGAATTGCGGGGATGCTGCGATTGTCACTTAATGCCGGCTGCACGGTCAACGAGGCGATTGCCAATACGCTCCGGCTGGATATCAACGAGTGCTTCAAGACAAGATTGAAGGAATGGCTCGACAGGGTTGAGCGTGGAGACGATATCAGCCAGTCCGCCCAGCAGTGCGGCCTGGGAAGCGCTATGGCGTGGGCCTTTGCCGATATGCACAACCACCGCAATACTCTGGATGTCCTGGAGACGCTGGAGTCGTCGTACCGCTGGGGCTACAGCCGGGCGGCCACTTTGGCCAGGTTCATAATCGGGACTTGCGAGACGCTTTGCCTGGGGCTTATGGTGGGATTCATCGCTTATGCTTTTTTTTCTCCGCTGATTGCAGTTATATACGCGACGGCGGAATCGATTGTGCCGTAACGAGGTGAAATCGTGACCAGGGAAAAGGTAATATATCACGGTTTTATAATGACGGAGCTGATTGTCTCGCTGACGGTTCTGGCAATGATTTTGATTGCCTTCGCAATATCGCTGGATGGCTTCAAGCGGCTGAACCACTACCAACTTGTCAGACAGCACTGTATATCAGCGGCCCAGGCCACACTTGACAGCATTGCCGTTACCGGCGCTGGGATTGACGAGGGCGACTTGAAACGGCTGTGGCCCAACGTAAGTATTCAAATTGACGAATCGGAGGGGACAGGTCACTGGAAAGGATTGAAACTGATTACTGTAACAGCGAGCAGCGCAAGTCTCACCAAAAAGGCAGAGGTTTGCTTATCGCGGTATTTCCAAAAAGATGATGTTTCTATGGGCACAGGGCGGCGACTATCCGCTTTGCAGGAACGATAAGATGCGCAAGGGCTATTTACTGGTCGAAATAATAGTGTCCCTGTCTGTTTTGGTACTGGTCTCGGTGACTCTGGAGCGTTTTTTCAGAACGTTTGCATACGAGCTGCCGAGAGATTCTCGGCTGGTTCAGGAAAGTTGTGTCCTTAACAACGCAGTCAGCCGTATGCGGGCTGACGTCTCTTCGGCAAAGATAGTATCGGAGCAGGTCGGTGGTTCCAACGAAACCGCTGCGATGATAATCCAATTGCCTGATGAGATGGTCCGCTATGAGTTTGAGGATGGCCGGATTATTCGCCAAAGAGTTGGTGCTGTCCGGGACTCGATTGCCTGGTCGTTGCCGCACGGAAGAGTCGAGTGGCGGGTCTGGCGCAGAGATAAAACGGGTTATGCGGTCGAGGTAATGACATATATCGAGGACAAAGACCTCGGCCATATACAGAGAAAGATGGCCAACAGCTATCTGTTTTTTGCCGGCACGTTATGCGGAGCCGTCGAATGAAAACCAGAAAGACAAGACAAAATGGTTTCGTTCTGATTTTTGTCATTGTTGTCCTTGCCCTGATTGGGATGTATATGATTGTCTTGACCGGCGACTCCAACACCATCATTTTCCAGACTAACCGCGTCTATCTTGAGGCGTGCAAGCAGAACCTTGCTGCCAGCGGATTGATTTGGGCAAAGAAAAATGTCGATAACGCAAAGCCCGCAACCGGCGTCTTTGAGCTGGACGCTGCGGCTATGAATATTCGTGGCGCTGTTCTTAACGTCACTGTGTCCCCAGGGGAAAACAGAGCATCGCAAGTCCGGATAATCGCCTCCTGCAGTCGAGCCAGGCAAACCGTTACCTCTTCAATGAAATTTAATATCGAAACCCAGCCGTAAGGCCGAAAACCAAACGGCGCTCCCTGTGCACCAGAAATGGACGACTGGGCGGTACAGGACTTGAACCTGTGACCCCCTGCGTGTAAGGCAGGTGCTCTAGCCAACTGAGCTAACCGCCCGTAAAACACAAAACGCACTTGTGCAATTGCAGCGGTCCACGACGTTGCTCATTATACTGAAACCATCTACAATGTCCAACCGTTGTGGTATGCAGGATGAATGAGCTGCTCGGCTTCCGGTGCGTTGGTCGCCGTCATACTCTTGGCGTCCCAGTAAATTTTTTTGCCTGTGCGCAGCGCGACGTTGCCCAGCAAGACCACCTCCGTCATAGGTCCACTATAAGAAAAATCGGAGCAGGCCCTCGTGCCCTTCTTGCACGCGTCTATCCAGTCTCTGAAATGGTCGCCACCGACTCGTGGGATTGTCTTCGGCGGCTGTTTATATTCTTTCATTTTTGACTGGGGGATTATTTGCGGAGTGCCTCCCCAGCCGTCGCACATAATCTTGCCTTTATCACCGATGAACAATATGCCGTTGCCGCCGCCGGTAAGTCGTCGCTCTTCTTCGAGCTCTTCGGGCTTGGGTGGCAATATGCCGCCGGAGTACCAAACCACCTTGACGGGCGGCATCTTTCCGCTAGCGCCGAATTGGTAATAGTAAACCGCTGCAATGGGTGCTGTCTCATCAGTAAACTTTGTCGAGCTTGCCTCGACGCTTTCCGGATGGCCCAAATCCAGCGCCCAGAAAGCCGGGTCCATATTGTGACAGGCCATATCGCCCAGCGTGCTGTTGCCGAAGTCCCACCACGCCCGCCAAAAGGCCGGGTGATACGCGGGATGGTAAGGTCTTTGGGGGCTTGGTCCCAGCCAAAGGTCCCAGTCAAGCCCCTTAGGCACAGGCGGCCTTTCCGTGGGTCTTGTTGGGGGAGTATGTTCCTGCCTGCCCTGGTGATTGCTCCAGGAATGAACCTCTTTTACATCGCCGATAGCGCCGTCGCGTATCCATTCGACTGTCATACGGATTCCCTCGCCGGAATGGCCCTGATTGCCCATCTGAGTGACAATACCCGCCTCTTTGGCTGCCTGTGTTATCTTTCTTGCCTCGAAAATACTGTGGGTGAGCGGTTTTTCGCAATATACGTGCTTTTTGTTTTTGATTGCCCACATCATCGCAATTGCGTGGTTGTGGTCGGGCGTAGCAATCAAAACAGCATCGATATTCTTTTGTTTATCGAACATTTTGCGAAAATCCACATGCCCCGCGCACTTGCTGTAATTTTTAGTCTCTTCTTTGCGCGAGTAGTGCTCGTCAACAATTCTTAAAGCGGGGTCTCGTCCGGTTATTTCTTCCAGCCAGGGGGATTGTGTCTTCTCGGCCACGTCGCAAACCGCGATTACCTGCACATCGGAGCATTCGAGAATCGCTTTCATATCGTTAATGCCCTGACCTCCCGCGCCGATGAGGGCGACGTTAAGCTTTTCAGATGGAGGCGTGAAGCCGGCGCCTCCAAGGACGTATCGTGGTAAAATGGTAAAGCCGAGGGTTGAACCGATTGCCCCGGTTAAAAATCCTCGGCGGGAAATTCCGTTTGTTTTCAACGAGCAGGTCTTTTTCAAGTTTCGCATAAGTCTGTTGCTCCTTTGGCCAACCGGGTGTGGACTAATCTTGCGTTTTTTTGGCCCTTGCGTCAATGTTTTTGATTGCTTATTATATCCGCTCAAGCCAGGGCAGATAGCTTACAAAAGGCGATTTGAGGTGAGCTTATGACCGTTGTTGAAGCGATTTGCAAGAGGTATTCGTGCAGGGCCTATCAGGATAGGCCCGTCGAGCAGGACAAGCTCGACAAGATTTTCGAGGCGGCCAGGCAGGCGCCTTCGGCGAAGAACCTGCAGGACTGGCGATTCGTCGTCGTAACCGACAAAAAACGCAAACAGCAGGTGGCCAATTGCACGAACCAGGCGCAGGCATTTGGGCAGGCGGGGGCAATTATAGCGGCCTGCAGCATCTGCAGGGACACGATGCGATGCGGCCAGCAGATTGCACCGATTGATGTCGCCATTGCGCTGGAGCATATCGCACTTGCCGCGACGGAGCTTGGGCTGGCGACCTGCTGGATTGGCTCGTTTGATACGGAGAAGGTAAGACAAATTCTGGAGATACCGAAGGATATTGCTATAATTGAGTTGATGGCCCTTGGCTATCCCGCGGATGGCAAAAGGCAAACGACGCGGGAGCCGATGGAGAATATCGTCTGCTACAACAAGTGGCAGTTTTGATTCTTGTGCTTCGTAGCTAAATCCGCCTGCGGCGGGTTTAGCGAAGTAGTATTGGGGACGTGGTGTAACGGGAGCACACCGCGGTCGCATCGCGGAAATGAGGGTTCGATTCCCTTCGTCTCCATTCGGCTCGCTGCGCTCGCTCATAACAGGCTATTCAGGGCGTTGCTGGTGCGGGGTTGGCGAGCATTGTTTGATTTGGGTCGGCAAATCTGCGTTTTGCGACTTGGCTGTGGGCGGCGAAAACATTGAGGGCGTGCCGGACCTCCAGTTGTCTCTCGCGTTGTGAAATATCCCTGTGCCAGTCGGCGAAATCCTGCATTTGGCTGCGAAGCCGCTGTGAGTCCAAAAAGGCGGCATATTCAGTTTTTTGCTCCTCAAAGTTCTCCAGCATGTTGACGAATATGTCCTTTTCTCCCCGCACGGACTCAAGTTGCTCCGTGGTGATGCTGAGATTTTCAATGGCCGAATCGAAGCGGGAGGCAGGAGGGATATGGGTCGGCGTGTTGCAGCCGACTATCATTAGCAAGCATAAGGTAATGGCCGTAATTCTCATCGTTGTGCTTCCTACTAATTATACACTTTCGCAGTCCTTAATCAAGTGAAAATGACGGCATTTGACGGGGTAGGCCTCGTCGGGTATAATTGCGAAGACGATTGTAGTATCGCAGGCGGTTTTCCTTTGAAAGGTTCATTCTATATGGTGGTTAAGAGCACGGTTGCTGATGTTTTTCGGCCCAGCGCGGGGGTATCGGCGGTTCTTTACGACGCGATTATCATCATTTGCGGGTCGCTGGTAGTGGCCTTGAGTGCCCAGATAAGGATATATCCTGGCTTTAGTCCGGTTCCGATTACCGGCCAGACGTTTGCCGTTTTGATGCTGGGTGCATTGCTCGGTTCCCGGCGAGGCGGTTTGGCGATGCTGGCGTATCTTGTCGAAGGGGCTTTGGGGCTGCCGGTCTTTGCTGCCGGCGTTGGGCTGCCGGTCCTGTTTGGGCCGACTGGCGGTTATCTTGTCGGCTTTATTGCGGCGGCATATCTTGTCGGCAGGTTGGCCGAAAGGGGCTGGGACAGGCAAATCGCCACGACCGTCGCGGCGATGATTGTCGGCAACGCCGTGTTACATTTGTTTGGCTTCACCTGGCTGGCTGTCCTGACCGACGTAAAGACGGCGTTTGTAACGGGCGTTTACCCTTTCATTTTGGGGGACCTCTTGAAAGTAGCGCTTGCGGCGGCTGTTTTACCGGTGGGCTGGAAACTGTTGGGCTACTTGAATACTGCCGCAGGCCGAAGATAACCGGCCCTGAGCGGGAAATTAGCTACTGAGTCCCCGGTTGGGTGTTTTGGCGATACAGAGTATCCAACTCTTTTCTACTTTCGCTCAAGCCGTTTTGGATACTTTCTATTTCGACTTTGGACAGAGAAATCTGCCCCTGAACGCCGGTCAGCTCCGACTGGACGGTTTCGAGGTTTCGCCTGGCCTTATTGAGGTCGGCCTGGATTCTTTCCAGTTCGGTCCTGGATAACGCGATTCGATTCTGGATGCGGGCGAATTCGACTTTCGAGCCGGCCAGTTGGTCCTGCATCGCTTTGACGTTCTGGTTTGAGGTAGTCAGGTCATTATATCTATCCTGGAGCATTGTATAGTCAGCATTGAGGTCGTCCAGGTGGGTTTTGGCGTCTATATATAGCCAGAAGACGGTAACCACGATGATTATGTTGACAGCGATGAGGCCTGCAGTAACCAGTTTGGAGGCGATTGTCGGACGTGACTTGATTAGTACGTCGGCGTTTTCCGCGACTTGGTCGGCTTCGAATTCGCTCAACTGGTCTGTGGGGACATCAACGACGAATTTCTGACCTTTGAATTTTCTTATCTGAATAACGCCGAGCTGGCCCTGCTGTTCAACGATGTCACTGGAGATTCCCTGGCGTGCGGCGTATTCGTCTAAGGGGACGAGCGCCCGCTTAAAGTGCGAAAGCGGCTCGGTCTTTTGTGCAGCCGTATCGCCCCCGCTTATTTCTTTGTCGGGCGCCTTATGCGAATTTGACTGGTTATTATCCATACTTTCCGGCTTACCGGCCTGCTCTGCATATTAGTAAACAGGGATAATCTACCAGTGATAGGTGAATAATGCCAGCAAAAATCGCCCAACCGACAGCCTGATGTGCAGATTGTGTATCTGCCACAGTCCAGTCCCTCGAACAACGAAGGTCTTTTGCTGTTTTCACTCCTGAAAGATTAGCTTTTATCGGAACCTGCGTTCTGCAAGTCGTCGAGCGTATCCAGAACCACGGGGATGTGGACGTAAGCCGGCCCGCCCGCCATTACGACGGCTACCGAGGCGGCTTCGAGAATCTGTTGTCTGCTGGCCCCGGCTTCCAGACATTTTTGCGTATGTGCCCGGATGCACGGCGGGCAGTGCATTGCCACGCCTATACCTAAGGCGATAAGCTCCTTTTCTTTGGCGGTCAGTGCGCCGTCTTTCATAACTTTGGCGAATAGTCCGCCGAAGCCCTGGACCGTGTCAGGAATCTCGGCCTTCATTTTGTCCATATCTGCCTTGAACTTTGCAAAGTATTCCCTGGTCTTGTCCATTACTATAGCCCCATAGAATTTTCTGTTCAGACTCTCATAAAGGCCTCTGGGAGCGCCTCAATGATGTCGGTTGCGATTAAGCTAATCTGTCCCATCTTTTTCGCCGCGATGTCACCGGCCAGCCCGTGGACGTAAACAGCAAGCACGGCTGCGTCGAAATTGCTCAGCCCTTGGCCAACCATCGCGGCTATCACGCCCGTCAGAACGTCGCCTGCGCCGGCAGTGGCCATACCGGGGTTTCCCGTGTTGTTGATATAGACCTTTTCGCCGTCGGTAACGACAGTGCCTGCTCCTTTGAGTACGACGGTCGTCCTGGTTTTGTTTGCGAGCATTGCCGCCTGGCTGCGTCTGTCGACGAACAGAGGGTCTCTAAAAAGTCCGGCCCAGAGGCGTTTCATCTCGCCGGGATGCGGCGTCAAAATCAAATCTGCTTTTGCGTGGTCCGGCCAGTCATTTATCCTGCTGAGATTATTCAACCCGTCGGCATCAATAATCAGCCGAAGTCCTTCCTGCGCCAGCAATTTTTGGAGCACCGAACATACGCCTTGTGTGACGCCGACACCCGGCCCAAAGGCGATGCAGTCGTTGTCGGGTATGAGATTCAGGATGGTGTTGGTTGCGTTGGCGGCGATTCGACCTGCGCTATCCTCCGGCAGTGGGACGGTTGTGAAAGATGGCTCTATGGACGCGACGACAGGCAGGACGCTTTTAGGTGTGGCTACTCTTACTAATCCTGCTCCCGCCCGAAGGGCGGCCCTGCCCGCCAGCGCCGCCGCTCCGCTCATACCGATGCTGCCGGCGATGATGCAAACCCTTCCGAAGTCGCCCTTGTGGGCGTCTCGTGCACGCGGTTTTAACTTTGGTATTTTCTTTATTGTCCGCATACTCGCCTCAGTCAGCTTTTGCGTCGATTTTTCTGTTTATGAGTGTGGCAGTGACGGCCGCCGAAAAACCGTTGTCGATATTAACCACGGTAACGCCTGCGGAGCAACTGTTGAGCATTGTCAGAAGGGCGGAAAGTCCCTCGAAGCTGGCGCCGTAGCCGACGCTGGTGGGCACGGCGATTACCGGGCAGCTTACAAGCCCGCCGACCACGCTGGCAAGCGCCCCTTCCATTCCCGCCACCACGATAACGACGTTGGCGTTCTGCAGCTTTGGCACATGGGCTAACAGCCGATGCAGACCCGCAACGCCGACATCGCAAATTAGTTCCGTCCGCTGGCCCATAATCTCCGCGGTAACCTTTGCCTCATAAGCAACGGGCAAATCGGCAGTGCCGGCGGTTACTATCGGCAGCACCGACTTCGATGGCGGCAGTTGCCTTTGTTCGAGCACGATTGCCCTGGCTGGTTTCTCGTAGCGGGCAAGGGGGAATTGGCCCGTCCGGGCAATTGCTTCAAAGACGTTTTCTTCAGCCCTTGTTGCTAATACGTTGTTGCCCTTTGCCGCCAAAGCCGAGAAGATTTTGATTATCTGCTCGGTTGTCTTGCCGGGGCAATAAATGACCTCAGGGAAACCCTGGCGAATCTGGCGATGATGGTCCACGCAAGCAAAGCCGAGGTCCTCGTATGGCAGATGGCGAAGCTTCTCGACGGCCTCGTCAATGGTAACCTCGCCCGACTTAACCTGCTGCAACAACTGTTTTAACTGTTCCGGCTGGATATAATGACTCCTTAACCGCTGGCCTTCGGCTCAAGCGTCAGGTCCGCGAAAAGCCCTGCCTTGTATTTGTAATATGCCAGCGAAGCTACCATAACGGCGTTGTCGGTGCAATACGGTTTCGGTGCGACTAATAGCTTCTTAGCGGGGACGTATGATTGGCACATCTTCGCAAAGGCGGCCCGAAGCGAGCTGTTCGCCGCGACACCGCCGCCTAAAAGAACCGTCTTGGCGCCGACCATTTCGACGGCTCGCTGGGTCTTTTCCATCAGCACGTCAACCACCGCCGCCTGAAAAGATGCCGCAATGTCAGCGATTTGCTGTCGGCTCATCGAATCAATTCTGCTTTGGCCCTTCATATCCTGTCCCCTGCAATGATAAAGCACGGCGGTCTTGATGCCGCTGAATGAAAAGTCCAGCGACTCCGGCCCCAGCAGGGAACGCGGAAAGTTAATTGAGCGGGGGTTGCCCGTCTGTGCTGCCTTTTCGATTGAAGGGCCGCCCGGATACGGCAGTTTCAGAATCGTGGCGACCTTGTCGAATGCCTCGCCTGCGGCATCGTCAATACAGCGACCAAGCAGCTTTAATTCAAGCGGCGACTCGCACTCATAAAGGCAGGTGTGCCCCCCTGAGACAATCAGTGCAACCGCGGGCAATTGCAGCTCCTGCTCGGCCAGCATCGCCGACTGCAGGTGGGCGTGAAGATGATTGACTGCTATGAGCGGTTTGTCCCAGGCGACGCTTAAGGTCTTTGCCGCGGTAACGCCCACAACCAGCGCAACAGCCAGCCCCGGCTGATTTGCCACGGCGATTGCAGCAATGTCGTCTTTGGTGACGTCGGCTGCATTCAGCGCCTCAGTTATCACAGGGTATATATTCTCAAGATGTGCGCGTGAGGCGATTTCCGGCACCACGCCACCGTACTTTTCGTGCAGCTTGGCCTGCGAAGTAACAATTGATGATTTAATGGTCCGGCCGTCGGTGACTACAGCCGCGGCCGTTTCGTCACAACTGGTTTCGAGCCCCAGAATATTGACGGACTTCGCGAGCATGGGGCCGATATTAGCTGGATGAAATAAATATGTCAATGCAGGGTAATAGGGCGTGTGAAATACCGATTAACTACGGAACGTCGGTTTTCGCGTTAACTGCAGATTCGTCTTTGATGTGTCCCTGTTTATATTGCTCTATCATATCACGCAGCCGGTTGACCAATTCGTTATCCTGGGTGGCGCTGGCCAGTGCCAATGCTTCCTGCGCGGCTTTAACAGCCATCTCGAACTGGCCTGCAGCCGCATAGCTGACGGCCAGTGCCTCAAGCACTACGGGGTCTTGATGTTTTGTTAAATCGGCCGCTTGCATGGCAATTCTGACCGCGCTATTAGGGTCACGAACTTCAGAATCCGGGCATGTAGCCAAAATTCCTGCCAACAAGATTGCCGGTTCGTACCAGGATGGCTTCAGTTGCATTGCCTGTTTAAGATGTTCAATCGCCTCACGAGGCGCCTCCGCCATCGCTAAAGCGACCCCCATATTATAATGGGCCTCGGCATTATTGGGTTCAAGACGAACGGCCTGACCAAAATGACCGATTGCTTCGTCGAGTTTGTTTTGCGATGCGAGCAAATTACCTATCTTCGTATGAAGTTCAATATCGTCGGGCTTAAGCTGCAGGATCTTACGATAATGAATGGCCGCTTCCTCGAATTTGCCCTGCGATTCAAATAACATTGCCAGGTTGCGGTGGGCCTCGACAAAATCCGGCTTGGCCTGCAGGGCGTTCTGAAATTGGCCGACTGCTTTATCGAATTCGCCTCTTGATTGAAGCCCGATGCCGAAAAGGTTGTATGCCTCGGCATCTTCAATATCGATATGCAAAACCTGTCGATAATAGTTAATCGCTACGTCGAGCTTGTTCTGCAGAGCAAGGGCGTAGATTAAATTGTAATGCGCTTCGGAAAAATCGGGCTTGATACGAAGTGCCCGGTTGTAGCAATCGATTGCCTCCTCGAGTTTACCCTGCATTTGCAGTGTGGTTCCGAGATTGTTGTACGCCCCTGGATACAAAGGCTTGATTTTCAAAGCTTGACGGTAGTGATTGACTGCCTCGTCGAGCTTGCCCTGCTCCGATAACGCATTGGCCAGGTTGTTATGTGCATAGGCATGCTCGGGTTTAATTCTCAGGGCCTCGTAGTACTGGTTGATTGCTTCATCAAGTTTACCAAGTGATTGAAGAGTATTACCCAGATTATAGTGTATGTTGGCATTGTTCGGTTCACCTTGTAAAGCTTGGCGATACTGGTCGGCCGCTTCGTCAAACTTGCCTTGTAACCTAAGTGTCAAAGCCAGGTTATTGTGTACGTCAGCAGCGCTTGGTGAGATCCGAACAGCCCGGCGGTAGTAGGTCTCTGCTTCATCAAGCTTGCCTTCTCGCTGAAATGCATAGCCCATCATCAGGTTTGTCTGTGTCGCATCCGGAGACTGCGCCAAAAAATATTTACTAAGACTCATCGTGCTGCGCCAATGCACCAGGTGTTTGCGCGTGCCGACCGACTCAGCACCGGCTGAAATTAATACGACAATTACTATCACTATATGCCATATAAGAGTTTCATTTACGCTGTAAACCCAGGCCGCAAATGCAGCCAATATCATCAGTAATCCCACAGAAGGCAGGTAAGCAAATTTGTCCGCAGCAATAACATTACTGAAACCTATAATCTGCATGGTAGGCAGCAATGCCACAAAGAAAATCAGACACCCCGTCAATGCTGCTCGTGTCCAGCGCAGTGAGATTATCAATAAGAGAATTAACACACAACTGCCAATGATACCGGCCATTAACGTCGGATTAGATAATGAAAAAACCGCTGGGTAGGGGTAGTGTGACGATAGATTTATCGGCCAGATGATTTTGTAAAGATAGAAAACAATGTTATGGCAAATTACCAGTGGAATGCGTTCCGGGCCGTACTCTGTCGGCAGCCCTACAGTAGCCGTTCGGCTTTGCGAAATATAAGTTATAACTGCGGATACGGCCCCCACCACAAAAAGGGGAATTTTCTCCAAAACAGTCCGCCGATTAAGACGCTTTAGGGGCCAGTAATCCATCAGAAGCATCATTATCGGCAACGGCGTGCTCGTCGGTTTCGACATCAGTGCCAGTGTATACATCGCCATACAGCCAAGGTAAAATCCCGGGTTTTTCTTGTGTGCGAAACCGACGTAAAGAATCAAACACCAAAATGCAAAAAACGCTGCTAAAAGCGTTTTGCGTTCACCTACCCATGCAATGGTCTCTACCGTCATAGGATGGATGCCAAAAAGCAAACCGATTCCTGCTGCCGCCCAGATATTACCAAATAGCATGTAAAGTAATATTATTACCAATGCGGTATTTGCCAAATGCAGAGCAAGACTGGTTCGATGAAACGGCATCAAATTATCGGCTTGCCCCCCCAGAGCATAATCAACCATCAGTGAAATCATTGTCAACGGCTGGTAGTATCCATTTACCGTTGACGGTTCCAGCACCTCAGTAAGAAATCGCCATGCTGACTTCCAGCCCGGGCTCTGCACCAATAGATTCTCAGTAAAATATTGCTCGTCGTCGAATGACAGCGCATTGGCTGACAATGAGGGCCAATAAACTACAAGAACTGCCGTGCAAACAACAATAATCAAACCCACCAGTAGTTTGGCTTTGGAAACCGACTCCCAGATTCTCTCTTGCATAACAAACCTCTAAACGCTCCACTTATGCAGTCAATGCTATTTTATAACGCCAAACTATACAAGAACTCACACTACCCTGCTGACAGCCATATTAAGACTGTCACTTTCCCCTTCTGCTAAATTTTGTTAGTATTAATATCTGTTTATACACGCTTTTGCAGACGTGCGGAAGCGAGAATCGGATTGGAATCGGTTCGGCGAGCGCAAAGTCGGTGCAGACTGTATCGGGGAACGGGTCGCCGATAATTTCTATTTCTTCGGGGTTTGTGCAGCCGAAACCCTTTTGTTTGGCGGTTCTGACAATTGGCAACTGGTCGGGATTGAGGTTTATCAGGTTGCTGCAAACGATTTCACAGGCCATCGGGTCTATTCCGCCGATGAGCCAGCCCAGTGGTCTTGGCCTGCCGCGGATTGGTCCGGGACCATCCATAACGGTTATGCCGTCGATAATGGTCAAGGCGGGGTTTAGCAATTTGTATATTTCAATAAGCAGCTCGCAGAATTTTTTGGCGTTGCCGCCCTTTGCGAAATGCCAGTATGCCTTCCACTTTCCGCTCACGCAGCCAAACATATTTTTCACCGCAAACGTCGCCACTAATTGCTGATGCGACTTGAACTTTGGCAGATTGATAATTGTATCGGCCTCTAAAGCCACTGAGCTTATGCCGACGGTGACGCCGGCTATCTGGCGTCTCACGGGCTTGTTCAGTTGCCTGATGGGGACATCCAGTTTTTTTAGCGGTTCTTCAAGCCCGATTACTTTGGCGCAGGTGTGAACGGTTCCCCAGGCAGGCGAGTCACCGACAAAGGGTTTTGCACCGAAATCTTTCAGGAGTTTTGCGGTTTCGATGATTACCGCCGGGTCGGTTTGCGTGGCACAGTGCCGTGGTCTGGGGGCGATGAAGTTTGGTTTTAACAGGACGCTGTCGCCCCGTTTGACGAATCGTTCAAGGCCGCCAAGTAAAGTGAATTGTTTTACTATTGCCGTGGTGACAACCGATTCTTTGTATTCGGTGCAGTGAGTCAGTGCTACTATTGTCTTTGTTGCATTCTGCATTTGAATGCTATGTGATTGAAGTGCATACAAACAGCAGCACCCTGACGGTCGGGTTTGGCTCAGGTTTGGTAAGGAATCGGCCAGCCGCGGTGGTTTCATCCGCCTTATATTCTGAAGGCGTTAGCAGGACAAAGTCGCCTGGTTTCATAATCATTGAAAAACCTGCTGAATAAAATCGCAGGTCGGCCTCTTTGAGCAGTGCCGCCAGCACAGGGACGAGACCTTCAGTTGAAGCCAAAATGGCCGGCACCACCTGAACATTTGCCAGTGGCCGCGTGCCTGCCCTGAGCAAAGTCGAAGGGTCGGCACTTTGCCTTGCGGATACTTCAAGACCGAAGATTCCAGGTCCGGCCTGAGCACTTTTGATGGCTCCCTGCCGGCCGATATAGGAGATGGTTGTTTTGCGGGGCAGTCGGGCGACTCTGAACAATTCGGTCTGGCCGTTTGGTATTAATAGCGACGTCGTGGACAGCTTCTTTGCCTTTGCTGATTTTAGCAGTTCGGTTACTTTGTCGAGGGCGTCGGATTCGCCTGCGGCGGCCTGTAGCCGGTTTGCTGCAAAGCCGGTGGAGTCATTATATCGCAGGGAATCTGCATTTAGTATCAGCCAGATGGCATCGAGAGATTTGATGTTGTCCCCGGGCAGCTCAAAGGTGATGACGTCGATGTTGGTCGTCCGCAGGACCTGCGGCGGAACGCGTCGGCCGGTCGGTGCAAGTTCGCCGATTTTAATGCCTTCGGTCTGGGGCTGTTGTCGGCTGTCTGCACAACCCGTCGAGATTATCAGCACGAGACAGACAAGCAGCGTTTTGAGTGGATGATTCATAATTATCCTGTGTCTTTATCCGCCTTGACCAATTGTCGAACCTGGTCAAAGAACGGGGTTCTTTTTTGCTCGACGCAGGCAGCGGCATAAAGATACATTGCGGCCGACCAGCTTTGCCAGTCTTCGCCGCGAGGAACGCCATCCTGTGCCTTGACCCATTCGTTGAAGCCGAACTCGACGCTGGCCAAGCGAGCCGGCCGGACCAACTCGGTCAGCGCAAGTAGTTTTTTTACTGCGAGTTGATATTTGCCGGCGGCCACAAGGGCAGCCACGTAAAAGCCGCACACAAAAGGCCACACCCCGCCGTTGTGGTATTCACCGGGCTGGTTGTATTTTGCATATCTTGGACCCCAGTCGGGGTCCTGCGGCCTGACGTAGGGGAAAAAATTAGGAGGCAAATTTACGGCGAGGTCGCCGTTTTTCTTCATTTCCTGACATTCCGCCTCGACCCAGGACACAAGCGAGCGTGCCCTGGAAGCCGATGCAATCCCCGTAAGTATGGCCAGCGAGTTACCGAGCAGGTCAAAGCGTTCGCTTCTGTAAACTTTGTAAGACCATATCGCATAGTATGGCTTGTGCGGCAGGGCAAGCCCCTCATGTATATGCCGGTTTTGCCTGTCGCCCTTGACGGTAAACCTGCCCATTAACTCTTTCAGCATCGCCGCCCGCTGGTGTTGGCCTAAGAGCCGAAGATAGGTGTACACTATCGTGTTCACGTACAATCCGTATCCGAGCACCCACTGCTCGTCGCGCCAGTCGCTTGTAGGCAGTTGCGCAACCATGACGCGATTGGTGGGGCTTTGATGTTCCATCCAGAGCATTGCCTGCCTGACGGCTTGATCGAGAAAATTGTTTTCACCCGTTACCTGCCGGAAAAGAGCGGTCGCCAATATAAACAACGGCGTGCAGTCGCTCGAACCGCGGTCTTCGCGGTCGTGCACCAATGACGGAATATGCCCGTGCGGGCTTTGGTTGCCGGCGACGGTTTCGAGCGTTTTTCGCAGGGACTTGATAAGTTTGGCGTTTTCCGTCAGCAGGATACCGAGTGATGAGACCATCAGGTCGCGTGTGTACGGTTCCGGGTAGCCCCAGCCGGCCGCGCGAGGCAGGCCCCTGTAAGGGCCGTGGGCGTTGTGAAGCAATACCTTTATCGCCGTTTCTTTTGCCCGCTCAATAAGCTCTGTGTTGGCCCTGTTCATTCTACGAGATTCCTAATCGCTGTGAGATTATCTCGACGAATCTTTTTGCGACGACGCGGTAATCAAATTTCTCAACGGCACGTTGTCTGCCCGCCTCGCCCAATTTTTTCCTTAATTCCGCGTTGGTCATAAGTTCCATCAGGTATTTTGCGATGTCGTGCACGCTTGCCCTGTAATCGACGATTCGCGGTTTTTTGAAGACCACTTTGTGGCCGATGTCGTGTCCGGATTCGTCATTGAGAATTGTTTCCCTGAGCCGGATTTCCGTGGCGACGCCGGCCAGAAAGCCGGTTTCGCCGTCAACTATAGTGTCGAGCATTCCCATCGCCTTTATGCCGATGACGGGCTTGCCGCAGGCGGCCGCCTCAACCTGAATCATACCGAAGCCCTCAAGCCGGGAAGGCGCCGCGTAAATGTCACAGGCCGCCAGAAGATACGGCATAAAATTTCGGCTCGTTACGTTTGTCGTATAAGTAACGTTCTTTTCGATTCCGAGGTCGGTAGCCAGTTTCATATCGATAATGTTCTGCTGTTCCGTTCTCGGCTGAGGCCAGACCTTGCAGACGTATTTCCAGTCGGGGGCTTTCGTATCAATCAGGGCAAGCGCCTGCATAACCTCCTGTGCGCCCTTTGAGGTGGCGTCGCCGCCCACGGTCATAATCATTATCTGGTCCGGCGCCACACCGAGCGTCTCTCTGACGGCAGTTACCTTCAGGTCGTTTTTGTCTCGCGGTATAAACGCGTCTGTATCGCAGCCCACCGGCAGCACCTCGATGTTCTTGCCGCTCAGACCGTCTCGGACGTAAACGCTCTTGACCCATCGGCTGGTAACAAGAATTAACGGCAGCGCATCGAGTATCTCCTGGTAGTCGCCCATGTAGCCGTCGGCAACCAGCCACGGTATCGGCTGAATCCCATACCGCTGTGGGTGAAGAACAAGATAAGGCGTGTGTCCCCAGTATCCCACGCCGACGACTATATCCGGCTCAAACCATCGGTAGTACCATTCCTTCTCCTGGGCCGACTCGAAATTCACCGAGTGCACGTCCACGCCAAGCTCCTGCAGCCCTCGATGAAGCAGATGTCCCTGCGTAGCCAGACCCGCCGGAGAAGGTGGATAGTCATACAGCAACAGAACTTTCATTTTCTAACTCCTCAACTTGTGCCATCCAAACACCGTCATTTTGCACCCAGCTGCCAGAACGCCTCCTGTTTTTGGCAGCACTTTGCCTCGAAGCTGTCGGCGCCGAAGCCGTATATCTCGGTGATGATTTTATATTTTTCCTGCCAGATTTTTTCGGGCAGCCACACCTGCACGTCGGAATCCCGGCTGGGCTTGGGCAGATATTTGCCGCCGCCGTCTTCGTAGGCGAACATCCATACCTGTTTGCCGGACAGTTCTTTGGCGTTGTGCAGCGCCAGCACCGCTTTGCTTGTCTCCTCATGCCGGAGGTGCCGGGTGTATTCGCCCCATCGGCTGTGTGTGAGAACAAGGTCGAATTTGTCCATAGGTAATAGCGTCAGAATCGTCTTTCTCACGTCTTTTTCGGCAAGCGGCGACTGTTCGGGGCTGTCGTCGAGGTCGCCCATTATCCCTTTGGCGCCTAAATATTCCATCACGCGTTGAAACTTCGCTGCGCGGTCGGGGTCGCTTTTTCTGCAAAGCGTAATCACCGTCCAGCGGGTCTCGGAGTGCAGCAACATTATGCCCCCGGCCCACAGCGTCTCATCGTCGGGATGCGCCACAATTACTAAGCAGTTGCTGAAATCCCACCCCTGCCCCGAGTGCAGTCGAGGGGTTTGTCCGGCCGGTTTCAGCTCCGCAGTTCCTTTTGCTTCCTGAATGTTATTATTTCTAATCATATCTTGCCCATCAAGCCACGTTCTCTAACCCATTCCTATAAACTGCATAATGCCCTTTCTCATCAGCATCACGGCAATCGCAGCTAACAGCAAACTCATTATCTTTGAAAGCGCCTTTGTGCCCCCCTCACCCAGCGCCTTTATCAGCCAGAAAGAACTGCTGAAGATAAGACCCGCAACAAGTATGTTTGCAATGACCGCAATCACAGTAGGCAGCAGGCCATATTGAGTGATTATCAATAGCGTCGTGGTCAGCACGGCGGGGCCTACAATCAGCGGAGTGCCCAACGGCACCGCCCCGAGGTCTTTGGCCGGTATACGCCTGTCTTTGGTCGGATTGATTATGTCTATAATGGCGATGCAGAAGAGCACCGCACCGCCCGCGACCATAAAATCGCCGATGGTGATGCCCAGCAACTTGAAGACAAGCTTGCCTACATATATGAATCCGATTGCCAACAGCGACGCCGTAAACATCGACTGGATTACGATTTTGGTCTTTTGTTTCTGGCTGAGTCCCTCCGTCAGCGACACAAATATCGGCAGAACCCCGATGGCATCCACCGCCACGAACAATGGTATGAACGATAACAGTATATTTCTGAGCATATACGCTCCTGTGCATTCAACCGCGATTGAATTGCCTTGCAAACGAGCCGCAATGAGTGTAAATTAAATGCGCACCTGAGGTCAATATCTTTATTGGGGTATAGTGTAATGGTAGCACAACTGACTCTGGATCAGTTAGTCTAGGTCCGAATCCTAGTACCCCAGTGCTTCGACTCGTTCGCCCTTCGTTTTCACAAAGGGCTTACTCGCTCAGTATAAATGGTTCGATATGAAGCGTTGAGGTGTGTTCTATGACTTGGCCTGAATTTCTCAGCATTGCTTGTGGTGGCGCGGCTGGTTACCTGCTCAAGTTCTATCTCGACCGGCGGAAGGCGGTGGAAGAACGTGCCTTTGCCGACAAGAGAGAACATTATCGAAATCTTCTTCTCTGCCTCAAAAGCCTTCGAGAGGGAAAGTCCGAGCACACGGAACTGCTGTGGTTTGAGTATTCGTTTCTCTGGCTTCATGCGACAGATTCAGTCATAAAGTCAGCAAACACACTCGTTGCGAAAATCAATGAAGGATCAGTAAAGTAAGGAGGAGTTAGCTCCATTTGTTGGAGAACTCTTGCTGCAAATTCGTCGCGATATGGGTTTTACAAAAACATCGCTCATGAAAACAGACTTCAAAGGTAAGCTCGGATAGAGGCACATTTCTATTCTTCAACTCCGTGAAGATTTGTTTATTGTCACCTGGGGGCGAGGTTAATGTAGTGGGCTTACTTTCCCAGATGTCGGTAGATGTCTTTGCGGTCGCCGACCCTTACAATGACCACGAGGAGGATTTTATCTCGGATTTGGTAAATGATGCGATAGTTACCTGAGCGGATGCGGTAAAGTTTTCCCTGCGTATATAGCAGCTTGCTTCCGGCAGGGCGAGGATTGGCAGCTAATGCCTCAATATGTGTAATCAACTGACGCTGAATCTTCTTTGACTGAGCCGAGATAAACCTGGCGGCCTTGGGTTTTAATTCGATGGCATACATCCTTGTGCCTGATTAAATCCCGAGTTTCTTTTTGAGGTCCTTAAGACGGATTGTCCCCGGTTCCTTTAGGGCTTTTAACGCCTCTTCAAGGTCTATTTTGTCCTCCAGCGCCTCTAACAGCTCGACGTCTCTGGCAGGCACCACGGCCACGGCTGGCTTATTGTTCTTCTCGATGCAAATCCGTTCATTGCCAAACATTACGCGGTTGGTTATATTCGTGAAATCCTGCCTTGCCTGTGTCATACTCACTTTAGTCATAGTGGTCTTCCTTTCCTCTATATAGTATCGCACATAATACCCTGCGGTTCAAGAAAAACCTTGAAAAGCTTGTAATATTTAGAAAGTTTGTAAAAAGACGCTACCAGCCAAATTCGGCGATAATGGGCGTGTGGTCGCTGGGGCGAGGCGGGAACTGGCCGGATTTTTCAAAAACCACGGTTTTTGCCGCAAAAACGCAATTCTGCTGGACAAATTGTAAATGTGATTGACAATATGGCCGATATATTGTATTGGTGTTGCTATGATAAAGAGATTAATGGCTGGAAAATTAAGGGGTTTGGCCGCGAAGTTCCCGGTTGTTTCGGTCATTGGGCCGCGGCAGTCGGGCAAAACCACCTTAGTCAAAAACGTGTTTTCGGGGAAGGATTACGTTTCCCTGGAGGACCTTGACACAAGAGAGTTTGCTCTGAATGACCCGCGAGGATTTTTGTCCAGCCACGACAAGGGCGCGGTGATTGATGAGGTCCAAAGGGCGCCGAATTTGTTTTCTTATATCCAGACGGTTGTTGACGGCCAAAATAAAGCAGGGCAGTTTATTCTTACCGGCTCGCAGAACATCTTGCTTCAGGAGAACCTTTCGCAGACCCTGGCCGGACGTGTTGCCATATTACGGTTGCTGCCTTTCAGCATTGAAGAATTGAAAAATACAAAATTCAAACTGGCTAAGCCCGAAGAGTATATCTTTAAGGGACTGTATCCTCGGCTGTATGACAAGAAGATAGCTCCTGGCGACTGGTATCCCAATTATATCCAAACCTATGTGGAAAGGGATGTGCGGCTGATAAAAAACATATCAGATTTGAGTGCCTTTCAGAAATTCGTCAGAATGTGCGCCGGCAGAATCGGGCAGGTTCTTAATCTGTCGTCGCTGGGCAACGACTGCGGAATTACGCACAACACCGCCAAGTCGTGGCTTTCTGTTTTAGAGGCGACTTATCTTGTATTTCTGATTCGGCCTTACCGCAGAAATCTGAACAAACGCCTGATAAAGATGCCGAAGTTATATTTCTACGATACGGGGCTTGCCTGCTCGCTTTTAGGCATTCAGAACGTTGCCCAGCTTGATACGCATTATTTGAAGGGCAGTTTGTTTGAATCATTTGCTTTTTCGGAAATTGTCAAAGACCGATTTAACAGGGGAATGGAGCACAATTGTTTCTATTGGCGGGACAAAACGGGAAATGAGATTGATTGCATAATCGAGACGGGTGATTTGATGCTGCCGGTTGAGATAAAAGCCGGTAAAACAATCGCCGAAGATTTTTTTGCCGGCTTGAAGTATTGGGATAAACTGGCGGGCAGGAGTAGCAAGGATGCATATTTAATTTACGGCGGGAACGAGAACCAAAAACGCGCATCCGCCGCCGTGGTTAGCTGGAAAAATATCACATCGATATTTGCCAAACCCGGGTAGCCCCTGCTTGTCGTTATTGTCCGCTCGCAGACTGCCAATCAAATTCTGCGATGATTGGTGTATGGTCGCTGGGGCGGGGCGCCAGGCGGGGGGCTTTATCGATATAACAAGCACCGTATTTTTCGGCCAATGGCCTGGTCGCCATAATGTGGTCTAATCGCCAGCCGAGGTTGCGCTTCACGGCGTTGATTGGCCGGTAGTCCCAGAAGGTATATTGCCCCGGCTCTTTACAGTGCAGCCGGAACACGTCAACGAATCCCCAATCCATTACCTTTTTCAATTCCTTGTGAACGTCCGGGTGATAGCAGACGTGGCCGAGCAGACCTTCGGGGTCGTAAACGTCGATTGGCTCTGGTGCGATGTTGAGGTCGCCAACCCACAAAACCGGGTCAGTGGGTTTGAAATGTTCTTCAAAGAACCTTCGCAATCGTCTGAACCATTCGAGTTTGTATTTAAATTTATCTGATTCGGGAAGATACCCTTGTGGGACGTATGTGTTGACAATTATTATCCCATTGATTTCGGCTTTTATCAGCCGGGCCTCGTCTTTTGGCTCGTCGTCAAGGCCGAATTGAACATCTGTGATTCTGTTCCTTGCCAGAATCGCAACGCCGTTGTAACTCTTTTGGCCTCTGAAGGTGTAGTTGTATCCGGCCTGGTCGAAAACTTCCGTCGGAAAATCGGCATCCTGGACCTTTGTCTCCTGCAGGCACAAGACGTCAGGTCGTTTTTCACTCACCCATTCAAGCACAATCGGCAGCCGTGCCCGCAGAGAATTGACGTTGAAACTCGCGACAATCATTAGCGTTCACCTTTGCGCATTGTCAGCAAACCAAGCAGAAAACTCAGTGTGCTTTCCGCGCCCTCATTTAAGCTGATGCCTTCGGCTCCAAGCCCGTCGCCGCAGCCCTTGGTTGCGGAATCATAGAGCGGAATTCCCAAATCGTTCTCGCCTAAAAACCAGTTAAACGCCTTTTTTTGCAGCGACAGGAATTTCTTGTCTTTCGTGGCTTCGTAAGCGGCCTTTAACATCAGGATTGTGCCGGCTGCCTCGATTGGCTGCTGGTCGAACTGTGCCTTTGGCCCTCCTCGCGGAAACCAGCCCTGACAACCGACGAAACTGAAGTGACTACCGGTGAGAGTGTTTGCGAGCACAAAATCGCAGATTTTCTTCGCAATCTCAATATACCTCTTGTCGCCAAGTGATATCCCGGCCGTGAAAAGCGCACAAGGCAGCATCGCGTTGTCGTATGTGAGGATGTTCTCGAACCACGGCCACGACGGCGTGCTGTTTTCTTCGAACCGCGACACAAGCAAATCCGCTGCCACCGCCATACAGCGTTTCACGTCATCCGCATCAGGGAATTGCTTTAGGTAACCTGCCAAACCCAGTATCGAATAAGACAATCCTCGCGGGTATTGCTTTTCAATCAACGGCATTGCTATATCGATTCGTTCTCTGGCTATCGGCACATACCCGCCTCGACTCGCCTGCGAGTCAGGCGAGGCGGGAATCTGGGAAGGGGGCTGCGCTAAGAGTGCTCCAAATGCCCAGAGCACCCGCCCCAGGGCGTCGTGGACCGGCTCTGCTTTGTGCCAGGTCCTGTCGAAATTCATAAAATTCTTGACCGTGCCGTCCGCCGTCGGCTCTGCCGACGTCGAGACCTCGCCCGCCCCTAAGGGGCGAGGCGGGTCGTCATTGTGTGCGTGTAAAACGAAGGCCAGATACCTGTCCAAGAGTCGTAGTGCTTCCGGGTCGCGGTATAGCGCGTAGTATTTGGTTGCCACAATCAATGCCCTTGCATTGTCGTCGGTCGTGTAGCCCTCCTGACGCAGGGGTATTGTGAATTTGGCGTGCTGGAAAAGCCCCGTGTCATCGGTCAGTCGCTTCAAATGTTCCAGCGATGGCTCAGGCAGGGAGCGTTTGGATGCTGTCTTTCGTGTTCGACGCCTCACCATTAGTTATGTCCTTTCACACTGCTTTAAGTGCTTCGCGGATAGAATCTTATGGTCAGTTTACCGGCAAGTTGCAAGATTTTTTTCAAAATTCTGCTTTTTTGCTGTTCCTATGCGGCGTTGAATCCGTATAATACATATACTACTAAGGTAGTGGGAATAATGGGGAATTGGTTATGAAACTTTCTACTCGAACAAGATATGCGATACGGGCAATACTGGAGCTGGCCGAGAATTTCGGCAGAGGTCCTCTGCAAACGAGGGTTATAGCCAAACATCAGGATATTTCTATCAAATACCTGGAGCAGTTGATGTCGCTATTGAAGTCGGCAGACCTTGTCCGAAGCGTCAGGGGGGCAAAGGGGGGGTATATGCTTTCCAAACCGCCGGAAAAGATTAAACTCAGCGACGTATTTGTAATCTTCGAGGGGCCGGTTGTGACCGTCGAGTGTGTTGCGAATGAAAACTATTGCGCCCGGGCGGTGGACTGTATAGCGAGGCAGGTCTGGAGCGAGGTTCAGCGGGCCGTAAAGAATGTTTTGCAGTCGATGACACTGCAGGACGCGATTGACAAGGCCAAAGACAAAAGATGGGATTATCAGATATAACAACAGGAGCTTCTTATGAGTGCGATATTTGAGGACATCACCGCTGCAATTGGTTTTACGCCTCTTGTTAGGATTAACAAGCTCGGTTCCGGCAAGGCGACAATCCTCGCCAAGCTTGAGTCGCGCAATCCCTGCGGCAGCGTGAAGGACAGAATCGCGCTTTCAATGATAGAGGACGCCGAAGAGAAGGGGTTGATAAAACCGGGGACTGTCATCATCGAGCCGACCAGCGGCAACACTGGGATTGGTCTGGCATTTGTCTGCGCCGCCAAAGGATATCAACTGATTCTGACGATGCCGGAGTCGATGAGCATAGAGAGACGTAAAATACTTGCGATGTTTGGGGCCAAACTCGTTCTCACACCGGCTATCGAGGGGATGACCGGGGCCGTGAAAAGGGCCGAAAAACTCGTCACGGAAACCCCGAATGCCTTTATGCCGCAGCAGTTCAAAAACCCGGCCAACCCCGAGATTCATCGCGAAACAACGGCAAGGGAGATTTGGGTGGATACCGATGGAAAGGTGGACGTCCTTGTTGCGGGGGTCGGGACGGGAGGCACAATAACCGGCTGCGGCGAGGTGCTGAAGCAGCATAACAAAAAGGTCCGGGTGGTGGCGGTTGAGCCGAAGGATTCACCGGTGCTTTCAGGCGGCAAGCCGGGGCCGCACAAGATTCAGGGAATCGGCGCGGGATTTGTGCCGGATGTGCTAAACCGGGATATAATCGATGAGGTGGTTCAGGTTGCCAATAGCGACGCGATGGAAACGGCCCGGCAATTAGCGGCCAAAGAAGGGATACTGGCCGGCATAAGCTCGGGTGCGGCGACGTGGGCGGCAATACAGATTTCGCAGCGGCCCGAAAGCCGGGATAAAACCATAGTCGTCATCCTGCCCGATACCGGCGAAAGATATATATCCACCGAGATGTTCGAGACGGCAACATAGAAAGGCATAGGCGCGTATTGGTTTTTTGGAGAGGATTTTACTATGACTAAAGGAGAGTTGACGGACAAACGGCTTGAGGACCTGGTTGCTGAAATTGTCGGCACCTACCAAGGCGATTTGGGAATAAATTTCATCGACGCGACCAATCTGCCGGTGCGTGACAAGATTTTGGAAATCCTCGATTTGCTTTTTGAGGTGCTTTTCCCCGGCTACACCGGCAAAAGGGCCGTCACAAAATCGAACGTCAACTTTGTTGTGACAGACGTTCTCTGCCACATTTACACGGAGCTGTCCACTCAGATAGAGCGGGCGTTGAAGTACCGCTGCCGGCTGGAGGATTGCACCACCGGCGGCTGTCGCAAAATGGCGGAAGACGCAACCGTCCATCTTTTGACGCACCTGCCGAAGATTCGGGAAATGCTCAAAGGCGACGTCAAGGCCGCGTTTGACGGCGACCCGGCCGCAAAATCCCCCGAGGAGATTGTCATAAGCTATCCCTGCATAATAGCGATTGCGATATATCGCATCGCCCACGAGCTTTATCTCAAGGAGGTTCCGTTGATTCCCCGTATTATGACCGAATGTGCACACGCCAAAACGGGCATCGACATCCATCCCGGCGCCAGAATAGGCAGAAACTTCTTCATCGACCACGGCACGGGTGTGGTGATAGGCGAAACGTCCATTATTGGCGACAACGTGAAAATCTATCAGGGCACGACGCTGGGGGCGCTTAGTTTCCCAAAGGATGAGCGCGGAAGGATTATAAAGGGCGGCAAACGACACCCCACAATTGAGGACAACGTAACGATTTACGCGGAGGCGACGATATTGGGCGACGTAACAATCGGCAAAGGGGCGATTGTCGGGGGCAACGTCTGGATTAAGGAATCCGTGCCGCCGGGCGTTACCGTTGCAACGCCGAATGCTGAGCTTGTATATAAAAGGCACCAGGCCAGGAAAAAAGTGAGCAGCAAATGAGCACGCAGTTGGCGGATATAATCAGACAACTCAAGACCGAGCGAAACGCCGTTATCCTTGTGCATAATTATCAGCCCGGCGAGGTCCAGGATATAGCGGATTTTACGGGCGATTCTCTGGCTTTGAGCGTCAAGGCAGCTCAAACGGACGCGGATGTTATAGTGTTCTGCGGCGTGAAGTTTATGGCGGAGACGGCGGCCATACTGTCGCCGGCCAAAACGGTGCTTTTGCCGGATAAACACGCGGGTTGTCCGCTCGCGGATATGATAACCGCCGAGCAGCTAAGAGAGTTGAAACGCAAACACCCCGACGCCACTGTGGTCTGCTATGTGAACAGCTCCGCTGAAGTCAAAGCGGAAAGCGACTACTGCTGCACAAGCGCAAACGCCGTCGAGGTGGTGGAATCACTGCCCCGGGATAGCAAAATTATCTTTGTTCCGGACCAGCATTTGGGGCGGTTTGTCGTTGAAAAGACGGGGCGTGAATTGATTTTATGGCCTGGCTATTGTGTAACACACGCGGCGATTACCGAGGACGACATAAAGAACGCCAGGGCGGCGCATCCTGACGCGGTGGTGATGGCGCATCCGGAGTGCACCGAGCCGGTGAAAGCGATTAGTGACCAGATACTAAGCACGGGCCAGATGCTCAAATTCGCCAAACGAAGCGAAGCCAAAAGGTTTATTGTGGCCACGGAAACAGGAATAATTCATACGCTGAAGAAAGAAAATCCCGGCAAGGAGTTTTTCGCCGCCAGCCAGCGCGCGGTTTGTCCGAATATGAAGCGAATCACTTTGGAGAAGGTGCTCTGGTCGCTTGAAGATATGCATTATAAAATAACTGTGCCGGAGGAGATAAGAATTAGGGCGAAAAATGCGCTCGACAAAATGGTGGCGATTTTGCCCGCCTCGCCCGACTCGCGCTCGCCTCGCGGCGAAGCCGCGGGTCAGGCGAGTCGAGGCGGACCTGCGAAGTAGAAAGGGCTTAAAAAATGGGCGATGAGAAAAAGTATCACTTGGAAACGCTGGCGCTGCACGCGGGCCAGCAGGTGGACTCGGATACGCGCAGCAGGGCGGTGCCGATTTACCAGACGTCAAGTTACGTCTTCAAAGATAGCGAACACGCGGCAAACCTGTTTGGGCTTAAGGAATTCGGAAATATATACACCCGGCTGATGAACCCGACAACCGACGTGCTCGAAAAACGCTTGGCTGCGCTTGAAGGAGGCGTAGGCGGGCTGGCACTGAGTTCAGGCCAATCGGCTATTTACGTCAGCATCTTCAATATCTGCGGCGCAGGTGGCCATATCGTATCGTCAAACTCGCTGTATGGCGGAACGGTAACGCTGTTCAGCCAGACGTTTCGCAAACTGGGCATCGAGGTAACTTTTGTTGACCCCAAGAAGCCCGAAAACTTCGCCAAAGCAATTAAGAAAAATACCCGCCTCATTTACATCGAGAGCATAGGCAATCCCAAAAACGATATTTTGCAATATGAAAGAATAGCGGACGTTGCCCACAAAAATGGTATGCCGATTATTTGCGACAACACGGTGCCGACACCGATACTGTTCAGACCGATTGAATATGGCATCGATATCGTGGTTCACAGTTGCACCAAGTTCATCGGCGGCCACGGCACCAGCATCGGCGGAGCGATTGTGGACTCAGGCAACTTCGACTGGACAAATGGCAGATACCCTGAGCTTACTGAGCCTGACCCCAGCTATCACGGCGTCAAATACGTCGAAAGCTTCGGCAACCTGGCTTACATCCTCAAGGCAAGGGTCCAGTTCCTGCGGGATATGGGCTCGTGTATGTCGCCCTTTAATGCGTTCCTGTTCCTGCAGGGTATCGAAACCCTGCATTTGCGTATGCCGAGGCACAGCGAGAACGCTCTCAAACTTGCGCAGCGGTTGGAAGGGCATAAACTGGTCAACTGGGTAAACTACCCCGGATTGCCTTCTCATCCGGATTATAAATTGGCCAAAAAATATATGCCGACAGGACAGGGGGCCATTTTGGGCTTTGGCATAAAGGGCAGGAAAGACGCCGGGGTAAAATTTATAAACAGCGTCAAACTCGCCAGCCACCTTGCAAATATCGGCGACAGCAAGACGCTTGTGATACATCCTGCCAGCACGACGCACCAGCAGTTAAGCGAAGCCGAGCAGTTCGCCGCGGGCGTGACGCCGGATTACATTCGCGTCTCAGTTGGAACCGAGCATATCGATGATATAATAGCTGACTTTGAGCAAGCACTAATTGCAAGTCAAAGGTAACGATTATGTGGGAATATACTGATAAAGTCAGAGACCACTTCTTCAATCCGCGAAACGTCGGAGAGATTCAAGATGCCGACGGCGTGGGAGAAGTTGGGTCGTTAGCGTGCGGAGATGCGCTGAAGCTGATGTTCAAACTCGATGAGAACGGGAGAATCAAAGACGCCAGGTTCAAGACATTCGGCTGCGCAAGCGCGATTGCAACGTCGTCGGTGCTGACGGAAATGATTAAAGGCAAGACCCTCGAACAGGCCGCGAAAGTAACGAACAAGGACATTGCTGATTATCTTGGCGGGCTGCCCGAACAGAAGATGCACTGCTCGGTTATGGGCAGGGAAGCCCTTGAAGCTGCGATTGAGAATTACCGAACCGGCGGGAAGAAAAAGCACGAGCTTGAGGGCAGGGTTGTTTGCACCTGCTTTGGCGTTACCGAAAAGGAAATCGAGAGGGTTATCCGCGAAAACGACCTGACCACCGTCGAGCAGGTGACTAATTACTGCAAGGCCGGCGGCGGCTGCGGCGGCTGCAAAGGCGAGATTGAGAAAATCATCGAACGTGTCCAGGGCGAAAGAATAAAGGAGAAGGCGATGGCTGCACCGGCAAAAGGGCAAAAGCTGACCAACATTCAAAAAATCCAGCTGATTCAGCAGACAATCAACGAGCAGATTCGCCCCGCCCTGAGGGCCGACGGCGGCAATATCGAACTGATTGACGTTGACGGCAACAAAGTCATTGTCGCTCTTCGCGGGATGTGCGCTCAGTGTGCCCTCGCAAACATCACAATGAAAGACCTCGTTGAGGCCAAGCTCAGAGAGTTTGTCAGCGGCGAACTCTACGTCGAAGAAGCGAAGGAAGCAACCGATGAGCAGGGGAAATAAGCGATGAAAACAGTTTACTTCGACAATAATGCCACCACCAAGGTCGCCGAAGAGGTCCTCGATGAAATCAAGCCGTATTTTTGCGAGCTTTACGGCAACCCTTCGAGTATGCACACCTTCGGCGGGCAGATAGGCCGAAAAATCCGTGAAGCACGCGAAAAAGTGGCTGCACTCCTCGGCTGTGACCCGAGTGAAGTCATATTCACCGGCTGTGGCACCGAGAGCGACAACACGGCAATCAAGGGCACGCTTGCCGCTTACCCCAACAAACGCAAGGTCATAACTACTCGTGTCGAGCACCCGGCTGTGCTTAGTGTCTGCCGGGAGCTCGACAGCCACGGCTATACCATCGTAGAACTGCCGGTTGATAGAAAAGGCCGGCTCGATGTCGAACAATTGGAAACGCAGCTCGATGACGACACCGCAATTGTTACGATTATGTTCGCCAACAACGAAACCGGCGTGATATTCCCCGTCGAAAAAATCGCCGAAATGGTTACCGGCAAAGGCATTGTCTTTCATACCGACGCCGTCCAGGCGGTAGGCAAAGTGCCGATGAACCTGTCGCAAAGTACTATCGACCTTCTGAGTTTATCAGGTCACAAGCTGCACGCACCCAAGGGCGTGGGCATTCTGTATGTTCGCAAGGGAACTCGTCTGGCTCCGTTTATGCTGGGCGGCCATCAGGAGGGCGGCAAACGAGCCGGAACCGAAAATGTTCCCGGCATAATCGGCCTGGGCAGGGCCTGCGAGTTGGCTGCGAAAAATATGAAAGAGGAGAACAACAGGGTCAAATATCTCCGCGATAAACTTGAAAAGGCAATTCTCAAAAAATGCCCCGACTGTATGGTCAATGGCAGCACCGAAAACCGCCTGCCCAATACGACCAATATCAGCTTCGAGTTTATCGAGGGCGAAGCGATTCTGCTTATGTTGGATAAATTCGGCATTTGCGCCTCCAGCGGCTCCGCCTGCACATCCGGCTCACTCGAACCCAGCCACGTCCTCCGCGCTATGGGCGTCCCTTTCACCGCCGCACACGGCTCCATACGTTTCAGCTTGAGCCGATACAATACTGAAGAGGAAGTTGACTACGCCATTGAGAAAATCCCTCCCATCATCGCCCGCCTCCGCGAACTCTCACCTTTTGTCGCCAAGTAAATGGGTGTTGGCGGAAACATCGCTGCTTCCAAAATCTCCTCAGTCTATGGCACCCTCAGAAGCACGGGGATATACCCGTTTTGTTGAAGTGTCTCTATGAAGTTAAAAAGAATATAAATCCATATAAACCACATACCAATCGCCATGTTCCTCAGGAAAATATCAGCGTTTACCACAAACTGTGAGGGGCTTTTATACAGTGATAGTTTCGGCAGGAATCTCGGCGTTCGTTTGATGTAATCGAGATACACCTGGCCGAATTTCTCAGTCAATCGCCTTTCCTCTGATAGAATCGTTAAAGGATAATATGACAGATAAAAGATGACCATCGCCGCCATGACAAGGATGTTTTCGGATGCCAGGCCGATGCCAATGGCGCCTATGAAGCTGAAAAGGTACAAGGGGTGCCGCACTATCGAATAAGGACCATCTGTAATAACTTCGTGCGTTTTATGGCCGCTGATATACAGCAATGCCCACAGCCGACCGATACTGCAAACCGTAAGCAGGAACAAGCCGGATGTTTCGAGCAGCATATCCGCCCAGCCGCCCTGGTTGAAAGACGGCGCGGTAAAGATTGCCAGCAGAACTATAAGAATGGCAAAAATTCGGGATATTATTACCCGCCGGTGTGCAATCTTGAATAGTAGTCCGTCCGTCATCGCGTCTCCGGGGCGTTGGTTTGGGTGGCTGGATTTTGGGGACGTCTGATTATTCGCATCTTCTTGAGGGTCCTGAGTATCACAAACGCCAGCAAACCCACACAAAGTATTGCTGCCCACATCCAGTCAAGTTGCCACTTGCCCTCGTAAAACCGTTCACTGAGCATGTCGATGGCGGCAAACGAAGCTGTTATAGTAAGGAACCCCGGGTACTCACGAATGAGGACGACCTGCCACGAAAAGGGCTGAGCCGGCCTGCACCAAAGCTTAAACTTGGGAATAACCATTGGTGTATTTTCAACCCATTGTGCAAAGGCCGCTCCGAATTTTTGCGAGAGGAACCCCTCCTCTGCGATGATTATTCTTTCGTAGTATAGAAAATACGCAAGGACGCAAACCATCGTCAGCAACGTGGAACGGACAAGCAAAACGATTCCTACCCATATGATGAAGTTTCCGAGGTAGAGGGGATGTCTTACGATGGAATATATCCCCGTTGTGTTCAACTCCTGGGCCTTGGGTGTGCTTGTAGTTCTTCCCGATGTCCCCTTTGGCACGTGCCCGACGGTATATATCCTTACCCCCAGTCCGGCCAACGAGATTGCAAAGCAAAACAGCTCCCACAGCCGGTTGAGCAGACGGCTGCCCATAGGATAAGTGAAATGCTGCAGGCCTATAAGGAAAAACGGCACAATTGCCAGCGGCAAAAAACTTCTCCACCGAAACAGCCAATTCCCCTGATTTCTCATCTCATCGATATATGCCATACATCCTTTGCTTAATTCCTTTTTTCACGCAATACACACGACGCCCGGCCTCGCCTTCGGTGAAATCCGAGGCGGGCACTACGCACAACGAATACTGCCGAAGGAGGGAGTCGAACCCTCACCCTGTTGCCAGGACAGGATTTTGAGTCCTGCGCGTCTGCCAGTTCCGCCACTTCGGCCAAAAGAAAAGATTATCGATGATTGACCATTTTTCGTCAATCACAAACAGCAGCATCTCTTGGGAAGGCAAAAGATTACGCCTGTGGCGGATTATTTAAGCTGGTTGATGTCTTCGCGCATAATTCCGGGGAAGACGCTTTGCAATCCCCTGTCGAAACTGGTCGCATAAATGATGCATATCGAAAAAGTGATTGCCCAGTGCAGTTTGAAGACATAGTTGCAGAATATGAAAATGACAAGGACCGCTATCAGGCCTATGATGACCTCGGTGATACTTGCATCACGGTCGCTGATACATTCTTCATCGATGACCTTTAAAAAAACCATAAAAAGCAGCACTATGCCATTGATTACGTTCCATATCGGAAAAACAATCAGCCAGTTGGCTACGACGGAGTTCGTTAACGTATACACTCCTGCGATTATGCCGGTGACAACATTCGTCAGCACCGCAAACCCCACCATTACTCTCTTTTCGAACACCGTCTTTTCTCTCGTTGTGAACACGTGATAAATACAAAGGCCTATAACGCCGAGGAACAAAACAAGAGGGACAAGTAAAAACCAGACATCGGGCTGGGGTGCTTTCGAAAGGAAGGTCTCTATCTGGTTGCGCATCTGATTATTGACGAGGCAAAGCACAATCAGTGTTACAGACATAAGAAACAGCGATAATTCATCGTATGCGGGAATAAGAAAGCCGAAACTTTCCTTGTAGAGTTCAATTAGTACTTCTTCAGCGTCCTTGCGGTCAAAGCCTGAGCCAGTTTCCCATGCAGGAATTCGGGGCGTTGGCTGCTCTGGGATTTTCTCTTTATCCGGACTGATTGCTGGCCTGCCTGCGGTTGTCTTTGGGACAACCAAATCGTGCTTGCACTTTGGGCATTTGCCTTTCTTGCCCGCCCCGTTGTCAGGGGCCAGTATCCTCTGCCCGCAATAAATACACTTAAACCTTATCACAACTAATACTCTCTGGTCTTCTATGAAACCAGACCTGTCAATTTCAAAACTTGTCCACCTGTGACGGATTATACCGCCCACAGCGAGGCCTGGCTTTCATATTTTCTTCGTGGTAAATCCCTGTGGTTTACTTCTCCTCGATATTGACCTCGAAAGTTTTGTAAGTCGTATTGCCGACGTCGTCAGCCAGCTTTAAGGCGATAACGTGCTGCCCAGCCGCCAGCTTGTCTGCAACAATGGTGAAGTCCTCGCTTGTGGTATCATAAACAAGGTCGTCGGGCACAACGCCTATCCAGTTGGCGTCACTGTCAATTGTGTACTCGACCTTGCCGATAGCGCTAAGCTCATCACTCACTGTCATCTTGAGCGTTACGCTCTTGCCGGCTTTTTTTATGGTATAGCTCTTGACAACAGGCCCCGTGTTATCGACAACAACCGCGTCGCTTACCCTGCTGCCGGTCAATTTGGTCTCCGGCGTATTGCTCCTCTCATCACTTGCCGTAACCCTTATCTCATACCTGCCGTCCTCGACAGTCTTTCCGTCCCATTCAAAGTTGTTCGATTCGAGGGCGTCCTTAATTTCTATCCAGCCGGTCCTGCCCGCCTTCCTGAAATCTATTTTGTAAATCAGCTTATCGCCGTTATCATCTTTAACATCGTAGCCGATTTTGAACACCCCGGCCTTGCCCGGCGCATCCATCCGCGAGACGTTGACCGTCTCTACCCTCGGCGCCAGATTCGGCACGGTCTGCGCCACCGCAACCTCCCTGACGATTGGGCTGGCGCGACCGTTATTGCCTCGCAGAACGAGTTTATACTGGCAGAACCTGCCAGCGGGACAATCGAGCTGCACCGGGCCGGTAACTTCCTGAAGCTCGGTCCATTTGGAAAAACTCGGGTCGTTGATGTCCTTGACGTTGCCGCTGCGACAGGCCATCAGCACGTTACAGTCCGCCGGCACATCGGCCTCAATCTGAAGCTTGCCCCACTTGGCCGGCTGGCCCGCATCGACAAGCGCAGATGTGTACGTGCCCTCGCCGGCAAACACCTTGGCCAGTTTTACTAATCTGGCGGGGTTGGCCATCCCCACGTATGCGTCGTCACCGGACACAGCAACCGCAGTTAGCTGAGATGCCTGCCGGTCCTCGTAAACAATCGCCCGTTCCTCCGAAGCCGGCTCAACACAAAAAAGCTGAGCACTGTTGCCGGTTCCGACCAGAAGCTCCTTGTCCTGAGCCGCTAAGCAAAAGAACACCGCCATCTCATTAAATATATCCGTAACAAAACCGTCTTTGGTTATCTTATATAAGAAACTGGCCTGGGCGGGCCTTGGCGGCCTCGGAGGAGGTCCTTTGCGTTCAGGCGGCTGCTCAACCGGTGGTTTTTTGGTGTTGGCAATTTGAAGCTTCATTCCGCCGCTGCTGTCTCCCTCCGGAGGTTCCTCCTCGGGCACCTGTTCAGGCCGGCCCGCCTGAGGCGCCTGTGCGGCGAACCTCGCTTCGGCTTGAACTACGTTCGCTGATGTCGCAGCAGCATAGAGGTCCTCGCCGCAAAACAGCAACGCGGTGATTTCCTGCTGTTCGCTGTCATACAAAACCTTCACTTCTTTGGTCCGCGGATTTATCCTGTAAATGAGGCCGCGACTGTCGCTGCCTGCGTAAATAAAACCATCGGGCCCCTGTGCCAGCGAAAGTATATTCTTGTCGGGACTATCGTAAACAAGCTCGGCATTTTTACCTAACGAATCCAGCCGGTAAACCTTCCCCTGCGGGCCTGTCCCAATGTAAATATCGCCGCCCTTGTCAACCGCGATTGCGAATATGTAATTGGCGTCATTTGGCTCAAAAACGACCTTCATCTCGCCGGCTTCAAGCCGACTCAATGCGCATCTTTTTCCGCTTATGCCCACCAGAAGGCGACCCGCCACGTCCGTCGCCATCGCAAAAATGTGCTCATTTGCGAGGTGCTTTTCAGGTTGGACGGCATTTGCATCATTTGGTTCGTTTGCGTCTTTGGTGTCTCGCTGTTGCGGCTTGCTCGTCGACTGCGCGAAATAAACCTTTTTCAGGCCGGCTGCGCTGAATGCGTAAACGCCGCCGTTGGGGCTGGTGCCGACATACACCACGTCGCCGCTTACGATAATACTGTTGATTGACCAGACGTCCTCAAACTGCTTTACGAGAACCTCGGCACGCCGGCCCAGTTGAATCGTCCCGCGAGAGCCGATTACAACGTCATTTGTCTCGCCCTTGAGAAACTCCTGGCTGCTGCTGTGACGCGTAACCTTGCTCGTTACAGCCCGGCAAAGGGACGCCGGGAGGCAGACCAAAAATAACAGCACAAAAACGCACGTCGATTTTTTATTTTTAATCTTCAATTTACTGCTCCACTGTAATGTTCATAATCTTCCCGTCGATTATCACCGCACCCGTCCGGACGCTTTTGTCAATCCAGCCGGGAAACACCTGCATCGTAATCGCCCTCTTGGCGTCACCGAGCACTAGCGCCTTGGTGGCCGGCAGCTCAGGCAGCTCGGCGTTTTCAATCGCCACCCCTCCCGACGGCAGCACTAAAATACAGTGCAACTCGTCTCTGCCTATAGCGAGAATGTCGTTCATCGCACCGACCAGCGTGTCTATATTTTCCGGAACAAATCTGTGCGGCACCGCCCGTCTTAGGAACTCCCCGTAGTCGTACCCGCCACAGACAAGCAACTGATACGTCCCCGGCGGCGTATTTTCAGGCACAACGAAACTGAACGCGTATTTCCGCTTCTGGGCCTGGAAGGACTCCGTTACCACCTCCACGTCCACCTTCTCACCGCACTTGACGCGCGAACGAGACAGCCCCACCGACCATACAGCCGAAGTTATGTTCTTTTCATTCACACGAACGTCAAGGTCAAACGACTTTATCCGAACCTGTCTGTATGGGTTATTCATCAGCAACGCCACGGGGCTGACGCTGTCGCGCATCATCTCGGCCAGCTCAAATCCCGTTGAGACGTTTTCAAAGACAACCGGACCGGCCCCATCCAATTCCACGACACCCTTGTATTGAAGCGTATTGTCGGGCGGCAGGTCGCCCCGCACAAGCACCGCGCCGGCAATCGTTGCCCGCAGAAGCAAAGGCGTGAGCAGCCGATTGTTGACTATTCGGCAATTATACCGCCTCGGCTGGTTGTCGTTATATCGGCTCACCTTTATTGTAAGCGGAATCATCCTCGCCTCAGCGCCGAGCTTGCCTCGAACCGCCGCTGACTCGTCTATTGTCAAAGCCCCCACTATCTTCGCCGAGGTCGCAACCTTAAACGAACGCATCATACTCGACATCACGGTATGCACCTCGCCGGTTGCCATCGGCAAATCCACTGCGCCGTAACCCAAAAAGGCGTGGCCGAAACCGTAAACTTCGTCGCCTCTTACCTCGGTGACAGTCCCGATGACGTCAATGCTGATATCGCCCGCGACTAAGGGCACAGCAAGGCACGCACCTGGAGCCAGCTTAACGTCACAAACATCACGGCTAGCGCCACCACCCCCGCCTGAAACGACCATAAACCCCAAAGGCCCCAGTTGGCTCTCCAAATCCCCTCGGACCGCCTCCGGCACACCTGAGACAATCAGCGGGCTGGGCAAAATAGTCGCACCCCCGCCCAGCGATGGGCTGGTTCGCCCGGAAGATAGCGCCTCCGAAATCCTCTTTTCAACCTGTGAGAAATCGAGGGGACTGGAAAAATCAAACGCAAACCCAGGCCCACTCGTCTCGGCCCCGCCCAGCGATGGGCGAGGCTGAGAAGATAGCCCCCCTACACGAAGCATATCCGCAATGGGCGTGACACCGTAAAGGGGGTCCTTGCTGAACAACCAGCCGGTCGCTATCGCTCCGGCCAATCGGCCATTGATATAAACCGGTGAGCCGCTGCAGCCCGCAACGGGGCCGGTATGAATGAAACGCTCGTCGGTCCCCCGAACCAATATGACGTCCCTGCCTGGCATAAAATCACGAACTACACTCAGGACCTCAACGGGAAACTTTTCGACCTCAGTCCCCTTATAGACAGTCAGGCAGTAGGCCTCCATCCCCGGCCGAACCTCATCGACGCTTATATATTTAGCCGGGTCCCAGACGCCTTCCAATCCCTTCGGGATAATCCCCTCCGACTGCTCGGCAGCCCGGCAAAACGCAATGCCGCAAATCACTGCGCAAAGCAGGACACCTGTCCGCAATCCCGGAATATCTGCCGCCATTTGCACCCTTTGAAAACCTATAAAACTGAAAGCTGCATCATACAAACAACCAACAACCGTTGCAATATAAAACGAACCCCTGTAGAATATCTGTTCAGGTTCACCGCGACTCGACTGAGTTCGTCGAAGTCCGGCTAAGATAACGGGTAAGAGCTTTTTGGAAAATAAATTGAACGGAGAAGACAATGAGGGCCGAACATCGCCACGAACTAAAGACCAACGAACTGGCCGAATGGCTCATCAATCTGCCGATGTGGGTTAAGCAAAACGCAAGGATGATAACCTATGCTTCAGTGGTTATCGTTCTTGTTGCCGCTTCATATCTCTACCACCGGTATCAAAAAACCGTAGTGGCCGACCGAGAACAGTCCACTATGACTGCCATCCTGTCCCAACTGCCCCAGCAAAATGCCTATGTTGCCCGCCAGGCAGAAGCAGAGGGGGTGGACACATCCTATATGCTTTTGCAGGCAGCCGATACGCTGGAGGGCATTGCAAACAGCACAAGGGATGATGCGGTAGCGGCAATGTCGCTTATCAAGGAGGCGGAAATCCTGCGAACTGAACTGCACTTTCGGCTCGGAACCGTCGGCCAGCAGGACCTCGCAACCCAGATAAACCGGGCGAAACAAATCTACACAAAAGCGCTCGATACATACCTGAAGCGAAGTCCCAATCATTCGCTTGAGGCCCTTGCCAACCTCGGGCTTGGATTATGCGAGGAAGAGCTTGGCAATCTTGACCAGGCACGTAAGATTTACAATGAGGTGGCGACCGGCGCCGCGTTCGAGGGAACCACCGCGGCTGTGGCGGCAAAGCAACGGCTGGCCTCGATGGACTCCTTCAGTCAGAAACTGGCCCTTAGACCCGCACCCGCTGCGGCGGCAGTATCCCCAACCCCACCCGCCGGACAGCCCCAGATACAGCCCGCCCCGAGTGCAATCGAGGGGGCAGTTCCTGCACAGGCTTCGCCGTAAGATTTTCAATTTACCATTTACTATTTTTAATTTTTAAAATCGAAAATCGAAAATCGAAAATCGAAAATTCGTTGACGCTGCGGGTCGGGCGTTCGGTTCAGGAACGCCGACTCGATAAATATCTGCACGGGCGATTCAGCAACTTCAGCCGGGCAATGCTGCAGGAGGTCATTAAGGCGGGTGGCGTCAAGGTCAACGGCCAGCAGGTTAAGTCCAGCTTTAAGCTCTCCCCCGACGACCTTATAGAAATAACACTCCCCCAATTGCCAAGCAGGGAAATCCCGCCGGAAGATATTCCACTACACATAATCCACGAGGACGACGACATCATCGTCATCAATAAGCCGGCCGATATTATCGTCCACCCAGCTCGCGGCAACACCCACGGCACAATCGCAAACGCGCTTGCCTTCCATCTCGCCTCGGCACAGGCCGAGGAGGGCGAAGAAGACCGGGACGCAAAATTTCCGGATGCTCTTGGCAAATTTCGCCCCGGCATAGTTCATCGATTGGACAGGAACACCACAGGCGTGATGATTCTCGCCAAAAACGACGTCGCACAATGGAAAATCGCTAAGCAGTTCCACGACCGACAGGTGGAAAAAAGCTACCTCGCCATAGTCCACGGCACACCCGACCTCACACGCGACCGCGTGAACGCCCCCTTGGGCATCCATCCCAAAATCAGGGAAAAGTATTCGATAAGACCCGAAACCGGCAAGGAGGCAATCACCTTCTACGAGGTCCTCGAAAGCTTTCGCGGCTTTTCACTTTTGAAACTATCCCCGAAAACGGGCCGAACGCACCAGATACGAGTGCACCTGGCTTACATCAAGCACCCCGTCGTCGCCGACGATATGTATGGCGGAAAACCCGTCTATCCCTGGCAATTAAAAAACGCCGAACCCGCCCCCGAAGACCCGATTATCTCCCGCTGTGCCCTCCACGCCTGGACTATCGCTTTTACTCACCCAACGACGAAAAAGATTGTCCGCTTCGAAGCCCCCCTGCCCGACGATATGCAAAACCTCCTCGACCTCCTGCGAAAATACAGAAAAATGTGACTAAGAAATTTCACTGTCGTTAAAGCTTCTTAACTACAAGCAAAGTAATCCAGCATATAGCCAGCAATAGAGCTATGAGCATAGTAGTAATAATAATTGGCCAAAATAATTGTTCCGAATAAAAACCAGAGAATACACAATAGAGTATGTATACCGAAAGTAAAAAGAGCAGAATAGCAGGCCATTTTCTGCTATTAAGAATACCCATGCCAGCCCATGTCAAAACCAAATACGCCGCCGTCACAAGGAACAGAAAAGAAATCCATCTTCCTTTTGAAAAGGGTTCACTTTCAAATACATTCAGTGAACGAAAAATAACCGTCCCACCGAAGAAAAAAAGCGAAATGCCAAATATTTTTCGCAAAATGTTCATATAATCACCTTGCCCATTCCACACGTGCGATTAGCTTATGCGACATCCGCCAGGCCTAACGTATCGCCGAATTTGGTAACGAGCGAATGCCTGATATTTTTATGTGCCGGCTCTGTCAGTAATGGGTCTGTCGAAACCAGCTCAAATGCGCTGCGTCTGGCCATAACTAACAAATCGTAATCCTCGATGATATTGGCGATTTTCAAATCAGGCAGGCCGTGCTGGCGCGTGCTGAAAAGCTCGCCCGGCCCGCGAAGCTTCAAATCATGCTCGGCGATTTCAAAGCCGTCGCTGCTTCTTTCCATCATCTCAAGCCGGCTCTTCGCGGCTTCGTTTTCGGCATCCATATCAGCAAACAAAAAGCAAAATGACTTCGACTCGCCCCTGCCGATACGTCCTCTCAACTGGTGCAGTTGCGCCAAACCAAACCTGTCCGCCCCCTCGATGACCATTATTGTGGCATTGGGAACATCAACGCCGACCTCTATGACCACCGTCGCAACCATCACGTCGATTTTGCCCCTGCGAAACTCCGTCATTATCTGCTGTTTCTTCTCCGAGCTCATCCGCCCGTGAAGAAGCTCCACCTTAAACTCGGCAAACACCTTCGACAACTCTCGCCAGCCGTCGGTCGCCGCCTTGATGTCCCCTTCTTCCTCGACGCCCGTTATCCGCGGGTAAACGAAATACGCCTGCTTGCCCGCACGAAGTCGCTCGCGAATAAATTCGTATGCCTTGGGTCTGTCCTCTGGAGCAACCTGTCGCGTGATAACCGCGCCTCTGCCCGGCGGGCTTTTGCCTATAATTGAAACATCTAAGTCCCCGAACACCGTCATTGCCAGCGTCCGCGGGATGGGCGTGGCCGTCATAACAAGACAGTGAGGCGTCCCCTCTTTTCGCAGACTTGCCCGCTGATGAACGCCGAACTTGTGCTGCTCGTCAATCACAACCAGGCCTAACTTCTTAAATTCGATGTCCTTTTCCAAAAGCGCCACCGTGCCGACGACGATGTCGATTTCGCCGTTTCTTATCTGCCGCAGGAGCTCCGTTCTCTTTTTCCCCGTCAATCCGCCCGTTACAAGAACCCTCCTTACGTCGCTTTTCCTCAGATACCGCTCGATGCTTATGAAATGCTGATTGGCCAATATCTCCGTGGGCGCCATAATCGCAACCTGTGTCTTGTTGGCCACCGCCAAAAGCGCCGCGTAAAGCGCAACCACGGTCTTGCCGCACCCGACGTCGCCCTGCAAGAGGCGATTCATCGGTATTGCCTTTTGCATATCAGCGACAATCTCGCCGATGCATTTATCTTGGTCCTCGGTGAGCAGGAAGGGAAACCGTCTGCGGATTCGCCGGTCGATTTCCTCCGAGTATTTCATCGCAACAGCCGAGGCAAATCGAATGTGCCTGTGCCGGCGCAGTGCCAATCCCAACTGCATCAAAAATAGCTCATCAAACTTCAGCCGCCTCTTTGCTTTGGCTAACTTGTCCTCATCCGGCGGCAGATGTATCCACCGCAGCGCATCTCTGCGGCCCGTCATCTCCATCTTTTTTAAGAACTCCTCGTCATAGAACTCCCCGATAAGTCGGTCCAGACCATCCAGCACCGGCCGGATTATCTTCTTTATCTGCATACTGCTCAGTCCGCCACCAGCCGGATATACACCGCCGCTGAAATACTCCGTCGCCGAGGCGAAAAAGGTGTCAGGAACCGTTTTCTTATCCGCCGTCTCAGTGTCAATTATTCGAAATTTCGGATTGGTCAATTGCAATTGATGCCTGTATTGGCTGACCTTGCCCCACGCCATTATCATTTGTCCCGGCTGCATCTTGTCCCGCAGGTACCCCCCCCGAAACCACACTACCTGACAAATACCCGTCTCATCGCCGACCATCACCTCGAAAATCGGCTGCCTGCGATATGGCTGATAGTCCGTCGATTCAATCAACCCGATAATCGTCGCGGTCTCATTCGCCTTCAACCGGTTTATCCTCGTCGCCTGCGGCGCAAAGACCCAGTCCCGCGGATAGTATTCCAGCAAATCCCCCACTGTATGAACACCCAGCCGCGCAAATGCCTCGGCTCTCGCCGGCCCAACCCCCTTCAAATACTGCACCGCCATCGACAAATTAATTTCACTCGTTGATTTCGCAACCGACTCGCCCATCTTTCCTTCCCACATCCTCTTGTCATTCCCGCGAAAGCGGGAATCCAGACCCCTGCAAAAACAAAGGCGGGAATCCGGTCATAAAGTAAGGTCGCTATTCAGGTCTCGCCATTCTGGGTTCGATTTTTCAATCAACTCTATCTTCCACGCGCGTTTCCACTTTTTAATTCTCTTCTCTCTTGCGATTGCGTCGTATATGTCGTTGTATCGCTCATAGTACACCAGATTATGAACACTGTATTTGCTTGTGAATCCGGGAACAAGATTGTTTTTGTGTGCATCAACTCTTTTGAGCAGGCCATTCGTAACGCCTATGTAAAGCGTTCCATTCCTTTTGCTCGCCAATATGTAAATAAAGTACTCTCCCATATTATTCCTGGATTCCTGCTTGCGCAGGAATGACATTACTGGCTACACCACCAATTCACCGCCACCCCCACCCATGTTGCTAACATGGCAAACAACGCTATCAGCATTGCCCCTACAGATATCCAAAAATTACGCGAAGCCGTTTTGCTCATATCAATCATAACGTGGGTTTGCAGTGATTCCTGAATATTATGCACAATCTCTGCTTCTGTAATAACATTTCGTCGCTCACAGAAATACTTACCTCCTCTTTCTCCAATTTGCACATTTTCCATTCTGAGAGTGCTCGCTCCGACCTCCTTGGCTAATGCTACGAGTTTTTCCAGACGAATGTGTGCATCTTCCATCTTCAATATCTCGTCTAACTTTATTTTCTTTTGCTCTATTTCCGCTCGCTTCATATTGTTCCTTTCTGTTTTGTCATTCCCGCGAAAGCGGGAATCCAGAACTTTATAAACTAATGGATACCTGCTTTCGCAGGTATGACAATACAGCTACTCATCAAAAGCGCATTCCCCGATAAGTTTCACAAATCGAACGTCACACACAACCCGCTCAATGAGCTTGCCCTCTTTCTTTGTCGCCACGACAAGCTCCTGCACGCCGGAGCCCCCGACGGGAGCGACAATCAAGCCGCCCGTGCCGAGCTGGTCAATCATCGGCTGAGATATCTTCGGAACCGCAGCCGTAATGATAATCCTGTCAAATTGCCTCTTGTCGGGCCTGCCCTTCGTAGCGTCAGCGAAGAAGGGCCAGCCGCCACTGCCGTCGCCGATGTAAAACTCGACATTATCAAATCCCAGCCGACCCAAAACCGCCTGCGCCGAGGCGGACAAGTCCGCGAACCGCTCAATCGTATAAACCTTCCTGGCCAGCTTTGCCAGTATAGCCGTCTGATACCCGCTGCCTGTGCCTATTTCCAGAACCTCGCAAAAGTTATTCAGCCGAAGCTCCTGGGTCATCAGCGCAACGATATACGGCTGCGAAATCGTCTGCCCCATACCAATCGGCAGCGGACAATCGGCGTATGCCTGCGACCTGTACGACTCCGGCACAAACTCCTCTCTCGGAATCCGCCCCATCACCGAAAGCACCCCCGCCTCAGTAATATCCCGGCCCATCAGGTTCCGCTCAACCATCCGTCTCCGTTCACGGGCAAATCCGTCATTCTCCGGTCCGGCTATCATATACGTAATAATCCTCTCAAAACCCCGCTTTTGCAATCCAATTCCGCAGGCACTTCCCAGCATCAGAAGGGATTTTTCTTGAAAAAATACGGCTAAATCTGTATAGTTACAGAATGAGGCTTATGAAAAACCCACGGCCTTTAACCGCACCAAAAGCCGGGATGGAGGGCAATGAAATGCTAAATCATAGCCGAGAGGGACCTCAAAGCTGCCACACTTCGGCGATGCCTAACCAGTCCCTTCCAAGGAGACAAACGCAGCGATTATGAGTAAGTCGTCCGTTTTGCTGATAGTCAGTTTGGCGGGCATTTTGGGGATTGGAGACGCGGCCCGGGGAGAAATGTTCACCCCGCCCGCACCGCCGCGGATACCACCCCTGATTAGTGCGACTTACACGAATGACCTGAATCGAAATGCCATTGACGACGAGCTTGAGTCCAAAGCTGTGACGGCAATGACCCGGCTGAAATCTGCCGTGTCGTCGAAAGAAACAAAAGAGGCCCAATCGCTGCTGGCAGGAACCGTCGAGGTGGAACTAATCTTCAATGACCAGGTAACACAGCGGCAAATCGACGAGTTCTTCGGTCGTGGAGGCCAGATTGGCTATGTTTACAAGGCCGTATCATACGGCTGGAATGGACGTATCGCACTTAGAGAGGTTAATACCCTTCCCTCGTTAATGGGTGCGACATTAGTGTTGGTCCAGGAAGCGAAGCCCGTTGCTTTGCATCTCGACGTGGCTACCCGGACCGGGCGCGTTCGGCCCGTCTGGGCGCCGGGATTTGCGGGTAATCCATCGGGCTTCGACGGCTCTGATGCAATCACCGTTGCTATTCTGGACACCGGCATCGATGCCAACCACTCAGACTTGTCGGGTAGGCAGATGTATTGGCGGGACTTCTCGGGCGATGGCTTCGGCAGCCCCATCGACATCATCCAGCACGGCTCCCACGTGGCAGGAATAGCACTGGGGACAGGTGCGGCGAGCGGCTCCCAAACAGGCACCCTATACTATACCGACGTCGCAGACCTGTCTTCCGTCTCGTCGGGCTTCTATCTGTTTACGATTGGCCTGCCTGATACAACACTGACCTATTCTTCGACGGCACAGTGGACCGGCGGCGGCTCAACTACATTGCACCAGACCTACCATACCAAAGGGACTTCAAGCGGCTGGACGTACCTTCCTAATTCCGCAACAGGCACTTCACCTTTAACGGTGACCAATACTTTTACGGCATTGAGCAGCCGGGCATATTCCACGGCGCTTCTGGGTAACGCAGGAACGGTAAAGGACTTTGTTATTACAAACTCGGTAACAAACTACCCTGGTGTCGGCGACGGGTTCAACAAACTCAGAGGTGTAGCGCCCGGATGCTACTGGGCCGCTGCCAAGGTGTTTAGCAATGCCGGCTCCGGTTATAGCACATGGATATCGGCAGCCATAGATGACCTTGTGTCAACGCGCGTAGGGAATAATATCAAGGTTATGAACCTGAGCTTAGGTATCACAGGTAACCCGGGTATTGATACAACCGTGCGGCAGAAAGTCAATACGGCAGTCAATAACGGTATCGTAGTGGTCGTTTCTGCCGGAAATGACGGCACGAACACGGGCTCAGCCGGTAAACGCGAGATAGATGACCCGGGCCGAGCGGCTATGGCGCTGACGGTGGCGGCGTGCAACGACGAGGACCAGTTGACGGATTACTCAAGTATAGGTTTCAGCAGTCCCGGTTCGGGGGAAGATTACAAGCCGGACATAGCAGCTCCGGGCGGGTCGGCCGGTTATTATACGGCGATTCTCTCGGTGGATAGCGGCTCAAAGGATGGCCCCGCATTTGCAGACCAGCAGAGCAACGACTATGCTTCAATGCAGGGCACCTCAATGGCCAGCCCCTTTGCAGCCGGCGCCGCCGCACTGGTGATTGATGCTATGCAGCAGCAGGGCATAACCTGGGACTTTAGCTCAAACCAGCACGCCAGATACGTCAAAATGTTATTGTGCGCAACCGCCTCTGAAATGAACATTGGTCGCGAAGGCGGCAACTACAATCCGACACTCCAGCGCGCCTCCGGCGGGCCAGGCGGCTTTCCCGCAGGCAAGGACACCTATGAGGGCTACGGCATAATAAATCCCGATGCGGCGGTCGAAGCAGTGAGTCTGACCTACGCGCCCGGCTCGCCGGCCGGGGACACGCTGGGGCCGGGTGTTTACGACCGCCGTGTCTGGGCAAGAAAAATAGCATTAAAGCAGGGGATATCCTTCGAGCCGGTGCTGATAGTCCCTTCCGGTGGTGATTTTGACCTCTATCTTTATAATGCCACGCCCGGTTCGTATGGCACACCCGTAATCCTCGCATCGAGCACGCAGGCAGGAAACGATGTGGACGAATCCTTCACTTATGTCCCGGGAGCGGATGCCGATGCTTTGCTTGTGGTTAAAAGGGTCTCCGGCTCAGGGGCATTCACTCTCACGACAGCGACGCCTGCGGGCCGGAAGCTCACTATCAGTTCAACGCCCGGCGGCACTGTGACACAACCCGGCATAGGGACATTCACGTACCCAGACGGCAACATCGTCAATCTCGTTGCATCAGCCGAGCCGAACTATCATTTCGTCAACTGGACCGGAGATACCAATACCATCGCCGACGTGAACGCCGCGGTTACTACAATCATAATGGACGCCAATTACACCATTCAGGCAAACTTCGCACTAACGGTGATTGCACCTGATATCACCTCCACACCCGCGACGACAGCCATTGCAGGCCAGCCATACACCTACGACGTGGATGCAATCGGCGTGCCTGAGCCGACCTTTACCCTGCTTGAGTCGCCTGCCGGTATGGACATTAACTCAATCACCGGCCTTATACAGTGGACGCCCGACCCCTATCAAATCGGCGAGGTCAACGTTACCGTCGAGGCCAACAATATCGCCGGCTCCGACACCCAGACCTTCACAATCACCGTATCTGACGGGGTCGTCTTGATTTCCGGATATGTGCTCGAAGTCGACGGCAGCACGCCCGTCCAGGACGTGTTGATACAGACCGATGATAACGACTTCAATTCTCTAACAGATGCCGACGGTCATTACATACTGTCCGTGGACTACAACTGGTCGGGAATCGTAATACCGCAAAAAGAAGGATACATCTTTGAGCCAAATAGCAATACATACGCCAATGTTACACAGGACTACAACGATGTTAATTACACAGCCACACTGACGACCTTTAAGATTGCGGGTTATGTGCTTGAGCTTAACCTTGTCACGCCGATAAACAATGTCAGTGTCTCTGCCGATAATGGCGGCGGGCAATGGATAAGCAGGTACGGCCCAGGGGACTCGCTGACGGATGTCAACGGCTTCTATGAGGTCCGGGTGGATTACGGCTGGTCGGGCAATGTCAAACCCGCTAAATACGCCTACATCTTCGAGCCCAACAGCAGATACTACCAGCCAGTCAACGAGGATTATACCGCGGGCCAGGACTACAACGGGACTTTGCTCACCTTCAGAATCGCCGGCTACATAAAGAACGAATGCAATGCACCTATAACAGGCGTATTGGCAGATGCTGATAACAACGGGTGTGATGCTCTCACAGACGCTAATGGTTTATATGAGGTCTGGGTCGATTTCGGCTGGTCCGGAACCGTGATGCCGACCAAGCATCATTACACGTTTGACCCGAACTGGAAGAGTTACGTTGATATGCTGACCGACCAGATTGACCAGAACTACGTCGCAGATAACACCTGTGACCTTGACTGCGACGGCTATGTCAACTGGAGCGATGTCGCCGTGATTGCTAATAACTGGCTTGCTACCGGCCCTGATATACCAGGCGACTTCGATGCTGATGGAGATGTGGACTTCTTTGATTTCGCCGAACTTGGTTTGGCCTGGTAGGTCCTGCAAAAAAGCGTATCGTCATCCGATGAGGGGACGCAAACGGCCTGTAACAGCGCGGTCGTGCTAAAATAGAAGCTTGATTGCTGCTGCCGCCGCCAGAAGCTGAACCGAGACCTCGAATACCCTTTGTGGCATTCTCCTCAGAATAAAGATACCTAAAACCGAACCTGCGGCAATAAACGGTAACATAATCAGGTTCAGCTTTATCGACTCAGCCGTAATCAATCCGAGACGCACGCTGAAGGGCACTTTGAGCCAGTTGACTATGAAGAAAAACCACGCGCTTGTCCCGACAAACTCCGTCTTCGGCAGGCGCATCGCCAGAAGATACACAATCATCACAGGCCCCGCCGCATTTGCCATCATCGTCGTCAGGCCTGCTAAAAATCCAATCACCGCGGCAAACCACCATTGCGTCGGAATAGGCGCATCAGCGTCGCCTTTGCGCGTTCGCCACCAATTAACAGCCAGCATCGCCAAAACGATTACCCCGATTGTCGGCTTCAACTGCGAATCGCTGATTACTTTCATCACAAAGTATCCTGCGGTGATGCCGACAAGCGTCGCCGGAACGAGCCGGATTATATGACCCCACAACGCCGCCTTGTGGTAATAAATTACGGCAAACACGTCTGCCAGAATCAATATTCCCAGCACCACACCTGTCGATTGCCTCGCCGGCAGCACCATTGCCATCAATGGCACAAAAAGTATTCCCATACCCGGTATCCCGGTCTTGCTGATGCCTACCATCACCGCGCACAGCGCCACAACCGCCCAGCCGGTAAAATCCAATCCCATCATCGCATAATCCTTTTCATCCTTCGCAGCAGCATTAGCAAATCCGCTGCCGCTGCGGAGAACGGACATTGCCACCGCCTGCAAAATCGCTACAATACCATAATTCCGAATGAATTTAAGGAGTCCAAATATGAAAACCAGAAAGATGCTGCCGTTCCTCTTGGCCGTCGCTCTGGTCGGCTGCGTCCCGTCGCTTCATCCGCTGTTCACTGACAGCGAAATTGTCTTTGAGGAAAAGCTGCTTGGCGTTTGGAAGCAGGGAGATAAAGAGACCTGGGAGTTCAAAAGAGCAGGCCCCAACAGCAATAACTACGAAATGATTTACACCAACGACGGCGAGAAAGGCCCATTTGTTGCCATGCTGGGGAAAATTAATGATATGATGTTCCTCGACCTGTATCCGGACGAGGTGGAAATACAGGCAAATGACTTTTACAAGGTCCATCTGCTGCCCGCCCATACGTTTTTGAAAATCGAGCAAATCCAGCCCACGTTGAAGATGCGGGCAATAGACCCCGAAAAATTCAACAAAATGCTCACCAACGACCCCAACCTTATCAGGCACGAGGTCATCGATGACGACCGTGTCGTAATAACCGCTTCGACGCAGGAGCTTCAGCAATTTATGAAAGAGCACGCAAACGATGAAGGCCTGTGCCTGTTTGGTAAACCAACCGAATTGAAACGACTCGAATCCGTTGAACCGAATGCGCCGGACGCAAACAATGTCCCGGGTGATTCAAACGGATTGCCCGTTTAGCCGAAAGCGACAACGCAATGACCGATACGCCGGAGTTCAGACGCTATCTTGTTGATATTGACTCAGTCACGACACACCAGCAATCGACCGATTACCTGGTCCTCGGAGCAGGCATAGCCGGGCTTCGCGCAGCTATCGAGGCATCTCAGCACGGCGCCGTCACCGTCATAACCAAAGGCACGGTGGAGGACAGCAATACCTGGCACGCCCAGGGAGGTATCGCCTCCGTCCTCGATAAGGCCGACTCATTCGAATCGCACATCGCAGACACGCTCCGCATCGGTTGCGGACTGTGTGACCAGAAAACTGTGGACCTCGTCGTCCGACAGGGGCCGCAGCTTATCCGACAACTGCTCAACTGGGGCGTCGCGTTCGACCTCACCAACGACCAAATCGCCACTACGCTCGAAGGCGGCCACAGCCACCCGCGAATCGCACACGCTCACGGCGATGAGACAGGAAAAATCATCGCACAAACACTCATCGCAAAGACAAGACAGCAGCGAAATATCAAAATCATTGAAAATTTCTTCACCCTTGACCTCTTGACGATGGACAACAGGTGCCTCGGCGTAATCGGCTGGCACAAGGAAAAAGGCCCTCAGATTATCTGGGCCGCAAACACAATCCTCGCAACCGGCGGCGCCGGACAACTCTACCGCGAAACCACTAACCCCTCCTGCGCCACCGCCGACGGCCTTGCAATCGCCTATCGGGCGGGCGCTGTCCTCCAGGATTTGGAATTTGTGCAGTTCCACCCAACGACCCTGTATATCGCAGGCGCTTCCCGCGCACTGATTACCGAGACGCTGCGAGGCGAAGGGGCCGTCCTGTTAGACGCCAAAGGCAGGGCCTTTATGAAAGATTACAACCCGGATGCAGAACTCGCCCCACGCGACGTCGTCAGTCGGGCTATACTAACGCAGATGCTCAAAACCAAATCCACGCACGTTTACCTCGACATCCGCCATTTTGACAAGCAACACTTCGCCAAAAGGTTCCCCGTCATCAGCGAGCTGTGCGAGAGTTTCGATATAGACATCAGCAAAGACCTTATACCCGTCCGACCCAGCGCACACTATATGGTCGGCGGCGCAAAAACCGACATCAGCGCCAAAACCAGCATAGAAAACCTTTATGCCTGCGGCGAGGTCGCCTCAACGGGATTGCACGGCGCCAATCGCTTAGGCAGCAACTCGCTTCTCGAAGGACTCGTCTTCGGCAGAATCGCGGGCCAGGCCGACATCAGTCAAAAACCAGCCGGCCCCGGCAACGCCGGACAGCCGATAATCAGATACGAAATCCCCCATTCCGACCTCAGGCACCTCGATACCTCCGATGTCAGAAACTCGCTGCGGGCGATTATGTGGCGAAACGTCGGTATCACCCGAAAAAACCAGGAGCTTAAGCAGGCACTCGAACTGATTCGCTTCTGGCAACGCTACGTAATGGACAAGGCCTTCGATTCCCCACAGGGCTGGGAATGCCAGAATATGCTCACCGTCTGTTTACTCATCACGCAAGCCGCCCTTGCCCGAAAGGAAAGCCGTGGCGTCCACTTCCGAAGCGATTACCCCGATACTGACGACGAAAATTTCAAAAAACACACTGAGATTAAACGCGAAGAATAAACGCCATTTTGGTATAATAGTGCCGGCTTAACCGAACAAATAAAGTGGTTTCACCGCAGAGAACACAGAGACCGCAGAGAAGAAAGATAAAAATAACCTCTGCGTGCTCGGCGGTCTCCGCGGTAAAAATTATCAATTGAAAATCGAAAGAGTGGGTCGGGCGGTCGCCCCCGCGTCTTGCTGTCGCAAGACAGCAGCGGGGGAGGAAAGTCCGAGCAGGACAGGGCACGGTGATGGCTAACGGCCACCTCCCGATTTATCGGGAAGGGATAGCGCAACAGAAAATACACGGCTGACGTCCTGAGCAATCGGGGCAAGCAAAGGTGAAATGGTGCGGTAAGAGCGCACCGCAGGGTTGGCGACAATCCTGGCAAGGCAAACCCCACCGCCTGCAAGACCAAGTATGCCGGTGCCTGACCCGGGCGATACCGGCGGGTAGGTCGCTTGAGCCAACTGGCAACAGTCCTCCTTCGCTCTTGCGAGCTTCGGAGGATCCTGCGTAGCCCATCAGGGCGAAGCAGGATTGGCGTAGATAAATGACCGCTGCCCCGCACCTATTTGTTTCGTCGTCACAACAGAGAATGTGTTGATTCAGAACAATTGCCGCTCAAACGGATTAGTGACAACGCAGACGCAGCAAATAGGTGCGGGGCACAGAACTCGGCTTACAGACCCACTCTTTCGGTTTTCTTATGAAATGGCCGACCGACAACTGCAGACAGGTGCCTTAATCGCCCTCTACATACCCCTCGAAGCTAAGCTTGCCGCCCTTTGCGAACGAACCGAGCCGTATCCTGACGGTCGCCACATCATCCTCCACAACCATCTTCAGCAGGCCCTTGTTAAAACTTGTATGGCTGAACTCCAGCCCGTTCGGGTCGGTGAGCCGGGCGGCAAACGCCGGTGAACCGACCAGCTTGACCGTCACCGTATCAATCGCCTGCCCGACAACCATTCCGCACGTCCCCACAATCTTGTTGTCTTCGCTTATCTCGCTTGTGTCCTTGCGGGTATCTGCCCCAACCTGTTTTAGTATGGCGATTCGCCTCGCGTTTTCATTGGCGTATGGCTCGTCTAAAACCTTACGCGGCAGCACCATCTTACAGTCAAAATTGACTCCCTCCCACGGCTCGGCAAACAACTGCTTGGGACGCTCATCAGCGATAAAAACGCTCTTGCGCTTCGCTATCAGCTCATTCTCATCAAACGTGACCATATTGAACCACGTCTTCTGGCCCCTCTTCCCCTGGCCTGCCGTGGCAATTATGCTTTTGCTCTGGCTGAGAAGCTCGTTCTTGGGCCTGCCAAATGCCGCCAGCACGTCCGCGCTGGTGCTTTGATTGAGCGCCGTTTGTCGATAGACGGCGTATATCTGCTCGTATGAAGGCGGCCCCGCCGGCATTACAAACCCCACTACCGAACAGCCCGCAAGCAAACCACAAGCCAGCAAAACTGATATCCTTAACGCTTTCACTTATTTATACCTCTTTTACGTCAATCCACTTCATCATCTTCCGCAATTTCCGCCCGACCTTTTCGAGCTTGCCGTTATAATCCTTTGCGTAAAGCTTATTGAATTTCTTCAGCCCCGTGCGGTATTCATTCATCCACTCTTTGGCAAACTTGCCGCTGGTGATTTCCTTCAGGATTTTCTTCATCTCGGCTCGCGTTCTCGCCGGGATTATTCGCTGGCCGCGAGTCAGGTCGCCGTATTCAGCCGTATCGGAGATGCTGTATCGCATATAACTAAGCCCGCCCTGATACATCAGGTCAACGATGAGCTTCACCTCGTGCATACATTCAAAGTATGCAATTTCCGGCTGATAGCCCGCCGCCACAAGCGTATCAAACCCCGCCTTTATCAGCGACGACAACCCGCCGCACAACACACACTGCTCCCCGAACAGGTCCGTCTCGGTCTCTTCCCTGAACGTCGTCTTGATGATGCCCGCCCTTGCCCCGCCTATCCCGTTGCCCCACGCAAGGGCCGTATTCAGCGCATCGCCCGTCGCGTCCTTCGCCACCGCCACAAGACACGGCACGCCGCCGCCTTTTTGAAACTCGCTTCTCACCAAATGTCCCGGCCCCTTCGGAGCAATCATAACCACGTTATTGCCCTTTGACGGCACGATATACTTGAAATGAATGTTGAAGCCGTGACAGAACCCAAGCGTCTGGCCCGCGGCAAGATTCGGCTTAATGTGCCCTTCATAAACCTTTGCCTGTATAACGTCCGGCAGTGTGATTATTATCAGCGACGCGCCGTTCATAGCCGTCTTGATGTCACCGGGCGTAAAACCGTGCTCAACCGCTATCTTGTAATTCGGCGTCCCCGGCAGCTCTGCAACGGCCACCTCTATCCCGCTGTCACGCAAATTCAAACTGTGTGCGTGCCCCTGGCTTCCGTAGCCGATGATTGCCGCCTTCTTGCCCTTCAACGGCTCAATCGGTGCATCATTCTCATAAAATATTTTCAACGCCATTGTGTCTTTCTCCTTATCTTAATTGCCTCAATTACCCCCGCGTCTCGTTTTGCGAAGCCCCCGTAGGGGGCGAAGCAAAACGGCGGGGGCGGTTGTTACCTCACATTAACGTTTCTTTTGAATCTCCGCTTTCCTGTGGTGAGCTTGTCGAACCAGTCGAAGGAGGCGGGAATCCATTTTTCTTTTCTTCTGTCATTCCTGCAAACCTGTCCCAAGCTTTCCTGTGGTGAGCTTGTCGAACCAGTCAAAGGAGGCAGGAATCCGGAGATTGGGGCTTACCCTTTCATATTTGCCTTACTTCATGGTTTTTCGCACGTTCACCGACCGGCCAACCCGACGCTTGCGGTTTATCATCTGCCGGCCTTTCTTCGTCCGCATCCGAACCAGAAACCCGCTCTTGCGGTTTCGCTTTACCTTGCTCATCCGATGTTGTTCCATCTCGATTCTCCTTACTCATTCAATTTTATCCGCCACGGGCGGAAACAAGTCAGTTCAATCACCGGCAGAATTATACACCGCAATCCCGAGGATTCCAACTTTTTGCCTTTTTACTTTTACACTTTTACTTTGCCTGTATTGCTAATCCCCGCTGGCATTTTCCTGCTCGCCTGCTGTCTTCTCCTGTCTCGGCATCGCTATCGTCCCCGTCCTCGCCACGTTCTTTATCCCGTAAGGCCGGCACATCTCGATAAACGCCTCGATTTTCTCTTCAGGCCCGCTGATTTCGACCATAACCGACTTTTGCCCTATATCCACCACCTTGCCCTTAAAGGTCTCTATCAGCGCCAGTATCTCCGCCCTTTTCTCCGCCGGCGCCGCTATCGTTATCAGCATCAAATCGCGCGCAACGACCGGCTGGCCCGCGTAATCCTGCACCTTCACAACGGGTATTATCTTCGCAAGCTGCTTGCGCACCTGCTCCACGACCCTGTCATCGCCGACCACAACGATAGTCATTCGGCTCAACTGCGGGTCTTCGGTCCGCCCGACGACTAACGAATCGATATTAAACGCCCTCGCCGCGAACATCCCCGCAACGTGCGCCAAAACTCCCGGCTTGTTCTCAACCAACGCGCTTATTATATGCTTCATAGGTCTTACCTTTTTTACTTTTTATCCGTGTAATCCGTGGTTCCTTTCTACGACATACTCTCTAAAAGGTCCAGTCCGTCCATCTCATTCAAGCTCTTGCCCGCCGCAACCATCGGCCAGACATTCTCCTCGCGTTCCACCTTAAAATCAACAACGCAGGGCCTCTTTTCGCCTAACATCTTCTTAATCGCCTTCGGCACGTCGGCCTTCTTCTCAACCATGATGCCGACCGCGCCCAGCGCCTCCGCGACCACCGCGTATTCAGGATTTGCCAGGTAGCTCTTCGAGTAACGCTTGTTGTAGAAAAGCTGCTGCCACTGGCGGACCATCCCCATATACCCGTTGTTTATGATGCAGACCTTTATCGGCAGCTCATACTGCACCGCCGTCCGAAGCTCCGTCATTGTCATATTAAAGCTGTGGTCGCCGTCAATATCAACAACCGTCGCATCCGGCCTTGCAATCTGCGCCCCTATTGCCGCAGGCAGTCCGTAACCCATCGTCCCCAGGCCGCCCGAGCTGATAAATTGCCTCGGCCTGCGGAACCGGTAAAACTGCGCCGTCCACATCTGGTTCTGACCGACGCCGGTCGTTATTATCGCGTCGCCGCCCGTCAGCTCGCAAACCTGCTCTATAACGTATTGCGGCTTGATGTTCGTTGACTTCCTGTCGTACGCAAGCGGGTATTTTCGCTTCCACTGCGCTATCTTTGCAAACCACTCCTTGCGCTCGCGGTATTCAACCTCCTTAATCAGCTCCGCAAGTATGTATTTCGCGTCGCCCACGACCGGGATGTCCGCGCGAACGTTCTTCGCGATGCTCGCCGGGTCGATATCTATGTGGATGACCTTCGCGTTCGCCGCAAACGTCTTTAACTTGCCTGTAACCCTGTCGTCGAATCTGGCGCCGACC
>Ga0315294_10000135_pt1 | contig 76538 bp, 62 predicted proteins | sample YL17G13_40_MG_FD_203626 | JGI IMG/M metagenome (GOLD analysis project Ga0315294, IMG submission 203626) | Sediment microbial communities from Yellowstone Lake, YNP, Wyoming, USA - YL17G13_40 | ecosystem: Environmental > Aquatic > Freshwater > Lake > Sediment | place: USA: Wyoming | collected... | reverse complement strand
CTCCGATGGACCAGCGACCACCGGGCCGGTACGAGGTCGGCCCTCGGGTCTTCCTGGCCGGCCAATGCCCGGCTCCACCACGCCCGGAGGGCTCCCCTGGCCGACCAGCACAGGAAGCCCGCGATCGTGATGACCGCTCCGGCGGCCTCGTATACGGAAACCTGCCGCCACCAGTCACCGTAGAAACTTCCGCCGCCGCTTCCGGCTCCCCGCCACGCGATCCAGACGTAGCTCAGCTTGTAGAGGACGAAGAAGGCCCAGAACGAGAGCGAGACTTCCGTGGACAGCAGGAACGTGAGCCCGATGATCGAGAAGTAGATGTTGGCTTCCGCGAGGTCGAACTCGCTCCACGGCCGGTCCGGGAACAGGCCGTAGGTCGGCCATCCGAGCGGGATGGCGGGAAGGCTCGGGGCGTAGGTCCGCAGCCCGTTGATGCCGAGCGCGACGACGGGCACCAGCGCGCCCAACCAGACCACGGGGTTCGTCAGAAACCCGTTCAGCCGGGTTCCTCCCGGGGGCTCGCGGGTCATCTCGAGCGGCAGGTACACGATCGGGAAGACGAGCCGCTCCCGGTCGGCCCATTGACGGAAGAACAGTGAGGTGAACGCGAACATGACCCCGTAGAGCAGGAGCGCGAACCCGCACCAGACCGCGAGCGGTCGAAGCCATTCGCCCCACGGAATGTGCTGGCCCCGCGGAAGCCCCTCGAAGAACCAGCGCGCCGCCCGGCTGTTGACGTCGGTGGTGACCACCATCCAGGACGGCAGGTGGGGGAGCAGGAAGACGTCGTACCCGTTCGCGTTGGTCGCGTAGTACGCGGGCCCGACCAGCCAGCCGGGCAGGTAGCGCATGAGCCCGGAGGCGCCGATGCCCCCGGCCACGCCGATCATGGACCAGATGAGCAGGAGCTCGCCCTGGGTCAGCCGGCGCCGAGAGCCCGGGAGGGCCGCGTTGACCCCCAGGATCAGGACGAGCAGGACGCCCATCGACGCGGTCGGGAAGTGGTTGCCCATGAGGAGACTGTTGTTGAGGTAGTAGTCGTTGTAGTTCATGACGAGGTTGATCGCGATCGAAAACCCCAGGCCGAGGCAGACGGCCCGCCCCGTCATTTCACTTGCGCAGTTCCCGGATGTTCTCCACCACCTTGGCGGCGGCGCGCACGATCGAACGCATCGCGCTCGCCGGGGCCAGCAGGTTCGGGTGCGTGATCCAGCATGCGTCCTGCGCGGCCCGTTCGGCTTCGGGGCACGGCGCGCCGCGGGCGGGGATGCCCGCCCCGCCCATCCGGCCGGTGAAAAGCGGGTTGGCGTAGATGGGAATGCCGTAGGCGGCCATGCACGGGACGCCCTCGGCTCCGAGGGCCGACAGGAACCTGGCCCGGTCGACCCCGAGCAGGCGGAGATCCAGCCGGAAGCAGTACATGTGGTATGCCCGCCGCGTCATCCGGCGATCGGTTACGAGCGGACGGATGCCCGGGATCGCGCGCAGTCCCCGGTCCAGGATCCGCGCGTTGGCCTGCCGGCGCACGGTCTGCGCCTTGAGCCGCTTCAACTGCTGAAGGAGTATCGCGGCCTGCCATTCCGTCATCCGCGAGTTCGTCGCCGGGGTGAAGTGCATGTACCAGGCGGCGCCCGCGCGCCGGCCGCAGTGCGTGAAGGCGAACACCTTCCCGGCCACCGCGGCGTCGTCCGCGAGCACGATCCCGCCCTCGCCCGCGGTGATGTTCTTGCTGATCTGGAAGCTGAACGCGCCGCAGGTCCCGAGCGCCCCTGCGCCCCTGCCCTTCCACCGACTGCCCCAGGCGTGACAGGCGTCCTCGATGACCAGGAGCCGGCGGCGGCGCGCGATCGCGTTCAGCCGGTCCATGTCGGCGACGTTCCCGCAGAAGTGGACCGGGATCACGGCTTTCGTGCGGGTGCCGAGCTTGCGCTCCACGTCGTCGGGGTCGAGGCAGAGATTGTCCGGCCGGACATCCGCGAACACGACCTTCGCTCCCGCGCGGATGACCGCGCTCGCGGTCGCGATGAACGTGTAGGCCGGGACGATCACCTCGTCGCCGGGCCCGACGCCGAGTCCCCCGAGCGCGGCCTCGAGGCCGGCCGTCCCGCTGTTGCACGTGACTCCGTGCCTGGCTCCCTGGAACCGGGCGAACGCGCGCTCGAACGCGAGGACGTTCTCGCCGTGCCACCATTTTCCCGATTCGAGCACGCGGAGGACGGCGCGGCGCTCGGCCGGGCCCCAGACCGGCCACGCGGGCCATTGGGCCCTGCATTCCCTCGGTCCCCCCTGCCATGCCAGCTTCGCCATCGATCGCCTCCTCGGCCTCCTTCAGGCGCCCGGGTTTGTTGTACCATGCAGGGAAGATGATCCGTATTCGCGAAGTGGTCGTCACGGGACAGAGGCAGGTCGAGCTCCGGGAAGGGGAGCTGGACGAGGCGCTGGGTCCGGGGGAGATCTTGATCGAGACCGACTGCACGTTCATAAGCGCCGGGACCGAGCTCGCGAACTACATGGCACGGGACCAGGGCGTGTTCCGGCCGGGCAACTGGTGCGCGTACCCGTGGCGGTCGGGGTACGGGAACGTCGGAATCGTGCGGGCGGCCGGGGATGGGGTGTCCCGGGTCAAGGTCGGCCAGCGGGTCCTCTCCTACGGCAACCATGCCTCGTTCGTCCGGTACGATGCCGCGGACCGGCTCGTGACCCCGGTCCCGGAGGGGCTCGAATCCGGAGTCGCGGCGGCATCCAGGATGGCGGGGGTGGCGGTGACCTCGATCATCCTCGCGGAGATCAAGGGATCTCCGTGGGTCGTCGTCTTCGGGCTCGGGGCGGTCGGGAACCTGGCGGCGCAGGGATTCGCCGCGCGCGGGTGCCGCGTGATCGGCGTGGACCCGGTGCAGGAACGGCGCGCGCTGGCGGAGAGGTGCGGGATCGCGCACACGGCGGGCGGGACGGCGGCGGAAGTGCGGGCCCGGGTCAGGGAGATCACGGGCGGGGCCATGGCCGGGATCGCGATTGACGCGGTCGGGGACAGCAACGTCATGCGGGAGGCGCTCGGGGCGGTCGCCCCATTCGGTCAGATCGTGATCCTGGGCTCACCCCGGGTTGCGGTCGAGGGGAACTTGACCGCCATGCTCGCCGACATACACGTCCGGTTCCTGACCGTGCGCGGGGCGCTCGAGTGGTGCCTGCCCATGTACCCGGGGCCGACGCCCGGGGTGTCCCAGTACGAGAAGCAGGTCATGATCTTCGACTGGATCGCGGGCGACCGGCTCCGCCTCGCGCCCCTGATCTCGCACCGGGTCCCGCCGGAGAAGATCAAGGACGCCTACGAGGGCCTGGAGACCGACAAGGGCAACTTCACGGGCGTCGTCTTGGACTGGAAGGGCGGCCGGAGCGCGGGCTGACGGGGGGCCAGGTCACCTCGAATCGCAGGCTTCCGTTCGGCGCGATCGTCCCCGCGGACCGATACGCGGTGCGTCCGTATCTCCGCGCGATCTCCCCGTCGGTCCGGTCACCGTTGAGCCGGCACGCCGCGGATGTGCACCCCTCCGGCAGGACGAGTTCCAGGACTCCGGCCCACGCCTCGCCGTTCCGGTTCACGATCTCCCCCCGGATGCTTCCGTTCGTGCGGGTGTAGCTCAGGTCGAACCAGGCCTGGCCGAGGCGGCACCGCTCCCAACTGAACCGGTCCCAGGGGGAGAAGGGCGCGAACCGCACGGCCCGGGCCGGGGCATCGACGGACAGGCCGATGACCTTGGTCATGAACAGCACGCACCAGAGCGATGCGGCATACGCGGTCTTCCCGACGTCCGCGTCCCCGTCCCGGCGGCGCACGTCGGCGGCGTCGGTCGCGCCGTGGCAGTAGGGCCACCACCAGAACGACCCGTCCAGGTCGGTCACCCGGCGGACCCGGTTCAGCCGCGATCGCACCTCGCTCTCGGAGGCGGCCGCGGCCAGTCCGGCCGGCCAGCTGCCCGGGAAGGTCACCCCGCCCCACCATCCCGAGAAGGGCTCCTCTCCGTCCAGCCAGTAGACCCCGTCGACGGCCGGTGCGTACAGCCGGTTGCGGGGGGTGAGGGCGAATCGCTTGTAGTTGAGCATGGCGGGATCATCGACCTCGCAGAACCCGAGGAACGGGGCGTAGCTGGTGGCGACCTCCTCCCCGTCGTGGCACGGCGAGAACGTGCCGTCCCGGTACCCGCCCTCGAAGTACTGCGGCCCGGACTCGCCCTTCCCGATGCAGTGGGCCTGGATGTCCTCCCGGATCCGCCGGGCGTCGTCCTCCCACGCCGCCGCCTGCTCCCTGTCCCCGTACGCGTCCCGGACGATACGACTCCACTGCTTCCAGCAGTGCCAGAGGAGGACGTTGGATCCCGTATGCCAGTCGCCCCGGGCCAGCCCGTCCCAGATGACCCGGCAGGGAAACAGGAACGGGCGCTCCCATGGCTTGTGCGCCAGCGCGTCGGCGAACGCCGCCCGGGCCTGCTCCAGCTCGGCCGGGACGCCGCGGAAGAACGAGGCATCGCCCGTCACCTGGTAGTAGATCGCCCGTTGCCAGACGCCCCACAGCATCGCGTAGAGCGAATCGAAATTGCGGAGGCTGTTGGTCCCCCGGGGACCCATCATCAGCACCGCGAGGTCCGGGTCCACGAGGGGGAGCAGGGGGTCTCCTCCGTCCGCGTTGGCGGTCCGGCCGTCGGGGGCCGCGAGCACGGAGTTACAGGCCGCCTCCACCAGCCGGGCATGGAGCTCGGCGAAGTACGGATCACCAGGAATCGTCAAGCTCCCGACCCGGAGGGCGTGCACCGCCCAGGTCTCGTTCAACCACTCGACCGCCGTGCGCTCGCGGATCTGGCGGGCGGTCCGGACCACTCCCTCGGCCGTCGCGTCGACGATGAGTCCGAGCGCGATAATCCTGGTCCCGCCCGCCGGAACGGCCGTGCGGATGCTCGGATGACCGGGGTTCCACGCGGTGTCGTCCAGGCATGCGACGGCCTGGTACCCGGGCTTGAACTGCTTCTTCCTCTCCGGATACCGGGGATAGCAGTCCGCGTCCAGCACGGCGCGCGGCGAGTCCGGCCCGAGGCGATCCGCCTCGACGACGTCCTCCCGGACGCGCAGGGTCGCCTCCACGGCCTCGCGGCCGGGGTTGTCCAGTTGGAAGATGACGATGATGGCCCGGGGCCTGGCCGGGGCCGGACCTTCGCCCACGGGGGCGAAGACCAGTTGCCGGATGCGGAGGTAGCCGAGGCTGAAGACGTGGACGGGGAAGAGCCCGCCGAGCAGGTCGACGCCGATCCCGGCGGTGCGGTCCAGCCTGACATCCTGCGTCCCGGTCCCGACGCTGAAGTGCCAGGAACTGCTTCCCGGCCAAGTGTCGCCGTTCTCCATGGTCACGGCGTTCACGATCCGGCCGTGCCGGTCCACGGCCGCCAGGATCATGCCGTTCGAGACCTCGAAGACCAGGCCCGGCGTATCCGATCGGTAGTGCGTTCCGGGATCCTTCGGACTCCCGTCGGGGTGGGCCCCGAAGTACCGGGATCGCGGACCGGCGAAGGCTTCGGCGAGACTCCCAAAGGGAGGGGGTGCCGCGGTCGCCGGACCAGCCATAGCCGCCACAATCATAGCAACGATCACGTCCCGGGCCGGACGGACCGTCAGGAAGGGATCAGGACGATCTTGCCGGTATGGCCCGTGCCCATGACGGCCTCGTGCGCGGCGGGGGCTTGGGCCAGCGGCATCTCGCGGGCGATGACGGGTGCAACAGCACCGGATTCCAGCCAGGCCGACAAGGCGGGGACGATCTCGGCCCGTTCAGCGTCGGAAGCGAGGAAGAGCATGACGCCGTGGATCGAGGCCGCGCGCGACATCAGATCGCGCGGGTTGACCTCGACGGACCCGCGGCTCCCGATCACGACGACGCGGCCGCGGGGAGCCAGCAGTTCCAGGTCGCGGCCCAGGTTCACGTTCGCGAGCATCTCGACGATCACGTCGACGCCCCGGCCGCCCGTCGCGTCCATGACCGCCTCCCGGAACCCGGCGGCGCCGTGGTCGAGGGCGTGTTTGGCGCCCTGGGCGGCCACGACCTTGCGTCCCGCATCCGTCCCCGCCGTGCCGATGACCGTGCATCCGGCGTTCCGTGCGAGCTGGACCACCGCGGTCCCCACGCCCCCGCTCGCGCCGTGCACGAGCACGTATTCTCCCTGCCGGGCGCGTCCCACCTGGAGGAGTGCGTGGTATGCGGTCAGGCAAGGAACGCCCAGGGCGGCTCCCTGGGAGAACGAGCTGCGGGCGGGGAGCGGATGCACGGAGCTTTCCTGGCATAGCGCCTTCTCCGCGTAGGTTCCCGACAGGCTGCCGGATGTCCAGACGCGGTCGCCCGGTTTCACCGCGGTGACGCCGCTACCCGCGGCTTCCACGACGCCGCCCGCATCCGACCCGGGTGTGTATGGAAGCTCGGGCTTGCGCGCGTACGAGCCCGACCGGATGTAGGTCTCGACCGGGTTCACGCCCGCGGCCTTGACTGCGACCACGACCTGGCCCGGGCCGGCCACCGGGTCCGCCGTATTCTCGACCTTGAGCACCTCGGGTCCGCCGAACGCTTTCACCACCACGGCTTTCATGGTTACCTCCTCTAGAAGCGGACGTGAACCGGCCCGGCCGCGGTCTTGACCACGGTCACCCAGACCATCCCGGCCTCCCGATCCAACGATACGAGGGCGCCCGGGATTGCCGGCGCCTCCTTGCCCTGGTAGCCCTCGAAGACGAGGACCGGCCGTTCCAGCGTCGCACTTCCGCAGTCCAGGGTCACGTCGGCATGGTCGCCCGCGCACTTGATGCGCCAGGCGCGCCATGTCGGGTCGTAGCCGGGCGTCTTGAGGGACGCCCGCTCGGTCTCGCGGCCCGGTCCCGGGGCGGCCTCGGTCGCCACGCGGCCGATCGACGCCGATGCCTTGACCGACGGGATCTTCTCCTGCTCGGCCAGCAGTCGTTCGAAGCTTCCCCGGTCGAGCCGGTCCAGGAGCACGAGGGTCGCGTAGCTGTACGCCGGCCATGCCGCGTACGAGTACTTCCCGACGACCACCCGTTCGTGGCCCAGGTTGTACGGGACCTGCCAGGTCAGCTTCTCGATCCAGCCCGAGTAGCCGCCGACCTGGTACGGGAGCTTCCACGCCTCGACCTGGTCCCGGGTCCAGCTGCCGGCCGGCAGGATGGGCTCGGTCCCCTCCGCCCAGCACTCGGAGCCCTGGGGGAGTTCGGCGTACGGCCGGGTCGCCACGATGGCCGCGCACCGGTTCGACGCCGCGTTCCACTGGTAGTTGAAGGGAATCGTGTTGTCGTTCAGCGTCTTCACGACCCGCCCCGTCGAGGTCCGCGTGTTCTCGCACACGAGGGTTCCGTCGGTCCCTGACTTGAACCCGGTGTAGGGACCCATCCCGCCCCCGGATCCGTCCCAGTCCCAGCGCATGTACGGCGACCTCGTGTCCACGCTCGCCTTGTCCTTGGGGACCTTGTGGAAATCGAGCGTGATCGCGTAGACGATGTGGTCGCACCCGTCCGCGAAGACGAGATCCCGCACCACCCGGATCGTCTCGGCCGAGATCTTCTTCTCCCCGAGAGAGAAGGGCATTTCGTATTCCACCCGCACGATACCGTGATGCTCCCCGCGGAAGAGCCACGCAAGCTTGACATTCCGGGACGACCACTCCCCGCGGCCCTTGCCCTTGAGCATCCCTCCGTTGTGCGAGACGTCCGTAAGTCCTCCCGACCCTTCGTCGACGGCGTTCACCGTGACCGGCGGATCGTCGTAGACGTAGCGCGACAGCCAGCCCGGGTTGTACCTGACGCTGGCCGTCACGAGCTGGACCGTGCGGTCTTTGCCCAGCCGATCGGTCCATGTCACCTCGGAGACTTTGTCCGCGCCCACGCTCGCGTCGCCCGGGATCCCTTCGCGGACGCGGAAGTTGCTGGCCGAGCCACGCGCGGCGGCAATCGCAACCAGGGCGAGCACGAGCGCGGCGGGGGAAACGGGCGTCTGCATCCGGCTGATCATGTCCCTCAGTATGACAGGTCGGGTGGCCGCGATCGTGTTACCATCGACTGCGCGATGGCGAGGCGTGGGACGACCGCGGCTTCCGGGGCGGAGGTCATCGAAGGCCTGCGGCGGTTTCTTGCCGGATGCCGGCGGAGCGACGGCGGGGTCAGGCCGGGACTGGACCACCGGTACCAGGGCGCGTCGGACACCGCGCTTTCCGACCTTGCGGCTCCTGTCTACACGCTCATCCTTGAGGAAACGTTCGGATTCCGGGTTCTGGATCGCCGGCGGACGCGCCGGTTCATCGAGCGCGGGCGCAATCCCGACGGGCTCTGGCGGGCGGCAGGCGCGCCGGACGCTCCCGCTCACCTCGTTCTCTACGACACGATGCAGGCTCTACTGGGTCTCCGAATCCTGGGGGGCGGGCGGCTGCCTCGAATCGGGCAGGAACGGACGATCGGGGGAGTCCGGCGCCTTCTGGCGGCGGGCGCGGCACGTTCATTCCCTCCCTACGCACTCGATTTCTTCGGCCAGTTCTTCGCGATCCTGGGCCGGCCGTTGCCCGGCGCGATCGCCCGTGCGGTGTGGAAGGCGTACCGGGCTCGCTACCGCGCGGGGGAGGTGGGCGGCCACGTCGCGAGCACGTTCCACTTCGTCCGGCACGCCCTTCTGGCGGGCCGGCGCGTGCCGGATGCCCCGGCGATCCTGCGACGCACACTCGCGCTCCAGCGCCGGGACGGGTCGTGGAACCGGATGCCCGACCGGTCCTGGGACGTCCACGCGACCTTCGACGGGACGTTCATCGTCCGCCAGTTGGGGTTCCGGATCGGGTGGTCGCCCGCCTGCACGCGCGCGCTGGAGGGGGCCGCGCGGTATGCCCTCGCGTGCCGGAATCCTGACGGCGGGTTCGGGCACTTCCCGGGGGCCACGAGCGACGTGGATGCCGCGTACTTCCAGGCGGGGACCCTGGTCATGTCCGGGCGCCTGTCAGCGACGCCCGTTCCTCTCCGCCTCGCCCGCGTGCTGGGCTGGGGGCACGTCTTCCCGGCGGGCTAGACGGCTACGCGTAGGAGGCGTGCAGGTCGGTCAGCCGCAGTCTCGACCTCAAGGCGGCCGCGGTCTCGCCGGGACGCCTCGGGCACGTGACCGTCCGGGACTCGCCGGCGGGGAGGTCGAAGAAGTTGTCGGACCAGACGCAGTCCCGTCCTTCGATCGAGACACAGACGAACCGGGCGAGCGACTTCGCGTTCACCGTGACCGCCCATGCGGGTGCGGACGCACCCGTCGCCGGCCTGACCGCCGCTTTCAGCCCGGGGTCCACGAGCTCGAGATGTTTGATGGGCACGAACCCGACGACGCCGGACGACCGGCGCCCGCCGTCCCCCCGGAGCTCGAAAACGCAGACGAGGTCCCGCCGGTTCCGGTCCCCGATCGGGCGGGAGAAGTCCAGGTCCGCGACGAGGGTGTCCGCCAGGGGCTTCGCGCGCACGCGCCTGCGTCCGCGGGCCAGCCGCCGCCCCGCGACGGTCTCGAGCCGCCACCGGACCTCGCCCCGGAACGGCGCGACTTCGTCGTTGGAGACGTGCAGGCGGACCCGCGTCCCCGACTCCTCGGCCGACAGCAGGACGGGCTCGAAGAACCGGCGCTCCAGGTAGTGCAGGGCCTTCCACCGGCCGAAGTAGTCGATGCTCGCCCACGACACCACGGGCCAGCAGTCGTTCAACTGCCAGACGATGGCGCCGTTGCACCGCCCCCGGTGCCGGCGCCAGTGCTCGACCCCGTACCGCATCGCTTCGGCCTGCAGGAGCTGGGAGGTGTAGACGAGGGACGGGAAATCCTTCGGGATGCGGAAGGTCTCGCAGAGGTAGTGCATGATGATCTGATTGCCGGCCCAGTTCTTCTGGTGCCGCTCCATGGTCCACGAGGTCATGTTCCACTCGGACTTGGGGGCGAAGTGCTCGACCGTCCTGAGATCGGGGAGGGACTGGAAGCCGAACTCGCTCATGAACCGGTGGTAGTGCTTGCGGTACTCGGTGAACGGCCTGCGGCCGTGCCAGACCGACCAGTCGTGACCGTCGCCTTTGCTCTGTCCGCCGGGATCCTTGAATCCGCCGCCGGACGAGGGTGAGCTGGGCCAGTAGGTGGTGTCCGGATCCTCGGCCTTCACCCATGCCGGCAGGAGATGGTGAAACATCGCGTCGTAGACGCGCATGGCCGCAGCGGGCGCGCGGCCTTTCCAGCCCCACTCGGCCCAGCCGGACTCCATCTCGTTGTTGCCGCACCAGAGCGCGAGGCACGCGCGGTGGCGGAGTCGCCGCAAAGCGGCGACTGCCTCCCCGTGGAAGTTGTCCACGAACTCGGCGTGGCCGGGGTAGCGCATGCACGCGAACATGAAGTCCTGCCAGACGAGCAGGCCCAGCTCGTCGCAGAGGTCGTAGAAGTCCTCGTTCTCGTAGAACCCGCCGCCCCAAACGCGGACCATGTTCATGTTCGCGGCCGCGGCGCTCCCGAGGAGGTCCGCGTACCGTTCCCGGGTCATCCGGGTGGGGAAGGAGTCGGCCGGGATCCAGTCCGCGCCCTTGGCGAAGATCGGGATCCCGTTCACGACGAACGTGAACGATTCCCCCCAGCGGTCCCGCTTGCGTTCGAGCTCGATCGTGCGCAGGCCCAGCCGCTTGGCGTCGAGGTCCAGGACCTCCCCGCGCGCGCCGAGGAGTTCGACCCGGAGCGAGTACAGGGGCCGGGCTCCGAGGCCGTTGGGCCACCAAAGCGCCGGCCGGTTGACGACGAGGGCCACCGAGGCTTCATCGCCGCGCCCCAGGGGCACTACCCGGGTCACGGCCAGTCCGCCGGGGCCGGTAAGCGAGACCCGGGCGCGAAGCGCACCCGGACGCCACCGTTCGGCGGCGACGCGGATGCCGACCGTGGCTCGGGACTTCGTCGTCGATTGACGCACGTGGATGTCGCTCAGCCGGGCCGTGTCCCGGCCCGCGAGCCGGAGGCTCCGCCAGATGCCGGTCGGCGGGAGCTGGGGACCCCAGTCCCAGCCGTAATGGCACGCGGCCTTGCGAAGCAGGGCACCGCCGGGCACCGAGTGAGGGTCTCCCCCCGCGAGCTTCTCCGCGGCGTTCCGGGGTTTCTCGATCACGGGGGAGGCGAAGGCCACCCGGATGGTATTCCGGCCGGGGCGCAGGAGGCCCTTGACGTCGAACCGGTGCGGCATGTACATGTTCGCCGTCGTTCCCGCGAGCCGGCCGTTGATCCTAACCTCGGCGAGGGTGTCCAGCCCCCCGCACTCGAGCCAGACGGTGTCGCAGCCCAGGAGGGACGCTGGAACCTGGACCTCGCGCTCGTATTCCCACCCCGCCCGGAAGACCCAGGTGACCGCGAGCTCGTGGTCGTGCGTAAAGGGGTCGGGGATCTTCCCGAGGGCCAACAGGTCGGTGAAGTTGGAGCCCGGGACCGTGGCCGGCATCCACGCGCGGTCCCCGGCCTTGCGGAACCGCCAAGCGCCGTCGAGGGTGAGGTTGATCATGGCGCGCATTATCTCACAAGGTCGGGACTGCCCAGGCGGTACAATCACGGGCAGGACGAGGAGGACCGACATCGCGCTGTTCACGCCGTTCACAATGCGGGCCGTCACGTTCCGAAACCGGATCGGCGTCTCGCCCATGTGCCAGTACTCGTGCACGGAGGGGCTCGCGACCGACTGGCATCTCGTCCACCTCGGCAGTCGCGCGACCGGCGGCGCAGGAGTCGTGATCGCGGAGGCGACGGCGGTGACGGCCGAGGGCCGGATCTCTCCGGATGACCTCGGAATCTGGTCCGACGCGCACGCGCACGCTCTCGCCCCGGTCGCGCGGTTCATCGAGGCGCATGGCGCGGTGGCCGGAATCCAGCTGGCCCATGCGGGGCGGAAGTCGAGCACGTTCGCGCCGGGGAAGGGCGACGGGCCGATCGTTCCCGCCGCCGGCGGATGGACGACGCTGGCGCCCAGCGCGGTGCCGTTCGAGGAAAGCTGGCCGGCGCCCCGGGCGATGGCGGAGGAGGACATTCGGGCGACCGTCGCCGCCTTCGGCGCGGCCGCTCGCTATGCGCGGGCGGCGGGCTTCCGGTTCGTCGAGGTCCACGCCGCGCACGGCTACCTGCTCCACCAGTTCCTCTCGCCGCTGTCGAATCGGCGCACGGACGCGTATGGAGGAAGCCTCGGGAACCGGATGCGGTTTCCGCTCGAGGTCGCGCAGGCCGTGCGCGCGGCGTGGCCGGCGGATCTGCCGCTGGCTTTCCGGTTGTCGTGCACGGACTGGACGGAAGGCGGCTGGACGGTCGACGACAGCGTCGAGTTCGCGAAGCGGTTGAAGGCGACCGGGGTCGACCTCGTGGACTGCTCCTCCGGCGGGGCGGTGCCCAATGCCAGGATTCCGGTCGGTCCCGGTTACCAGGTGCCCTTCGCGGAGCGGATCAGGCGGGAGGCCGGGATCGCGACGGCGGCCGTCGGGCTGATCACGGAGCCGGAACAGGCTGAGGAGATCATCCGGGAAGGACGCGCGGACCTGGTCCTTCTGGCGCGGGGCATGCTCCGCGATCCCTACTGGTCCCTGCACGCGGCGCACGTCCTCGGTGTCGACGTCGCTTGGCCCGCGCAGTACCTGCGGGCCAAGCCGCGGAAGGCTTAGGCGCGCCATCGTGGGGCGGCCGGGCACAGCTCGGGACGCGGTCCGGGGCCCCGCACGGGTCATCTTCGCCTGCGTTCACAACGCCGGCCGGTCCCAGATAGCCGCTGCGTTCTTCAACGAGCTGGCCGATCCTACGCGGGCCTCCGCGGTGTCGGCCGGCACGTCTCCCGCGGCGGCCGTGCATCCCGAGGTCGTTGCGGTCATGCGGGAAGCGGGGATCGAACTCGGCGGCGCGGTGCCCCGGAAGATCACGGAGGATCTCTGCCGCGGCGCCAGCCTGCTGGTCACCATGGGTTGCGGGGACGCCTGTCCCGTCGTCCCCGGCGCGCGCCGGGACGATTGGCCGCTGGAGGACCCCGCCGGCAGGCCCCTGGAGCGCGTCCGCGGAATACGGGACGAGATCAGGGGCCGCGTGCTCGGGCTCCTGTCGACCGAGGGGTGGGGTCGACGACCGGATAGGGACGGCCCGGCTTGATCTCGCGCACGGGTCGGTGATCTCATGATGGGCGCACAGGGGAGGTAAGCATGGCGGCCGGGCGGATCGTGGTCATAGAAGACGAAGCGGACATCCTTGAAGTGATCCGGTACAACCTCTCGCGCGAGGGGTACAAGGTCATGACGAGCCAGGACGGGGCGCAGGGCCTCGAGTTGGTGCGAAAGGAAGCTCCGGATCTCGTTCTTCTCGACCTGATGCTTCCGGGTCTCGACGGAATCGAAGTGTGTCGACGCCTCAAGGAGGATACGGTCACCCACCCGATCCCGATCGTCATGGTGACGGCCAAGGGTGAGGAGACCGACATAGTACTCGGGCTCGGCGTCGGCGCCGACGACTACGTGACCAAACCGTTCAGTCCGAAGGAACTCCTGGCCCGGGTGAAGGCGGTAATGCGCCGCGGGCCCCTGCGGGAGGATCGGGGTGCGGGGGAGCGTATCGTCCGCGAGGGAGTCGTGATCGATGCCGGCCGTCACGAGCTGGTAGTGGACGGCAAGCCGGTCACCGTGACCGCGACGGAACTCCGGCTCATGCACTTCCTGGCGTTGCACCCGGGCCGGGTCTTCACCCGCGACCAACTGCTGACCCGTGTGATCGGGGAATCGGCCGTCGTCGTGGACCGCAACATCGACGTGCACGTCCTGGCCGTCCGGAAGAAGCTCGGAGATCACCGGGAGCTGATCGAGACCATCCGCGGCGTCGGGTACCGGTTCCGGGACACGGAGGCGTAACATCCTTCGGTCCCGACTGCTCTGGCGGCTCTACGCGGGCTACGTCGCCATCATCGTGCCCACGACCGTCGTGCTCGGCCTGCTCATCGGGTGGCGGCTCGACCGGGACGCGCGCCAGGATCTCGAAGAGTCGCTCCGCGCGAAGGCCGTCCTGCTCGGCGACCTCGCGGAGCACGCGGCATTCCGGGGGCGGCCCCTCGAGTCGCGCGTGCGCGAACTCGGGCGCGAGGTCGGCACGCGGCTTACTATCGTGCGGGCCGACGGCGTGGTGGCCGCGGACTCCGAGGAGGAGCCGTCGCGGATGGAGAACCACGGGACTCGGCCCGAGATCCTGGCGGCCCGCGATGCTGGCACCGGCGGCGCCGTCCGGTGGAGCCACACGCTCGGCGTCGACATGATGTACGTGGCCGTTGCGGTGCGGAGGAATGGCCGGCTTCTCGGTTACGCGCGCGCCGCCCTTCCGCTCACCGCCGTCCGTGACCGGCTCGCGCACGTGCGCAACCTCGTAGTCCTGGGCGTGGCGCTCGCGACAGTCGGCGGGCTCGTCCTCGGGTTCTTCTTCGCGCGTTCCGTGACCCGCCCGCTGACCGCGCTCACCGAGGCCGCCGAGGTGATCGCGGCGGGCGGCCTCGACCGCGAGATCCGGACCGACGCCCCCGCCGAGATCGGCCAGCTCGCCGAGGCGTTCAAGCGCATGACCGGGAGGCTCGAGGAACGCATGGACGCCGTGACCCGGGGCCGGGCCCAGCTCGCAGCCATACTGAGCGGGATGGTCGAAGGCGTCGTCGCCGTCGACCGCGAGGGCCGGGTCCTGCACATGAACGAGGTCGCGGCCGCCATGCTCGCGGCGTCGCCCGAAGCAAGCCAGGGCAAGCCCCTGTGGGAGGCGACCCGGATTCCTGCGGTCCTGGACCTGCTGAAGCTCCCGCCCGGAGACGTGGCGGTCTCGACGCGCGAATTGCGCCTGCCGGACGGGCTGAAGGAGCGCGTCCTAGAGGTGCGGGCCTCGCCCCTGCGCGACGTCCGGGGCGATCCGGGCGGGCTCGTGATCGTGCTCCACGACATCACCGACCTGCGGCGGCTCGAGACCGTCCGGCGGGACTTCGTCGCCAACGTCTCGCACGAGCTCAAGACGCCGGTGACCGCCATCCGGGGGCTCGCCGAGACCCTGATCGACGACCCCGCGATGGACCGCGACACGCACCGCGGGTTCCTCGCGAAAGTCCGCGACCAGGCCGAGCGGCTGAGCCGGCTCGTCGGCGACCTCCTGGCCCTGTCGCGGGTCGAGTCGGGGGGGCCGGCGCTCGACCGGGAGACCCTGGACCTCCGGGACCCGGTGCGGGACTCGGTCCGGGCGCTCGAGCCGGCGGCGGCGGCCAAGGGCCTCGGGTTCGAGGCCGTGATCCCGACCGAGCCCCTGGCCGTGCGGGGCGACCGCGAAGCCCTCCGGCAGGTGGCGGACAACCTGCTCGACAATGCCGTCAAGTACACGCTGGCGGGGGGACGGGTCCGCGTCGTGCTCCGGCGCGAGGTGGACGAGGCCGTCCTGGAGGTCACGGATACGGGCCCCGGCATCGCGCCGGAGCACCTGGGCCGGATCTTCGAGCGGTTCTACCGCGTCGACAAGGCCCGGTCGCGCGAGCTCGGAGGGACCGGCCTTGGGCTGTCGATCGTCCGCCACGTCGCCCTCGCCCACGGTGGCCAGGCCGCCGTCGAGAGCACCGTCGGGCAGGGGAGCACGTTCCGGGTCCGTCTGCCGATCGTCTAGCTCTAGCCCGGCCAACGCTTTCTCGCCGCCCCGATAATTCACACCCGATTCATCGGGTCTTTGCACGCGCCCCCTACCCTTGAGCCAGAAGCAGACAACACAGTTCGCCCAAGACCCCTCGCAAGCGGGCTCGGGCAAAAGGAGTAAGGGAAGATGAAGAAGGCAATGATCGCGGCGGCAGCCCTCGTGGCCTGCCTGCCGCTGAAGGCGACCGCGGCGCCCGACGTTCCCGAGGTCAAACCGTCGGTGCAAGTGGATACCCTGGCGATTAGCGGGGACTTGAGGATTCGGGAGGAGTACTACGACTACCGGGATAATCCCTCGTCCACGGAGTTCGCGGCGGGCAAGGTTCCCAAGGACCGGAACCGGGAGCGGTTCAGGCTCCGGCTCAAGTTCGACTACAAGCTGAAGGACGACCTCAAAGCGGTGGCGAGCTTCGCCTCGGGCACCGGCGAGGCTGTTTCGACGAACCAGACCCTGTCCGGGCTGAGCAAGCAGAAGGCGGTCTGGATCGACCAGGCCTACATGGCTTGGTCACCGTCCCTTTTCGGCGATGCCGGTTCGATCGCGCTGACCGCGGGCCGGATGGTCAATCCGCTCTGGCGGCTCTACACCTCCGACATCGTGTGGGACGGCGACTTCAACCCCGAGGGATTCGGGGAGTCGCTCAGTTACGTCATCGGCGATTCGCTCCGGGTCTTCGCCAACGCGATGCAGATGGCGGACGACGAGTGGGCGGGCGTCGGGGACGACCCCTGGACGCTCTCCCAGCAGGTCGGGATCGAGATGCCCCTGCCCCTCGAGTCGCGGATCCTGCTCGCGGGCGCCTTTCACAAGTGGGAGAACGTGAACCGCGGGTTCATGAACCAGAGTCCCGTCCAGCTCGGCAACACGCGCGGGTCGAGCGCGACCCTGCTCGATAACTACGGCGTGATGGAACTGACGGGCCAGCTCTCCTCGTGGCTGTCGGTTCCTGTGGTGGACATCTCACTGCCGCTGGTCCTGCAGGGAACGGTCATCGCCAACCGGGATGCCCGTGGTCCGGACTGGAGCGGGACGCTCAGCGGGAAGCTCTGGCCGGCCGGCACGTTCATCGGCCGCTCCGCCAGTGGCTACCAGATCGGAGCGACGTTAGGCAAGGCGAGCGCGCCCGGCTCGTGGGAGATCGCGTACTACTACAAGCGGGCCGGCTGGGATTGCACCGTTGCGGACGTCGCGGACTCCGACTTCGGGGACGGCGGACTGGACCGGAAAGGCAACATCGCCTGGATTGCCTACACGCCGAACGGGTTCGTGACCTTCCAGGCGAAGGTTTTCAACGTCCGCCTGCTCGACAAAAGATATGTGATGACGGGCGGAAAGATCACGGTTCCCGACCGGATCAACCGGATCCAGGTCGACGCTACGGTGAAGTTCTGATGCGTTTCAACAAGGAGGATGCCATGAATACCAGGAAGACAGTCGGCCGGTTCCCGGCATTGGCGCTCGCGGCCATGTTCGCGGCCGGCCCGGCGGGGGTGGCCGCGGCGGCCACGACCCTCGTGGGGGCGGGGGCCACGTTTCCGTACCCGATCTACTCCAAGTGGTTCGACGAGTACCAGAAGGTCCGGCCGGACGTTCAGATCAACTACCAGTCGATCGGGTCTGGCGGCGGCATCCGTCAGATCACGGCCCGGACCGTGGACTTCGGCGCGAGCGACGGACCGATGACGTCCGCCCAGCTCTTCGCCGTGGACGGCAAGGTCCTGCACCTGCCGACCGTGCTCGGCGGCGTCGTGATCGTGTTCAACCTGCCCGGCGTGGACGCCCTCAGCCTGACGGGCGAGGTCCTGGCGGACATCTTCCTCGGAAAGATCAAGAGCTGGAGCGATCCGGCGATTGCGGCCCTTAACGCGGGGGTGAATCTTCCGAACTCCCCGATCACGGTCGTGCACCGGTCCGACGGCTCCGGGACGACCTTCTGTTTGGTCGATTACCTGTCGAAGGTGAGCGCCGCGTGGCTCAAGCGCGCCGGCCGCGGCACCTCGGTCAACTGGCCGGTCGGGCTCGGCGGCAAGGGCAACGAGGGCGTGGCGGGGCTGGTGAAGCAGACGCCGTATGCGATCGGGTACGTGGAGTTGATCTACGCGGACCAGAACCACCTTTCCTACGCCGCGATCCGCAACCTCGCGGGCAAGTTCGTGAAGGCGAGCACGGCCTCGGTGACGGCGGCGGCCGCGGGAACCGCGGCAGCGATGCCCAAGGACTTCCGGGTCTCGATCACGAACGCGGCCGGCGACGACGCCTATCCGATCTCGACCTACACCTGGCTCCTGATCTACCAGTCGAACCCGGGGAGCAAGGGCGAGATCTTGAAGGGCTTCCTGCGCTGGATGCTCAAGGACGGCCAGGCGATGGCGAGTGGGCTGGGCTACGCTCCGCTGCCGGATTCGGTCAACGCCATGGTCGCGAAGGCCGTGGAGACCATCCGCTGAGGGCGCCATGACCGGACCGAGCTCGCGTTCGGCCCTCCCCGTCGCTCTCCCGGGCCTCCGGCCCGGGCGGGAGCGGGGAGGTGTGCCGTTCCTGCGGGACGCGGACGCAAACTTCCAGCGGCTGACGCTCGGGTTCGGTGCCGTGACCATCGCCCTGGCGGTCTCGATGGGGTGGACGATGGCCGCCAACTCGCGGCTGGCGTGGAGGCGGTTCGGGCTGCCGTTCCTCTGGACGAGCACCTGGGATCCCGTGGCCGAGGTCTTCGGGGCGTGGCCGTTCATCTGGGGCACGCTCGTGTCGTCGGCGCTCGCACTCGCCATCGCGGTGCCGCTCGGGTTGGGTGCCGCCGTGTTCCTCGCCGAGGTCGCGCCGCGCCGCCTCTCGGATGCGGTCGCGTTCGCGATCGAACTGCTGGCCGCGATTCCGACCGTGATCATGGGGCTGATGGGGATCTTCATCCTCGTGCCCCTCGTCCGTTGGGCGGAGCCGTGGCTGGTCCGGACGCTCGGGTTCCTGCCCTTCTTCCGCGGGGCGCCCTACGGCGTCGGGATGCTGGCCGCAAGCATCCTCCTCGCCTTCATCATTCTTCCGTACATCGTCAGTATCACGCGCGAGATCATGCTGACCGTGCCCCGGCCGCTCCGCGAGGCCGCGCTGGGTCTCGGTGCGACGAAGTGGGAAGTGGTGCGGATGGTAGTGCTCCCGTACGCGCGGTCGGGGGTGACGGGCGCGGTCTTCCTCGCGCTCGGGCGGGCGCTGGGCGAGACCATGGCCGTGACCATGGTCATCGGTAACACCCCGCAGGTCTCGCTCTCGCTCCTGGCCCCAGGGTATACGATGGCGGCGGTGCTCGCGAACGAGTTCGCCGAAGCGCCCTCGGATCTCTACGTCCACTCCCTGATCGCGATCGGGCTCGTCCTGTTCGGCATCACGATCGTCGTGAACGCGATAGCCCGGCTCATGATCCACCGGGCGACGGTCAGGACGTCATGAGACCGCCGGATGCCGGTCTCGTCCGCCGCCACCGCTGCAACGAATTGATGTTCGGGCTGGCCGCTGCCTGCACCGCCGTGGCGCTCTCGGTCCTGTTCGTCCTCCTCGGCTACATCACGTGGAAGGGCGTTTCCTCGCTGAGCTGGACATTCCTGAGCCGCCTGCCGAGGCCGGTCGGGGAGCCCGGAGGCGGGATCGCGAATGCGATCGTGGGCACCGCGAAGCTCGTCGGGCTGGCGGCGGTCCTCGGGATTCCGGTCGGCGTACTCGGCGCCGTCTATCTCTCGGAGTACGGAGACTCGCCGTTCGGGTTCGCGATCAGATACTGCGCGGACGTACTTAACGGGATCCCGTCCATCGTCACCGGGATCTTCGCCTTCACGATCGTCGTCCTGCCCCTCAAGCACTTCAGTGCGCTGGCGGGGAGCGTGGCCCTTGCGGTCATCATGATCCCGCTGATCCTGAGATCCAGCGAGGAGTTCCTGCGTCTCGTGCCGGTCGCCGTGCGGGAGGCCGCGCTCGCGCTCGGGATCCCGCGGTGGAAGGTCATCGTCCGCGTGGTCCTGCCCGCGGCGTCGCGCGGGATCATGACCGGCAGTCTGCTCGCCGTGTCCCGGGTCGCCGGGGAGACGGCACCCCTGGTGTTTACGGCCTTCGGGGCGCGGCACTGGGATCAGGGGTGGCTCCAGCCGATCGCGGCCCTGCCTCTCGTCATCTACACTTACGCGATCTCTCCGTACGAGGACTGGCACCGGCAGGCCTGGGCCGCCGCGTTCCTGCTTCTCGTCGTCGTGCTCGCCGGCAATGTCGCGGCGCGAGCTCTCCTCCGGCCGCGGCGCGAGGGAGCTGGATCGTGATCCAGTCGGCGCCCGATCGTGTCGACCGCGTGATCCCGGAACCGGCCGTGTCGTCGCCGCCGGCGATGGAGGTGATCGGACTCACGGCGGGCTACGGAGCCGGCCCGGTCATAGGAGGCGTGACTCTCGCGTTCCGGGCCCGGCGGATCACGGCGATCATCGGACCGTCCGGGTGCGGCAAGTCCACGCTCATCCGGTGCCTCAACCGGCTCCATGAGACCCAGCCCGGGGCGAGCATGGAGGGGCGGATCCTCCTGGACGGCGAGGATACGACCGGATTGGACCCCGTCCTCCTGCGGCGCGAGGTCGGGATGGTTTTTCAGCAGGCCAACCCCTTCCCATCGATGTCGATCTTCGACAACGTGGCCGCGGGCCTGGTGCTGAACGGCATCGGGGACCGCGCGAGCCGCACTCGGGTGGTCGAAGAGAGCCTGCGGCAGGCCGCGCTCTGGGACGAGGTGAAGGACGAACTCCGGGCCCCGGCGACTGCGCTGTCGGGCGGCCAGCAACAGCGGCTGTGCATCGCCCGGGCCCTCGCGGTCAAGCCCCGCGTGCTCCTGCTCGACGAGCCCTGCTCGGCGCTCGACCCTATCGCGACCGCCCGGATCGAGGAGCTCCTCCTCAAGCTCAAGAACGAGTACACGATCGTGATCGTCACGCACAACATGCAGCAGGCGGCGCGCGTCTCGGACTTCACGGGGTTCATGCTCATGGGCGAACTCGTCGAGTTCGGGACCACGGACCACATCTTCACGAACCCGGCCGATCCGCGTACCCAGGCGTATCTGACGGGCCGGTTCGGGTGAGGAGGGGACACCATGGAACGCCACGTTGAAGAACTGGAGGCGGAGCTGATCCGGCGCCTGCTCGCCATGGGCGGACTCGTGGAAGAGATGATCCGGCTCGGGGTCGCCGCCCTCGTCGAGGGACGGGCGGACCGGCTCCCCGAGGTCCACCGGCGCGAGGAAGAGGTGAACCGCATGCACCTGGAAGTGGACGAGCGTGTCCTTTCCCTGATCGCCCGGTTCCAGCCCGCGGCCTCGGACCTCCGGTTCGTCATGGCGGCATCACGCATGAATGCGGACCTCGAGCGGGTTGGCGATCAGGCCGTGAACATCGCCGAGAACACGGAGGCAATGCTAATCCTGCCGCGAGAGGAACGGTTGCTCTTGGACGTGCCGAGGATGGGGGAGCTCGCGATCGCCATGCTTCGGGACGCGCTCGACGCCTTCGCCCGGCGGGACGCGGCGCTGGCGGAAACGGTCATCCGGCGGGACGACGAGGAGGACCGGCTCAAGAAGGAGTCCCTGTACGAGCTGGTCCGGCTGATGCAGGCCGACGTCTCGAACGTGGCGGGCGGGGTCGCCCTGCTCCTGATCGCTCGCAACCTCGAGCGGATCGGCGATCACGCGACGAACATCGCCGAGGAGGTCATCTTCATGGTCCAGGGCCGGGACATCCGGCACCCGGGGCAGGACCGGAATCCCCCGGGAGCCTGACGCCGGTCAGGCCGGGGAACGATCCCGCGCCGGCCGGCGAATTCATCGCGTCCTTACCGTCCCTTTACGGGCCCCGGGTCAACTGAGAGCGGGGGCGGGACACGCCTCCGGAAGGGCGGAGGGACATGGACACAACCGGTCTCTGGGTCGTGGTCGCGATCATTGCGCTCGCGCTCGTGTTCGACTTCGTCAACGGGTTTCACGACTCGGCGAACTCGATCGCGACCGTGGTCTCGACCCGGGTTCTCAGTCCCTACCAGGCCGTGGTCTGGGCCGCCTTCTTCAACTTCATCGCGTTCCTGTTCTTCGGCCTGCACGTGGCCCGGACCATCGGGAAGGGCGTCGTGGACCCCTCTTCGGTCACGGTCGCCGTCCTCGCGGCGGGACTCGTGGGTGCGATCGTCTGGGACCTCGTCACGTGGTGGCTCGGTATCCCCACCAGCTCGTCGCATGCGCTCGTCGGTGGGTTCGCGGGCGCGGCGGTCGCGCATGCGGGCTGGGGTACACTTATCATGCCCGGGTTGGTCAAGATCGGGATCTTCATCATCGTGGCGCCGGTCCTCGGGATGGCGATGGGATTCGTCTTCATGGTTATCACCTACTGGGTCTTCCGCCGGGCCACGCCGTCGGGTGTCAGCGGGATGTTCCGCCGTCTCCAGCTTCTCTCGTCGGCTGCCTACAGCCTGGGCCATGGCGGGAACGACGCGCAAAAGACGATGGGCATCATCCTCGCGGTCCTGATCGCGGGGGGCATTCTTGAGAAGGGTGCCGACGTGCCGCTATGGGTCGTGCTCTCGTGCCACGCCGCGATGGGACTGGGCACGCTCCTGGGCGGCTGGCGGATCGTGAAGACGATGGGCCAGAAGATCTGTCACCTCCAGCCCGTCCACGGGTTCTCGGCCGAGACGGCCGGGGCCCTGTGCCTCTACGGCGCGACCTGGTTCGGCATCCCGGTCAGCACCACGCATACGATCACGGGGTCGATCGTCGGGGTCGGGGCCACCCGCGGGGTCAGGGCCGTGAAGTGGCAGGTGGCGGGGCGCCTGATCTGGGCGTGGGTGCTGACGATTCCCGCCGCCGCGCTGGTCGCCGCCGCCAGCTGGCGTCTCTTCGCGTTCCTCGGCTGGCACTGATCTGGTAGACTCCCATTCGGCGGGCCCGGGAGAGGCCCTGGCGGGAGGTTGGAACGATGGAAGCGCCGAGAGTGAACGAGCCGTTCGACGCCGATTGGCGGTTCCTGCGCGGGGACGATCCCGAGGCCTGGAAGGCAGAATGCGATCACAGCGGCTGGTGCACGGTCGAGGTGCCCCACGACTGGAGCCGTGAGGACCTGCCGCCGCTCGGAGCCGTGGAACCTGTGGTCGATGTCGTGACCGGCGTCTGGCGGTTCAAGACCGGGGATGATGCGGCCTGGAAAGACCCCGGGGCGGACGATTCGGGCTGGCAGGAAGTGAAGCTCCCGGCGACGTGGGAGGACCACTCCGGGTACACGGCCGACAACGTCTACGGCTGGTTCCGGCGGCGGTTCGAGGTGCCCGCGGCCCTGCGCGGGAAGGACATCATCCTCGATGTCGGCAAGATCGACGACGTCGACGAGACCTTCGTGAACGGGACCAAGGTCGGCGGGAAGGGCCGGTTCCCGCCCGCCTTCCGAACCGCCTACGCGACGCCGCGCCAGTACCGGGTGGAGGCGGGGATCCTCAAGGGCGACGGGACCGACGTCGTCGCGGTCCGGTGTTTCGACGGGCAGGGCGCCGGCGGGATCTACGCGGCGGGCGGGCCGCACGTCCGGATCGGACCGTTCGACTCCGTGCTCAGCGCGGGCGGCGGGTCCACGGGCCATGTCGTCGGCGGCACCGGCTGGTACCGGAAGCGGTTCGAGGTCGGCGCCGGCAGGCGCGCGCGCATCGTCTTCGACGGCGTCTACATGAACGCGGACGTCTGGTGCAATGGCGTGGCATTGGGCGCGCACCCGTACGGGTACACGGCCTTCTCGTTCGACCTGACGCCCCACCTCAAGCTCGGCGGGGCGCCCAACACGCTCGCCGTCCGCGTCCGCAACGAGGGCGCGAACAGCCGCTGGTACTCGGGCTCCGGCATCTTCCGGCGGGTCCGGCTCGAGATCACGGGCGACGTCCGGGTCGCCCCCGACGGCGTCTTCGTGACCACGCCGGTCGTGACCGACAAGTCCGCGACGGTGCGGGTGGCGGTCGCGGTCGAGAATCACCTCAAGGGCGGCGTTCCGGTGACGGTGCGGGCCGCGGTCAAGGGCCCCGGTGGAAAGCGCGGGGAGGCGAAGGGGTCGGTTCCGGGTGGAGGACGGAAGGAGTTCGTGACGACGGCGGCCGTGGCGAGCCCCAAGCGCTGGTCGCCGGGGACGCCGCACCTGTACCGGGCCGTGGTCGAGGTCGTGGTGGCTGGGAAGACCGTGGATGAGGTCGAAGTGCCGTTCGGCATTCGGACGATCGAGCTCGACTCCGACCGGGGACTCCTCCTCAACGGCAAGGTGGTCAAGCTCAAGGGCGGGTGCGTGCATCACGACAACGGAGCCCTGGGGTCGGCCACGATCGGCCGGGCCGAGGAGCGCCGGGTCGAACTGCTCAAGGCCGCCGGGTACAACGCGATCCGGACGAGCCACAACCCGCCGTCCGCGGCCTTCCTCGACGCCTGCGACCGGCTCGGGATGCTGGTCATGGACGAGTCCTTCGACTGCTGGCAGGACGGCAAGAACCCCGAGGACTACGGCAAGTACTTCAACGAGTGGTGGAAGGCCGACATCGACAGCATGGTGCTCCGCGACCGGAACCACCCGTGCGTGTTCATGTGGTCGATCGGGAACGAGATCCCCGAGCGGTACGAGGAGCGCGGGGCGAAAAGCGCGCGTATGCTCGCCGACCGCATCCGCGAGCTGGACCCGACGCGGCCCGTGACCAGCGCGTTCAACGGCGTGAACGACCGGGCCGACCCGTACCTGGCCGCGCTCGAGGTCGCCGGGTACAACTACAACCCCGACAAGTACGTGCCGGACCGGGCCCGGCACCCGAAGCGGCTCATGGTCATGACCGAGTCGTTCGGAGTCCAGTCGTTCGACTACTGGGCGCCGGTCGAGACCTGCCCGTGGGTGCTCGGGGACTTCATCTGGACCGCGATCGACTACCTGGGTGAGTCCGGGATAGGCGCGGCATGGCTCAAGGGCGACCACTCCGGGTTCCTCCAGCCGTGGCCGTGGTTCGTCTCGAACTGCTCGGACTTCGACTACTGCGGGTTCGTGAAGCCGCAGGGGCTCTACCGCCGGGTGATGTGGGGGGCGGATACGATCGCGATGGCGGTCCACTCTCCCATCCCCGAGGGACGCGAGGAGACCGTGAGCGCGTGGGGCTGGCCCGACGTCAGGGCGAGCTGGAACTGGCCCGGGTGCGAGGGGAAGGAGCTCGAGGTCCACGTCTACGCGAACTGCGACACCGTCCGGCTCAAACTCAACGGCAAGGCCGTGGGGGAGATGCCCGGCGGCCGGGCGGCCCGGTACCTGGCGAAGTTCAAGGTGCCGTACGCGGCGGGCGTGCTCAAGGCTGAGGCGCTCGTCCGTGGACGGAAGGTCGCGGAGAGCGTCCTCCGAACCGCGGGCGCCCCGGCCAGGCTCCGGCTCACGGCGGACCGATCCCCGATCCGGAACACGCGCGACGAGCTCGTGTACGTGACGGTCGAGGTGCTGGACGAGAAGGGTACGATCGTGCCGGATGCCTCCGACCCTGTCCGGTTCTCGGTCGCGGGAGCCGGCGAGCTCGTCGCGGTTGGCGACGGCCATCCGAGCCGGATGGCGAGCTTCATGGCGCCCGAGCGCCGGCCGTTTGCGGGGCGGTGCCTGGCCATCCTGCGGCCGACCCAGACCGGGACGATCACGCTGGGCGCGTCGCTCGACGGGGTGCCGCCCGCCGAAGTCCGCGTCACGGTGAAGTAGCCGCCGCGTGGCCACCGATCTCGAGGTCTTTCGGGACACGGTCAACCACCGGCGGCCGGACCGCGTCCTGTACCATTTCGACTGTACTCCCGACCTCACCCGGCGAATGAAGGAGCATGTCGAGGGAGACGGGAACTGGTACGAGCATTACGGCTGCTACCGGGCAAGGTGGCTCGCGCCTCGTTGGACGGGGGTGGCCCCCGACTTCGGCCGGTACTGGAAAGACCAGTCCCTGCCGCCGGGGTCGTGGGTCAACCACCTCGGCGTCCTCGAGGTGCCCGGGAGCCAGTACCACTTCACTGCCTATGTGTCTCCCCTGCGCCGGGCGGCCAACCTGGGCGAGATCGAGGATTACCCGGTACCCGATCCCGCGTTTGCGGACTGCTCGCACTTCGCGGCCGAGGTGCGCGAGGCCCACGCGGCCGGGTGCCTGGCCGCCATCTTCCCGGGCCACATGTACGAGAACTCCTGGCAGATCCGCGGGTACGAGCCGTTCCTCGAGGACATGATCGAGCGTCCCGCGTGGGCGCATTCACTGCTCGAAAGGTTCTTCCGGTACAACCTGCACGTCGCGGTCGAGGCGGCCAAGGCGGGCGTGGACCTGCTCCAGACCGGCGACGACGTCGCCAACCAGCGGAACCTCATGTTCTCGCTTCTCATGTGGCGCGAGTTCATCCTGGCCCGGTGGGCGAGGGTGTGGCAGGCGGCGAAGGCGGCCCGGTCCGACGTAGCGACCCACTACCACAGCGACGGCAACGTGATGGCGATTGTCCCCGAGATGGTGGAGGCGGGGCTGGACATCCTCAATCCGGTCCAGCCCGAGTGCGTGGATACGGACGAGATCCACCGTATGTGGGGGGCCCGGCTCTCGTTCGACGGGTGCATGGGCACCCAGACCACGATGCCGTTCGGCACCCCCGCCGACGTCCGGGCCCGGGTGAAGGAATGCATCGAGAAGTACGGGCGCAACGGCGGGCTGATCCTGTCGCCCACGCACGTGCTCGAGCCCGAGGTCCCGATTGCGAACATTGAGGCCTTCGTCGCGGCCTGCCGGGAATATGGGGGGAGGTAGAATGGCAACCATGAGCCTGTGCGTGACCAGTGTCATGCTCCCCCGGTGGGGGCTGGACGAGACCTTCGACAAGCTCCGGGCCTGCGGGTTCGAAGGCATAGAGCTCCGGGTCCGGCCCAATCCGGACGATCCGAACGTGGAGCCGTCGTTCTGGGGCCGGCATCTGGCCGACGTCGGTCCGGCCAACGTCATGGCCAAGGTCCCGGCCATCCGGGCCGCGGCCGCACGGACGGGAATCAAGGTGGTCTCGTTCTCCCCGTGGACGAAGCCTTCGGACGTTTCGACCACGGAGGCGCTCTTCCGGGCCGCCGTCGCGGTCGATCCGGACCGGCCGGCCATGGTGCGGCTGGACGTGGCCCGGTACGACCGCGACAAGCCGTACCGGCCGCAGTTCGACGCGGCCAAGCGCGAGCTTGAGGGCGCGGCCGCGCGTGCGAAGCCGTTCGGCGTCAAGGTCCTCTACGAGATCCACGCGGGGACGGTCGCGATGAGCGCGACCCGGGCCGCGTCGCTCCTGGACGGGCTGGATCCCGTGCATGTGGGCGCGATCTATGACATCCCCAACATGAGCCGGGTCGGGCTCGAGGACACCCGGCAGGGGATGGACGCGCTCGGGCCCTACCTGGCGCACTGTCACATCGGCGGCTCGCGGCCCGTGGCCGGGGCCGGCGACGGCACCGGGTGGAGCTGGGAGTTCTGCGATCTGCGCCAGGGCGTCGCCAACATCCCCGCGATCCTCGCGGACTTCCACAGGGTCGGGTATGCGGGCTGGCTCTCGCTCGAGGACTTCTCGCCCGGCGACGACGAGGCCAAGCTGCGGGGCCAGCGCGAGTGGCTGTCCTCCTGCCTCGCGAAACTGGGCCGAACCGCTCCGGGCGGGGTGTAGAATCAAGGTAGCCATGCACAACGAGTTCACGGCGATGATCGAACGCAGTGGGAAATGGTTCGTGGCCTGGTGTCCTGAGGTGCCGGGTGCCAACGGCCAGGGGCGTACCAAGGCTTCCTGCCTCGAGAGCCTTTCCGACGCGATCGCGCTGATCCTCGAGGACCGGCTCCGCGACGGCCTTCGGGGCGCTCCGCGGAAGGCCGAGAAGGAAGTCGTCCTCGTAACGCGCTAGATGAAGCGGAGCAGTCTGCTCCAGTACCTCCGGTGGCATGGGTGCAATCTCAAACGCGAAGGCAGCAAACACTCCCTGTGGACGAATCCCCGGACCGGGGAAGTGGAGACCGTTCCCCGCCATGCGGAGATTCCCGATGTTCTTGCCCGCAAGATCTGCAAGGGCCTGTCGGTTCCTGATCCAAGGGAGTAGGCAGCGCGCTCGGTGAGCTACCGGATCGGGATCGACGCATTGCATCTCAAGCCGACGCCGCGGCTGGCCCACACCGAGTACTGCTCCAACGACGCGCTATCCCGGGCCGTCGAGGCCGAGACCGGCAAGCCCTTCAACGAAGCGTGGGAGATCGACTACAACTGGTACACGAACGACGGGCCGGTCGAGTGGTCGAAGCGCGGCCGGACGACGGACATGGGCCACGGCGAGTTCGTAGCCGGGGGGGGCGACCGGCGTGACCCGAAGCCGAGCCCGTTCCGGTCGGTGGAGGAGGTCTGGGTGTTCGACGCCGTGGCCGAGTACGGTTTTCCGGAGATGGAGGATCTTGCGGCCTACTACGAGCGCGAGCATGCTGCGCAGAAGTCGGCCGGAGACTGGGTCGCCCCCGGCGGCTACTACAAGACGATCGTCTCGGGCGCGATCGAGGCGTTCGGGTGGGACTGGATCCTCGAGGCCGCCGTCGACCGGGGGAAGTTCGAGCGCGTTCTGGACTCGTTCTTCCGGCTGTCCATGCACCACGCGCGGGCCTGGGCTAGGACGTCTATCGAGGTCTTCAACTGCCACGACGACTTCGTCTGGGCCGGAGGCCCCTGGATCCACCCGGACTTCACCCGCGGCGCGATCATCCCGCGCTATCGCGAACTGTGGAAAGTCCTGCGCGACGCGGGCAAGACCGTGGTCTTCACCTCCGACGGCAACTACACGGTTTTCGTGGACGATATCGTCGCCGCCGGCGCGCAGGGGCTCACCTTCGAGCCGCTGACCTCGTTCGACGAGGTCGTGAACCGGCACGCGGGCCGGGTCGCGATCATGGGATCGAAGGTCGACACCCAGACGCTCACGATGGGCCCGATCGCCAGGATCCGGGCGCAGGTGGACTCCACGCTGGAGCTAGTTCAGGGACGCCCCGGGTTCTTCTTCGCCGTCGGCAGTCACATCCCGAGCAACGTCCCCGTCGACCACGCGCTGGCGTACTTTTCCCATCTGAGGGAGCGATGGGGTTGCTGACGGTCGCGGCCCTGGCGGCGGCGGTCGCGGCCGGGGCGGCGGGGGCGCCCCCCGCCTCCATCGAGGTCCGGGCGGACCGCATCACGGGAGAGATCAGTCCGCTCGTCCTCGGCCACAACCTGGAGGCCGGGGATTCCTTCGGTATCTTCGGCACAAGGCATGACACCGAGACGCCGCGGACGGGCGGAGGCGTCTGGAACCCCGGCCGCGGGGGGCCTGTGCCGGAGGCGGTCAGGCTGGCGCGCGAGATCCGGGCCGGCATGATGAGGTTCCCGGGCGGATGCCTCGTGCACGGGTACGACTGGCGGAAGGCCGTCGGCCCGCCGGCGTCCCGACCGGTGTTCGCCTTCGGTCCCGACGAGTTCGTCGTGTTCTGCCGGGCCGCCGGCTGCGAGCCGCTCTTCACCGTCAGCGACTACTCCGCCACCCCCCAGGATGCCGGGGACCTCGTCCGGCACCTCAAGCCCCTGGGGGTGCGGTACTACGAGTTGGGCAACGAATCGGACCACGGCAACCACGACCTGGTTCCGCCGCGGAAGTGGACCGCCACGGAGTACTCGGCCTGGGTCAACGACTGCGCGGGGCGGATGCGGTCGGCGGATCCCGGGGTCAAGCTCGGGGTGCTGATGGGAACGGGGACGGGACCCGACGATCCCTGGAACGCGACGGTGCTGAAGGCTACGGGAGCCAACGCGGACTTCGTGGTCGTCCATGCCTACGCGGTCGGGGTGATGCCGCCGGACGGCGTGCTCCCGGGCGACCCGGACGTCGCTCTGCGGGCCGCCCTCGCCTCCGTGGACCGGTTCGAGGCGATGTTGCGCCGGTACCGCGGGCTGATCCGGCGAGAAACCGGCCGCGAGATCCCGCTGGCGGTCACGGAGTACAATGCCATGTTCGTGCAGGACAAACCGCGTCCGTACCGGTTCAGCCTCGGCGCCGCCCTGTTCTCGGCCGATCTCCTGCGGGTCATGCTGGATCCCGCCTCGGGCGTCCTGATGGCGAACTACTGGCAGTTCGCCAACGGGTACTGGGGGTCGGTGCGCGGGCCGAATCCCTGGCGCGAGCAGGCGGCGTACCGGTGCTTCCGCCTCTGGGGCCGGCACTTCGGGCCGCGCTGGGTCGAGACCAGGACCGAATCGCCGCGGATCGAGTTCGAGGGGTATCCGGGCTTCGTCGGTCCGGCGCGCGGGGACCGGCACGTGCCCGAGACCGCCGTGGGCGGGAACCTGCTGGCCGGGAAGGCCGTCAAGCCGTTCCGCGGGCCCGGGTGGCGGACGGAGGTCCGCTCCGGTGGAACGCTGGCGGCCGTGCTGGAGGGGCTCACGGGCGAGACCTTCCCACTCCTGGCCGAGGTCAAAGCCCCGCCCGGCCACGCCTACCGAGTGTCATTCGAGGCCCGGTCGTCCGGGAGCCTAGGGGCCGCGAATCTGGGGCTGGGATTCGTGGACCGCCGGGGATGGGAAGCAACGCACTCCGGCAGCGCGGTTGAGGGCGCTGAGCGCGTCACCGTGTGGACGCGGTTCGCGGGCACCTTCCAGGCCCTGCCGGACTGCCCGGGGGCGTACCTGGTGTGGCGGCTTCGGGCCGGACGCTCGCCGGCGAGTGGGACCGTCGAGGTCCGGTATCTCGCGGTCGAGGCCGTGCGTTCCGAGGCCTGGCCCGCCTATCCGGCGCTGACGGCGGCGGCCAGCCTCGCGGCCGACGGGAAGACGCTCTTCGTGATCGTGTTCAACCGCCACCGGGAGGCGGTGCCGGCCCGAATCCCGATCCGCGGATTCCCGGCCGGGCTCGCGCGCCGGTGGACGGTGACCGGGGAGAGTCTGGTGTCGATGAACACGGAACGGGACGAGGTCCGTGAGACCGAATCCGGGGTCCCGACGCATGTGTCGGCCGAAGGCGTGATCGCCTGCATCTTCCCGCCGCATTCGATGACCGCCTTCGAGATCGGGAGGCGGTAGGTTTCCAACTAACGGACCAGCAGGCCGGCGCGGTCCACGTAGATCGACCCGTAGACGGGCTGGTCCGCCTCGAGCAGGATCCAGAGGTTGTTCGCGTCCGAGACGGCCTTCACGTGCTCCGGCCTGTCCAGCGGCATGGTCACGGTCTTCCACTCCCTGGATCCCGTCAGGGGCGCGGACCCGAGCGCCATCCACCAGTTCTTCGGGCTCTGCATGACGACCGTGACCCGGGCCTTGGGGTCGTCGCACCGGAAGTCCTCGCCGGTCCTGACGTCGAAGAACGCGCCCCGGATGTTCTCCTTCTTCAGCTTGTCCCGGCCGGGCAACGGATCGATGATCACGAGCTCCCGCTTCTTGCTCACCGACGGATTGTCGCCCTCCGGCTCCACGCGGAGCACGCGCTGGTTGGGCCGGATGCCGGGGTCGCTGGTCAGCTTCCACTGGCTTCGCACCCCCGTGGGGGTCTCGTCCTCGAACTCCCAGAAGACCGTCGGACGGGGGACCGAGGCGACGAAGTCGATCGCGGCCCGGGCGACCTGTCCGTCCGCCCGCGCTTCCACGCCGACCCTTCCGGGGCGGGAGGCCGTGATCCGAAACCGGCCCGCGCTCTCGGCCAGCCGGACGGTTCGGCGATCGGCCTTCGCCGGCCCGGTGATCTTGAGCGTCGCATCGGCCAACACCGTGGGGTAGGGAGTCCGGGCGGCGCCGTTGTACGCCAGGACCCAGCCTTCCACCGGCGTGTCGGCGTACGAGGTCGCCGATGGTACCCAGATCTCGAGCCGGGGCTTCGGATCCGCCGGCTCAACGAGGGAGGGCGTGCCGATGGCCGCGAGCGTCCCGCCGGCCCGGGGCAGGCGCAGGACCGCGAGCGACGCGGGCGGGAGATCCACGGTCATGGACGTGCTCCCCGCGACCTTCCGGACCCCGAACCCCGTGCTCCACTCGACGCTCCTCGGCTTCTCCCATCCTGGCGCGTCGTGGTTCCGGTCCAGCCACAGGTACTCCCGCCGGCTGAAGGTCAGGAGCTCGCCCCCGGTGCCGGGATCGAATCCCTGCAGGGCAATCGTGGTCCGGACCAGCTCTTCGTCGTCGCGGTTGGCCAGCATGACGGCCAGCCCGTCGTCGGTCTTTGTCGCGTAGACGGTCACGGCCTCCGAGTCCCCGACCCGGCTGGCCACGAGGGTGTCGCCCATCGCGTGGCGCCATAGCCAGAACGCGAACCAGGCGGGCGTCCGGATCGTCGGCGTGCCCTGCAGGATGGTGTCGAAGAGTTGGAAGTGGGTCGAGAACGCGACCCCGTTCCGGAGCATCTCGCCGAGCCAGAGGGCGTGCATGAGGGTGCCCCGGGTGTCCGGGAAGTGCAGGTTCCACTCCGTGTATCCGATCTCGATCTTGCCGGCCCGGTCCGGCTGGTATTTCCTGATGAGCTCGCGGACCGGCGTCACCTCGCGCTCGACCGTGGCGGTCTTGGCGAAGAGCTCCTCGGTCGTCTCGGCCCCGTTCACCGGGTAGGTGTGGATCGAGAGGAAGTCCACGAGATGCCCGCAGTGCTTGATGACGTCCTCCATCCAGTCCATGCACCCCACCTTGATCGTGGGGTCCACGGCCTTCATCGCGGTGGCGAATTCCTCGTACCGGTGCGCGTAGATCTGGCCGTTCAGCCGCTTCCCGCCCGGCAACCGGTTGCCGGCTTCCCAGCTTCCTCCCAGCTCGTTGCCGACTTCCCAGTACCGGACCTTGTACCCCGACTTCGCGGCCCACTTCACCCACTCCGCCGCGTCCTGCGGGGTGCCCTGCCCGCCGTTCACGATGACGAGCGCCTCGCACCCGACCCCGGCGATCCAGTCGTGCAGGTACTTGACGTCCGTACTGCCGTGCCACTTGTCGTACGTACCCTCGAACGACTTGAAGCTCGGCGCGTAGGCGGAGTAGTCCACCTTCCAGAACCCGTACGGGGCGGACCACTGGGACCACGGGGTGGTGGAGAAGCGGGACATATCCAGCTCGCCGCCGGTTCCCTTCCGGACCCCGTTCCCGTTCCACCAGATCACGTCGCCCCAGCTCCCGCCCGGGAGCCGGATCAGGGTCGGGCCCAGCGCGCGCGTCCACTCCCTGACGTCCTTGTCCTCGTATCGCTCGGGTCCCCACCACGCGGCGATGTTATCCCCGACGAGGAGGCGCCGGTCCATGGTCCGGACTTCGCGGTCGGCGAAGACTTCGACAGTGGTGGAAGCCTTCTTCGCGTCTCCCGCATTGGTGAGAAGGGGTGGGAGCAGACCGAACCCGATCGCAGCCGCGAACATGGAGAAACGCACCGTCCTCATCGGCTTCCCATATCAGGGGTGTGGCGTGATCGCGAGGATCGTGATCTCGCCCTTGCGGGGTCCGTAATGCCAGAAGACGCGATAAGCCGCGGGAGTCCGGTGCTCGGCGTAGGCTTCGAAGACCCCTTCTCCCGTGGGTCCGGACAGGCTCTGGTACTTGTGGGTTTGCAGGCTCGGGTGCCGCGGATTGGTCTCGAGTAGTCCGAGCGACTTGCGGACCGCAGCGAGCCGCTTGGCAAGTCCTCTATCTTGCTCGAGTTCCCGCAGGTTCCGGCCGGCCTCTTCGGTGAAGAGGAGGCGAAAGGCCAATCAGTCCTCCGTCGTCGAGTTGGCGTGTCGCGCGAACGAGCCCAGCGAGCGGACGCGTCCGGCCGCCGAATCGGCCAGGCCCCGGAGCACCCGACCGCGGGCCGCCTTGTTCTCGAACAGCCACCGCTCGCGCGCGGGAAGCTCGGCGTAAGGCTCCAGGACCAACCGTCCCTCGGCATCCGCGCTCACGGAGTAACTGCTCACTCCCTCCGCCAGCTTGCCGAGCGTGATGCGGCCCTTGCTGTCGGGCCTCACGCGCCCAAGGTTCCGGTACGGCTTCATGGCTGACGGCATGGTGTTCTTCCTTCCTCACCCTCAGAATACCCCAAGAGTGGGAAATGCATCAAGTGGGATATCCCACCATCTCAGGTGCTGGCCCGGGGCTACCGCCCGTGTCTCCGGACACCTCGCAAAAGGACTGAAGGATCGGCCCGGAACATCCCGGCGAGCCGGAACAGGGTGGTGAGGGAATGCGGTCGTCCGGCCTCGAGTTGCTGGTAGTGCCTGACTGAGAACCCGTGTTCGATTGCGTCCTCCTGGACCATCCCGCGTTTCCGCCTGAGCGCCCGGTAGCGCCGCCCGAGTTCACGGAAAGCGTCGTGATAGGGATGTGCCATCCCTCATTGAATAGCCCGCCCCGTGCAGAAACACCACGAGCAGAATAGCGTAGGGTCTGATATAATCCCGGCCAAGCGAGGAGGAGACGATGAGGTTGAAGCTTCTCGATCGTATGACCGACAAGAGGGGCCCCCGTCACTTCCGCATGCAAGCTTCCTTCCTCCGCGTGTTGGTGGTTGCGTTGTCGGCAGCGCATGGAGCGCATGCCTACGTTGACAAGATCTATTTCACATCCGTAGTCGGTGGAAACAGCGAGATATTTCGCATGAACGCGGATGGTACGAACAGAGAGCGGATCACGACGACCACCGTTTACCACGAAGAGCGTCCTCAGGTGTCGCCTGACGGGAAGACCATCAGCTGCGATCTGGGTCTGTCCACCACGGTGTTCTGCGAACAAAGACGAGTAGGGATAATGAACATAGACGGGACGGGACTCAGTATTCTGTCGCATACTCCTGCCTGCGATGCCGGTTATCATGCGTGGTTCACAGATGGCTCAAGGGTAGTTTACTCCTTCTGGTCCTGGCGAGCTTTGGAGTCAGATCCTTACTCATCCACTGTGAGTTCAGTGCTGCCCGATGGGACAGGAAGGACCGACCTCTTCTCGATGGCGAGCGCCGACTTCGGTGTTTGGGGCGCACATGTCGCCACCGGGAAGATTCTCTTCCTCAAAGGCAACGCGTTCAACTCATACAGTGGAGAACTGTGGGTGAGAAACATTGATGGGAGCAATCCGGTTCAGATAGACGGGACTCAGGGCTACCGCCCGAGCGGCGGAGCGATCTCCCCGAACGGCAGCTTCTTCATCGGGACGTGGGGAGCGCCAGGCAGTTGCGGGGGCAGTCCAGATGATATCTACAGGTATAACAACGACGGGAGTGGCAAGACAGAGCTTACAAACGCGGTTCCTGGCGACAGTTGCCTAGCGGGTTGTGGCTTTTCTCCGAACGGCAATCAGATCGTGTTTGCACGCGTCCTCAGTGGTGAGTCGAACAGCAGGATATTTCTCATCAACACCGTTGGCGGAACCGCCACCCCGATAACGGATGGGACGGCGCATGACTACCACCCGACATGGGTAAGGCTTCCGGATCCGACTGCGCCGGGTCCATCGTCCCCGTCCACGGAGCCCTCGCCGACCGACAAGATCACGAAGGGCCACATCATCATCGCGCCCAACCGGCTGGACCTGTCCAGTCCGTCGGGGAAGGTCAAGTTCCACTTGAAGGGTGACGCGGGAGGGGTGGTGACGATCCGGATCTACGACGCGGCGGGGCGGTACATGGGGGAGACGGAGGTGACTCTGAACTCGGGCGGCGTAGCCACGGTGGAGTACGGCCTCGCCGGTTTCGGCGGATACCCGCCGGCGGCAGGCGCGTACTGGGCGCTGGCGACGGGCGGTGGGGTCGATGACAGGAAGCTGTTCTTCGTTACGAAGAAGGGGGAATAGGCGGTGCGTCAGGGCAGGAAGGTGATTCTGGTGTGCCTCGTCATCGGCGGTGCAGCGGAGGCGCGGGACCGAATCGGGATGTCGGTCCTCGCCCTGCCAATGAGCGTGAGGCAAATGGGCATGGGGTACGTGGTCCCCGGCGGAAGGGACTTCCTGCGCGGCTGGTCGAATCCCGCTCTCATCGCCGACCAGGAGACCAGGGGAGAGGTCGCGGTGAACGGCGCCTCGATGTGGGGCGGCCAGGAGACGACGGGCGGGCTGGGCGTGGGATGGAGGCTCGGGCCGTCCTGGGTGGTGGGCGGGATGCTCAACTACTGCGCCCTGGGCGCGCCGGAACTCGATGCATCCGGCAATGAAGCCGGCAGGCGGCTGAGCCAGGACACCGCTTCAGCCGGGGTCGCGACGGCGTGGCGGTACCACGCGTTGCGCGCGGGGACCACCGTCAAGCAGGTATCCGAGAAGCTCACGGGTGATAGCACGTCGGTCACGGCCGCCGACCTCGGGGCCGCCCTGGTGCACGAGGGCTTCTCGCTGGCGGCATCCATCCGTAACGTCGGGCCGAAACTCAGGAGCATCGACGGCACCGGCATGGCCGAGTTCCTGCCGACGGAGATGCGGCTGGGGGCATCGGCGGGTCTTCCATCGTGGAACCTCATTGCCTGCGTGGATTACGTGAGACCGGCCGGATTGGAAAGCAGTGCCGGAGCGGGAGCCGAATGGTGGCCTTCGAAGTCCTTTGCGATCCGTGGCGGGGCGAGGGGTCTCGGGGGAAAAGATTCGATCCAGTTGACCGGGGGACTCTCGGCCCGATATCGCGGGCTCACACTGGACTACGCCCTGTGCACGCACCCGCTGGGTCTTACGAACCGGATGAGCGTTGCCTACGGGTTCGGAGGACCGGCCGTCGAGCCGGTTTACCCTCCACCTTCCGCACGGGCACCCCGGCCGGAAATTCCGCCGGAAGGGAAGGTCGAGGCCGTGCCTCTTCCGTCGCCTGCTCCTCAGGGCGGCATGACCAACATTGCCGTCGCGGATCTGAGGCCGGAGAACGCCTCGGGGGGTGATGCGGCGATAATCTCGGAGATCCTGCGCAGTGAACTTGTCCGGCAGAAGAACATCACGGTCGTCGAGAAAGGCGAGATGAGCCGCATCCTATCGGAACAGGCGTTCCAGCAGACGGGATGCACAACCGATGAATGCGTGGTCAAGCTTGGGAAACTCCTGAACGTGCGCCGGATCATCTCGGGCATATTCGGGAGACTGCTCGACAACTACTACATCCAGATCCGCGTCATCGACGTGGAAACCGGGAAAATCACTTACGCTGAGTCCGCCAGGGGGAAGAGCATAGAGGACATTGAGGCTGCCATCCGCAAACTGGCGGAGAGGATAGCGAAGAGCATCCGGTAGAAGTGGCGGCGCGCACAGGAAGTGCAGTGGACCGATCGCGGGCGGCGTATGATGGGGACATGGGACACGTGATCATCCCGGTCGAGGTATCGTGGCGCCGGCGCCGCCAGGTGCGGGCGGTCGTGGACACGGGTGCCACGTTCCTCGTGATTCCCAGGTCCCTGGCGGAAGAGATCGGGGTTCCGGACGCCATCCGCCAGGAGCGCCTGCGCATGGCCGACGGTACGGTCCAGGCTCTGCCGCAGACGACGGCGCGGGTCCGGGTGAACGGCCGCGAGGTCGGGGCCGTGGCCGTGATCGTGCCGTCGGGGGAAGTGCTCGTGGGCGCCGAGGTGCTCGAGGCGCTCGGGATGATGGTGGACCCGTCGCGGCGCCGGCTGGTTCCCAGCCGCTCCTACGCCGCCCGGCTCGGAGGCTACCGGAAAATCACTCGCCGGCGCTAAGCGTGTGGACGGAGCGCGGGGGCAGGGAGAGCTTCCACCGGGAGCTGCCGAGGTCGACGGTCACGGCCCGGGATTCCCACAGCGGGTTCGCGAGCTGGACGACGGTGGAGCCGTCCGGATTCTCGAATCCCACCGCGTTGCCGCTCCAGGGGCCCGCGAGCCCGACCCGGACCGCGCCGGGCCGGACGAAGTGCGAGAAATGCTTCATGACGTGGAACTCGGGGTTGACCGTCACCTTGCCCGTCTCGAGGTTCACGCAGACCATGGAGTTCTGCCGCCAGCCCCACGTGGACTGCCCCCCGTCCTGGAGAATCATGTTCCAGTAGACGTAGGCCACGACGCCGTTGGTGAGGTAGTGCTGGAGCAGGCTGTAGATGTACATGGCGTAATCCCACGTGTTCCGGCCGTCGCCGCATTCGTTCTCGGACTGGATGGTCTTCACGTCCGGCCACGCCGCTTGGATGCGCTGGATGATCGCCTTGCCCCACCACTGGAGCCCGACGCCGCGGATGTACTTCATGGCGCCGGGGTCGGTAAGGACGCCGAGGATGTATTGGTCGTAGTCGTCCACGTTCAGCGTGCCGAGCCAGACTTCGGTGGAGGGCGACCGCTTCGCCAGCAGGGGACCGAGGTGGTCGCGGATGAAGTCCCGCATCTCGGCGCCCGTCCACAGGCAAGACGGGAATTTCTGGTCGGCCACGGGCTCGTTCTGGTGATGGATGGCATGCACGGTCACGCCCTCCTTCCGATAGGCCTCGACGAACTTCAGGAAGTAGAGGGCATAGGCATCGAGGACCTTCTTCTCCCAGCGCATCTTGCCGTAGTTGTACGCCTTCGGAAACTTGAGCCAGGTCGGGGGGCTCCACGGCGAGGCGAAGAACCGCATGTCCGGCTGGCGCCGGACCGCTTCCTTGATGTACGGGAGCATGATCCGGCGGTCGCGGTCGATCGAGAAGTGCTTCATCGCGTAGTCGCCATCGTGCTCGTTCAAGCTGTACCATTGGGCACCGAAGTCCGACGACCCGATCGGGATCCGGCAGTAGTTGAACGAGCACCCGAGTCCGGGGAGAAAGAGCTGGTCCAGCAGGCGCTTGCGCGCCATAGCGGGCATGGCCTGGAGCGCGATGGCGCCCAGCTCGTTGAAGCATCCGCCGAACCCCTCGATGGTCTGGTGACGCCGGCCCGAGACAGCGAGGTCGGGGCTGGCCGCGCCCGCCACCGGGGTCCGTTTGACCCACCGCTGCTTGTCGTCCGTCGAGATCCAGACCGCCTTGCGCGCATCAGCCATGGCCGTCACCTCCCCGGTTCGTGATCAGGTCTTGTTCTTGAGTACCGCGAGCACTTCCCGGACCTGGACATCATCCTTCATGTCGGCCAGCGGAAACCACCCGATTTCCTTCAGCATGCGGCGGTTCGGCGGAAGACCGCCCTGCTCGGGGTCCAGGCCGAGGGCGGCCTTCTGTTCGGGATTCACGAGCTCCATGAGGAAGCACCGTTCCCGGCCGTCCACGGTCCGGCGCTCGCGCTCGTACAGGATCCGGCCCGCTTTCGTGTCGAGGCCGGTTTCCTCCCGGATCTCGCGGACGGCGGCGGCTTCGAAGGACTCGGTCGTGCCGACGTGTCCGCCGGGCAGGGTCCAGTACTGGTAGCCGTCCGGGTGCCAGTGACGGACCATGAGAATCTCGCCGTTGCGGATGACCGCGCCGCAGGCCCGGTCCGGCATCAGCGCCTCAGCTCGTAGAGGCGGTCCCCGATCTCGCGCACGGCCGAAATGGTCTCCACGTACGGGTTGTCGCAGATGTCCACGAACCCGATCTGGTAGTTCTCGCCGTCGCCGCGGCCGGTAGCGGGCTGGTCCATGTACTGGAACCAGGCAGCCCCGACGAAGACGGGGTTCCGGAGCGCGCTGGTCATGTAGCTCCGGTAGAAGTCGGCGCGCTCCGCCTGATTCCCGGCGCCCTGGAGTCCGGTGTGGAACATGCCGCGGTCGAGCGCCCCGCAGTGGAACTCGCCGATGATCACTGGCTTGTCCGCGCAACCCTTCGGGAGCCGGAAGTCCGCGACCGAGCGCCGGTAGAGGTTGTAGCTCGCGACATCGCAGTACCCGGCCGCCGCCCGGACCGCGGCGTCGGGGGCCCAGCCCGCGAACCGGCATCCGAGGTAGAGCTGGTGCGGCGCCACGGACTTCACGGCGTCCCGGCACTCGCGGAAGTACCGGTCGGCGAACGCCTGCGTGAACGCTTCGAGGTCCTTCTTCGCGGCGTCGCCGGGCGGGGTCCGTGACATCAACAGGTCATCCCACGATGCGTGCGCGGTACCCCAGGCCTTGTTGAGCTTCGCCACGGACGTGTACTTCGCCTTGAGGTCGGCGACAAACGCCTGCTTCGCGGGCTGGGTCGCGGGGGAGGCCAGCGTCGCCTGCGCGAGTCCGTTCCCGCCCGGCCACGACAGCTCGTTGTCCACGAAGAATCCGAGGCACCACGGGTCCCCGGCGGCCTTGCCCTTCTCGGACGCCATCCGCTCGCGAATGCTCTTCCGGCACTCGGGCGAGAAGACGTCGTAGAACTTCGCCCGATGAGCTTCGGAGCCCTCGAGTTCGGGGGTCCACCAGTGGATGGTGCCCACGTAAGGGGTTCGGTGCCCGGCGGTGAACGATTCGGCGGTCCACATCCCGATCGTGTTGAGGCCCCAGCTGCGGAGCCGCCGATGCGCGCGGTCCGCGCCGAGTTCCCCGGCCTTCTCCCCGTACTTCCGCCGGGCGTTCGCGGCGCCGATGTCGTAATGAAGGACCTTGGCGCCCTTCCAGTGGCTGTTCTCCCGCGTGCCGCCCTCCCAGAAGAAATCCTTGAACACGGGGTCCCCGCGCGGGAGGCTCCTGAAGTACCGCTCGCGGTCGGCCACGATCGTGGCGCCCCAGGGGCCTACGCAGTCCACGCCGTGCGACCAGAACAGCCGGCCGTCGGGATCCACGAGCCACCACATCCCGTTGACCTTGGCCACCCGGAAGAACCCGGTGCCCTGGAGCTTCGGGCCCTTCAGCCAGCCGCCCCACTTGTCCCGGTCCTTGGGCCCCGGGTGCCCGGCCAGGTCCGCCTCCTCTGTCGCGATCCGGTCCGTGAACTCGGTGGCCGAATGCATCTTCCCCGGCCAGTCGCGGTGCAGGTACTGGCCCAGCTCGTCGATGAACGGGAAGAAGTCGCCGGCCTTCGGCAGGGGCGGAACGTCCGCCGTGGTCCGGATGCGGGAGATCTCGAAGACGTGGTCTGCCTTGGGTGTCGGGACGAAGATGATGAGTTGGCTCACGTTCGCGGGGTCCAGGGCCTGCTCGCCGGGGGCGTAGAACCCGAAGGCGTCCGGATACCCGTTCATCCCGAAGAGGCCCCAGCTGTCGGGAAGCCGCAACTTGAGCTTCGTGGCGACCGTCGTCCTGTGGCCCGGCTCGATCGTGAATACCTCCTGCACGCAGTTCCGGCCCGGGTATCCCCCGGGGTTGTCGATCCTCAAGCCCACCTGCACGGGCGTAGTCCCAGAGTTGGCCACGTCCATCGAGAGCGCGCCGGTCCCGGTGAAGCTCCAATGTCCGCCGGGCGCCTTGATCGTGATCCCCGGCCAGTCGATCCGGTGGCCGCTCTCTACGTGCAGCGCCCCGCCGCCGGTGAGGGAGAGGCGGACGTCGTTCTGCTCGATCGTGGCGAGGTCGTAGCCGGGAGTGAAGTCGATGACCGTGTAGCCGGCGAGCACCGGGGAGGCCAGCAGGAGCAGAAGGGCGGGGGTCACGGGCGCAGGAGCCGGACGTGCCGGCCAAGGTGGCGGACGAGGACGGCGCGGTGCACGGATTCGTTGAGCGCGAGGATGCGGTGAATGCGATCCCGAAAGACGAATCCCTTGTCGTCGAAGGTTCCCAGGATCGACCCGAAAGCGACGTGCAGGATCTGGCGGGGGAATGGCCGGTCCAGGTAGACCGATTCGAGACGCCGGTCGGACACGCGGCGGGGCGTGGGGATGTCCCGCAGTGTCGCCGAGACGTGATAGGAAAGCCTGGCGGCCGGGAAGACGAGCCGGGCGCACGCGACGACCTCGCGGAACAATGCGGGATCGCGCCGCGCCACGACCCGCAGGGCCTCGAGCCAGCTCGTGCCGGCCGTCTTGACGTGGAACCGGCCGCGCGTGATCCGGGCGACGTCGCGGTAGACCGTGAACTTGTCACTGCCGCTGTGGACCGAGATCGCGTAGCCGCCGCACCGGCGCGCCACGGCGACGTGGGCGGCCAGCGCGCGCCGGAAGGCGGACCGCGAGCCCCGGTACCCGACGCCCTTCTCGAACGACCCCGGGAAGCGGGGCGCCACGGCGCAGACCCGGACGGCCCGGGCCGCGAGCGCGCGGACGACGAACTCGTGGTCTTCCGGGCGGGTCTCGACCGGGAGCTCGTCGAGCGAGACCTCGATCTCGAAGGGGTTCCTTCCCATGGCGCGCCTGACGCGGCGGGCGAGCTTCGCCAGGAAAGGCACCGCGGGGCCGAACCGGTCGGCCGGGGTCGCGAGCCGCTCGGCGCCGGGCCGCAGGGCGGGCGAGGCGTCGAGCGTGAACCGGACGAACCCGGCCGCCGCCATCCGGTCGATGTCCGCCCCGACCTTGAGATGATCGGCATCGGCGCCCCAGCCCCGGCGCCATCCCGCCGCGAGCACGCCGAAGACCGCGTCGTCCATGACGTCGTCCGGGCTCCGGCCGGTCCTCGTCATCTCGCGGACCGACTGCTGGGCGAAGACGGGGAAGAGGCGGCTGGAGCCGAGGTCGAGGACGTGTCCCGGTGTGGCGTACCCGGTACGATCGCCCATTCCCAGCGACGGGCCCCGGCCCGCGGGAACGGGGGAGAGCCAGGGAATCGCGCTCTGCAGGGCGGCGAGGACGGCGTGGTTCCCCGGGAGGAGCATGACCGTCAGCGCGGGTCCAAGGGACCCGTCGGAGTTTCGGCGGACCCCGAAACTCCGTGTGGCGGGGTGGCGGTCTCGTTCTGCTGGGAGGCGCCGCGCCCAAGGGGGGACTCGGCCCCGCCAGCCGACCACGATCCCGCGGGCCCGGCCGCGGCGGCCCGCGATCAGCCAGCCGCCCTGGCCGGCAAGCGCGCTCGTGGGATAGCTCGAGGTCCAGCCGCCGAATCCCGCGGCGGCGGCCGCCAGAGCGCGCGCCAGCGAAGGGATGAGCGGGCGCAGGGGTCCGGGTCGACACGCGGCGGTGAAGATGCTCATGCGTTCTCGGGTATGATACCCGGGATTGAACCACTTTAGGAGCGGCACCATGGCGAAAACGAAGCTGGCCAGCAACACGTTGGATAAGGAAGATCTCATTGTCATCACCGGCGCGGGCGGGTTCATCGCCGGGACGCTCACGAAGCGGTTCCACGACCAGGGGTTCAAGCGGATCCGGGCCGTGGACAAGAAGCCCCTGGCGCATTGGTACCGGCGCCTGCCCGGCGTCGAGTGCCTGTCGCTGGACGTGAGCGACCCCGCGAACTGCGTGCGCGTGTGCGAAGGGGCGGCGGAAGTCTTCAACCTCGCGGCGGACATGGGGGGCATGGGGTTCATCGAGCGGTTCCGGATCGAGTGCCTGCGCACCGTCCTGATCAACACGCACATGGTCGAGGCCGCGTGGCGGGCGGGCGCCCGCCGGTACTTCTATTCGTCGTCCGCGTGCGCGTACAACACCAAGCTCCAGCAGGAAACGGACAGCCGCCCGCTCAGGGAGAGCGACGCGTACCCGGCGTTCGCGGAGCGCGGGTACGGCTGGGAGAAGCTGTTCTCGGAGATGGTCTGCCAGGAGTACTGGGCGGAACGCGGGTTCCGGACCCAGATCGCGAGGTTCCACAACGTCTACGGGCCGTGGGGCACGTGGGACGGCGGGCGCGAGAAGGCTCCCGCGGCACTCTCGCGCAAGGTGATCGAGGCCAAGGACCAGGGGCGCAACTGGATCGAGGTCTGGGGCGACGGGTCGCAGGCCCGCAGCTACATGTACGTGGACGACGTAGTCGAGGGCATCGACCGGATCATGCACTGCGACGAGCTGACGGCCACCCCGATCAACCTGGGGTCCGCCGAGCTGATTTCGGTGAACCGACTCCTCGATCACGTCGAGGCCGTCGCGGGGACGAAGCTCGAGCGCCGGTACAACCCCAAGGCGCCGCGGGGAGTCGTGGGGCGCAACAGCGACAACACCATGATCAAGCGCGTGCTCGGCTGGGAGCCGTCGATCCCCTTCAAGCGGGGCATCAAGCCGACGTACGAGTGGATCGAACAGCAATACCTGGCGCGCAAATCAGGCACTCGGACGGCGGCCTGAGCCGGAGGCAGCCGCGGTGACGGCGACACGCGACCTCGGGGATGTGATTGGCCGGATCCCGCACCGGCTCGCGCTCGCGGGCGGGTGGATCGACCAGCCGTTCGTCTCGAAACACGATCCCGAGCCTCCCGGTTCCATGGTCGTCGTCGGCGTCGTGCCGAACCTGCCGGTCATGGACCGGTCGGGGATAGCGTCGAGCACGCGCAAGGTCGCGACGAAGCTCTGGAACGGCAGGCTCCCCGAGGGCGGCGACCGGATGGCTCTCGTGCGCGAGCTGTACTGGACCGAGAACAAGGGCAAGCCCGAGCCGTCGGGGTCGCAGGACATGATCGGGCTGATCTACCCCGGCGTCTGCCGGCTCGACTACGACTTCAACCACGAGGGCGGGATCTTCCCGCGTCACGTCGAGTGCCACACGGACGAGGCCACGGCCCGGTGGCTGGAGCGCGTGATCCATATCGTTGCTGTCACGAACCGGTACGACGACTACAACCCGCTCGGCATCAAGAACCTCGACCCCGTCTGGGTCCGCCGGCTCGGGCAGTCCGGCCGGGACTGCTTCGACGCCATCGTCGCCAGGGACTCCCGGAAGCTCGGCGCGACGCTCACCGAGAACATGCGATGCTGGGGCGTGCTCCTCCCGCACGCGCTCTACCATCCGTCGATGCCCGCCGAGATGCCCGCGATCCTCGAGTACTACCAGACGCGCTACTGCGGCGCGATGTGGTCCGGGTGCGGCGGCGGGTACGTGTACGTGATATCGGAGGAACCCGTCCCCGGCGGGTTCCACGTCACCGTCCGCACCGAGTGAGGCCGGAGGGCGTGACTCCGGTCATCGTTTCCGCTTCCTTCGATGACATGCGGTCAGGGCAGATCCGGCTCCTGCAGGAGGCCTCGAAGCTGGGCCCGGTCACCATCCGCCTCTGGTCCGACGCGGCGGTTGCGGCCGCCACCGGCCAACACCCCAGGTTCCCGCAGGCCGAGCGCGAGTATCTGGTGTCGGCCATCCGGTACGTCGACCGGGTGGCTGTCACGGACGAACCCGTGGCGGATCCCACAGCGGTCCGGGACGCCGACCTGGAAGGATTCCCGGCGAGCCACGTCGGGATGCCCGGGCCCGCCGGCGGGCGCAAGCGCGTGGTGGTCACGGGATGCTACGACTGGTTCCACTCGGGCCACGTCGCGTTCTTCGAGGAGTGCGCCAGGCTGGGCGAGCTCGTCGTCGTAGTGGGACACGACAAGACGATCACGCTCCTCAAGGGCGAGGGTCACCCCATGTTCCCGCAGGAGGAGCGGCTCTACATGGTGCAGGCGATCCGGCACGTTTACCGGGCGATGATCTCGTCCGGGATGGGATGGCTTGATGCGGAACCCGAGATTCTCCGGTTCCGCCCGGACATCTGGGCGGTCAACGAGGACGGCGACCGGCCCGAGAAGCGCGAGTTCTGCGCGGCCCACGGGATCGAGTACCGGGTGCTCAGGCGGATTCCGCATGCGGGTCTACCGCGTAGGGAAAGTACCCGGCTTCGGGGGTTCTAGCCCCTAATCCACTCCCAGCGCGGCGAGCAGTTTCCTGTAGCCCTTGAGGTCGTTGACCGGAATCCAGGTTTTCGCCGGGATCATGGCGATTCCGAGCCGGCCGCGGCGCGCGAGCTCGGGGAAGATCACGCGCTCGAAGTCTGTCTTCCCCCTGAGGTCGATGAGCTTCCGGAACAGGCGTATCACGCCGGGCTCGAATACCGTGAGACCGATGTGGGCGGGGAAGGGAACGCGCGGGTACATGCGCGCCGACCGGGCCATCCCGCCGCGGATCTCGAACGAGGTGTACGCGTACTCGGTCCAGGGCACGCACACGGCGGTTGCGAGGGCTCCGCGGCGGACGGCCCGCAGGTGCTGGCTCATGACCGTGCGCGCGAACCGGCGCTCGATCCTGACGATCTGGTCGTCCGGGTTGTGGACGATGATGGGGCCGTCGAGGGGCACGAGCTTGCGCTCGATCGCGAGCCGGATGGCCCCGCCGCGGCCCACCGGCCGCCCGGGGTCGGACGAGTAGCTGACCCGGACTCCGAACCGCCGTCCCTCGCCCAGGATGTCGCGGACCGAGCTCTCGCGGTGATAGACGAGAACCACGAACCGGCGGACTCCGGCCCGGGCCCAGATCCGGAGGGTACGCTCAATCAGGCTCAGCCGGCCGACCCGGACCGCCACCTTGTTGAGCTGGCGGTTTCCGGTCAGGCTCGCCAGCCGCTCGCCCTTCCCGCCCGCGGGCAGGATGACGGTCGTCCGCGCGAGGTGTTCCATCAGCGCTTGCGGACCCCGATGGTCAGCAGGAGGTTCGCGTAGAGGTGCTGATCGGCCGTCTGGATCGTGAGCACGTGGTCAGGAACCGCGACGAGCTTGTAGAAGTCCCACCTCGGCACGGGCTTGAGCCTGAGCCCGAGGCGGGCCCCCTTCAGGATCGCCCGGTATTCGTTCCACACCGGCGGGTCCTTGCGGAGCGCGTACGGTCCCGCGGTTTCGTACATCATCGTCTGGGCCGCCTCGAACGGCACGGCGGAGACGAGGGCGCGCAGGACCTGCGAGCAGGTGACGACGCCGGGGGACAGGTTCAGGCTCACGAGCGTCGCACGGAGGCCCAGGCACGTGGACGCGGGGAAGTTCCCGTCCGCGATGAGTACGGTGGCCGAATGGCCCGCCCGGCCGAGCACCGCCGAGATCTCGGGATGCAGGAGCGTATGCTTCAGCATGGAAGTATCCTACCGTACCGCTGGTAAGATAGCCGCCATGGCGCCTTCCCGGATCGTCGTCGAAGCGGGCACCAAAGGGCCCCTGATCCATCGCAACGTATACGGCCACTTTGCCGAGCACCTGGGCCGGTGCGTCTACGAGGGCCTCTGGGTGGGTACGGGGTCCAGGATCCCGAATGTCCGCGGGATCCGCAAGGACGTGGTTGCGGCCCTGCGCCGGCTCAAGCTCCCGGTCCTCAGGTGGCCCGGGGGATGCTTCGCCGACGAGTACCACTGGATGGACGGAATCGGGCCGCGCGCGAAGCGGCCAACCGTCGTCAACACCCATTGGGGGGGCGTGACCGAGAACAACCATTTCGGCACCCCCGAATTCATGGACCTGTGCGGCCAGGTCGGGTGCGCTCCCTACATCTGCGGCAACGTCGGAAGCGGGACGGTGCGCGAGATGCAGCAGTGGGTCGAGTACGTGACCTTCGGCGGGCGCTCGCCTATGGCGGATCTGCGGCGCAAGAACGGCCGGAAGGAACCGTGGAAGCTCCCGTACTTCGGCGTCGGGAATGAGAACTGGGGATGCGGCGGGAACATGCGGCCCGAGTACTACGCCGACGAGTACCGCCGGTACCAGACCTACGTCCGCAACTTCGGCGGAAACAAGGTCTTCAAGATCGCGTGCGGCCCCAGCGACGGCGACTGGTACTGGACCGAGGTCCTCATGCGCGAGGCCAGGGACCGGATGCAGGGACTCTCGCTCCACATGTATTCACTGGTGGGAGGCTGGGAGGACAAAGGGTCGGCGACAGGATTCGACGAGCGGGGCTGGTTCAAGCTTCTCAAGAAGGGCCTGAGGATGGAGGAACTCGTGGTGGGCCACGCCGCGATCATGGACCGGTTCGACCCGCAGAAGAAGGTCGCGCTGGTCGTGGACGAGTGGGGCGCGTGGTACAACGTCGAGCCCGGGACGAACCCGGGATTCCTGTACCAGCAGAACACGATCCGGGACGCCCTGCTGGCCGGGGTCACGCTCAACATCTTCAACAACCACGCCGACCGGGTCCGGATGGCGAACATCGCCCAGCTCGTGAACGTGCTCCAGGCCGTGGTCCTGACCGACGGGGCGAAGATGCTACTCACGCCGACCTACCACGTCTTTGAAATGTACGCGGTCCACCAGGACGCAACCCAGCTTGCCGTCGCGATCGAGACCCCGGGGATCGGGCCCGACGAAGCGAGGGTGCCGGCCGTGACGTCCTCCGCGTCCGTTGACGCGCGCGGGAAGATCCACCTGAGCTTATGCCATCTGGATCCCGTCAACGCTACCGACGTCGAGATCCGGATCCAGGGGGCCGCGCCGGCATCCGTGTCGGGGCGCGTGCTGACGGCGCCGACGATGCAGGCGCACAACACCTTTGCTGGACCGGGCGCCGTGAAGCCCGCGCCGTACGCGGGGGCGAAGCTCAGCGGAGGAGTCCTGCGCGCGGTCTTGCCTCCCCGGAGCGTGGTCGTTCTGGAGTTGTCCTAGCGGGTCGAAGCGACCCGGCCGAGTTTCAGCGGACGCCGAAACTCGGAGCCCGTTCCTATCTCAGGAAATAGCCTCCCGGCGTCAGCTCGGCGTCCACGGTGAGGTTGAGCCCGAGATGCCGGATTCCCACGACGTCGCCCTGCGTCGGAATGTGCGTCATGTGCATGTCGCAGTTCCGGAGCCGGGGGAGGGCGTTGAGCCCCGCTTCGGCGGCCGGGTTGCCCGCCGAACTGATCGCTAGAGCAATCAGAAGCTCCTCGACGTCCAGGCTCTCGGCCGGCATTCCCAGCATGTCCCGCTTGAGCCGGGTCAGGTTGTGGACGACGGCGGAAGGCAGGAGGTCCATCCCGTCCGGGATGCCCGCGAGCTTCTTGGCCGCGTTGAGCACGGCCGCGGAGCCCGAGTGCAAGAGCGGCGAGTTCTTGCCCGTGATGATCCCGCCGCCCTCGAGCTCGATCGCGGCGCCGCAGAAGATGCCCCGGTGTCCCTTGCCGTTCGCCTCGGCGGCGCGCGCCGCCTCGCGGGCGGGCAGGACCGTGCACCGGTCCTCGGGCTTCACGCCGACCTCCTGCATGAGCGCTTCCGCCCGTTCCACTGTCTCCTTCCTTTCGACGCCGATCGTGTATTCCCAGCGGTAGCGGAAATAGCGCCGGACGATCTCCTGTCGCGCGGCCTCGCGCACGGCGTCGTCGTCGACGATGCCCTTGGCGGCGCGGTTGACTCCCATGTCGGTGGGCGAGCGGTAGTGCGGGATCTGGCCGCCGGCCCCGAGGATGTGCTCGATGATCGCGCGCAGGATGGGGAAGTTCTCCACGTCGCGGTTGTAGTTGATCGCGGTCTCGTTCGTCGCCTTGAGGTGGAACGGGTCCACGAGGTTGAAGTCTCCGATGTCGGCGGTGGCGGCCTCGTAGGCGACATTGACCGGGTGGTCCAGGGGGAGGTTCCAGATCGGGAAGGTCTCCCACTTCGCGAACCCGGACGGACGGCCGCGCCGGTGATCGTGGAACATCTGCGAGAGCGCGGTGGCCATCTTGCCGCTGCCCGGGCCGGCTCCCGTGATCACGACGATGGGCTTCGTGGTCTCGATGTACGGGTTCTTCCCGTAGCCGTCGTCGCTGACGATCAGGTCCACGTTGGTGGGGTAGCCCTCGATATCGCGCTGGGTGTAGACGCGGACGCCCCGGCGCTCGATCCGGTTCTTGAGCCGCAGGGCCGCCGATTCCTCCGAGAACCGGTTGATCGAGACCGCCACGACGGGCAGGCCGTGGTCCTTGAGGTCGTCCAGGGTCTTGAGCGTGGCCATGTCGTAAGTGAGCCCGAAGTCGCCGCGGATGCGTCCCTTGGCGACGTCCTTGGCGCTCACGCAGAAGACGATCTCGATCTTGTCCTTGATCCGCTGGAGGACCTTGATCTTGACGTTGGGATCGTAGCCGGGAAGCACCCGGGCGGCGTGGTAATCGAAAAGGAGCTTGCCGCCGAACTCGAGGTAGAGCTTGTCCCCGAACTGCTGGACTCGCTCGAGAATGGACGCCGACTGCTCGTTCAGGTACTTCCCGTTGTCGAAGCCCTGCATGCGCACGGTCGTCATTGACCTGCCTCCCGCCCTTGGGATGCCGCATCATAGGCCTCGCCGCCCCGGGATGCAAGGTACAATAAGGAGTCCCATGTTCCTGCGCGCGTCACCTCCGTTCCTCGTCGTCTCCGGGCTGTCCCGCTAGCCCGCGGGGATCTCTCACATGCCTCCGTCGATACGCAACGTCGCCATCATTGCCCACGTGGACCACGGGAAGACCACGCTCGTGGATGCCCTCCTGCGGCAGTCCAGGACCAGGCTGACCAAGGACCAGGCCGGCCCGGAGCTGATCATGGACAGCAACGAGCTCGAGCGCGAGCGCGGGATCACGATCTTCTCCAAGAACGCTTCCGTGGTCTGGGAAGGCGTCAAGATTAACATCATCGACACGCCCGGGCACGCGGATTTCGGCGGCGAGGTCGAGCGCGTCCTCTCCATGGCGGACGGTTGCCTCCTGCTCGTGGACGCGAAGGAGGGACCGATGCCGCAGACCCGGTTCGTCCTCCGCCGGGCGCTCGAGCTCGAGCTCAAGGTCGTGGTCGTCATCAACAAGGTGGACATGCCCGATGTCCGCGTCCACGACGTCCACCACCGCACCCTCGACCTCTTCCTCGAGCTGGGAGCGGACGAGCACGCGGCCGATTTCCCCATCGTGTACGCCTCCGCCCGCGAGGGCAAGGCTGGCCACGAGCCCGAGCTGGAGAAGATGACCGACGTCTCGCCCGTCTTCGAGGCGATCCTGCGGCATATTCCTCCGCCGCCCGGCGACGCCGCCGCGCCGCTCCAGATGCGCGTGACCTCGATCATGGGGGATTCGTTCAAGGGCCGGATCGGGACCGGCCGGGTCTACCGCGGGGTCCTGCGCGCGGGCGCGCCGGTGGCGTGGATCAACCGGGCGGGGCAGGCGACGATCTCGAGGATCACGTCGCTCATGACCTACACGGGGCTCGAACGGGTCGAAGTGGACGAGGTGCCGGCCGGCGACATCGCGGCCGTGGCCGGAATCCCGGAGATCACGATCGGGGAGACGATCGCGGATCCCGAGACGCCCGAAGCCCTCCCGCTGCTGGACATCGAACAGCCGACGGTCAAGATGACGTTCTGCGTGAACGACTCGCCGTTCGCCGGGCGGGAGGGAACGTACAGCACGTCCCGGCTCGTGCGCGAGCGGCTGGCCCGCGAGCTGGAGACCGACGTGGCCCTCCGGGTCGAGGATGCGCCCGACGGAACCTGGACCGTGTCGGGGCGGGGCGAGTTCCACCTTGCGATCCTGATCGAGCGCATGCGCCGCGAGGGCTACGAGTTCCAGGTCTCGCGGCCGCAGGTCATCACCCGTACCGAGGGGAAGAAGACGCTGGTTCCCTGGGAGCGCCTCTCGGTAGAGGTGCCCGAGCCTTACTACGGGAACGTCATGCAGGAGATGCTTAAGCGCCACGGCCAGGTCATCAGGATGCACACGGCCAACGGCACGGTCTCGCTCGAGTTCTCGGTGCCCACGCGCGGTCTCTTCGGTTACCGGGGCGAGTTCCTGACGGCGACCCGCGGGCTCGGGATCATGAACACGCTCTTCGACGGCTGGCGCCCGGACGCGGAGGAGTGGCGCGAGCGGGAGCAGGGCTCCCTGGTCGCGAGCGAGAACGGCGTCACCGTCCTCTACGGCCTCGTCCACACCCAGGACCGCGGCACGCTCTTCTACGGCCCCGGCGCCGAGGTCTACAAGGGTCAGGTCGTGGGCCAGAACTCGCGGAGCGACGACATCAGCATCAACGTCTGCAAGGAGAAGAAGCAGTCGAACATGCGCTCCAAGGGCGACGGGGTCCTGGACCACTTCGACACGCCGAGGACCATGAGTCTCGAGGCCGCGCTCGAGTACATCGGCGACGACGAGCTGGTCGAGGTCACCCCCGCCGCGATCCGGATCCGCAAGAAGATCCTGGACATCAACGTCGCGCGCCGCCGCGCGAAGCTGGGATTCTAGGGGCGACTGAGTCGCGGTTTCCATCACGTGCTGATGAGATTGGCCGTCGATGCTCCACATGCACGTGCATGTCATACACTAATAGGAGCATGAGAATTACCATCGAGCTCGACCGGGAGCACCGCGCCCGCCTGGTTGAGCTGGCCGCCCGGCACGGGCTGAAGGGGTTCTCCGCCATCGTTCAGGAGGCTCTCGACCTCTATCTCTCCAAGGCCTCGGCGAGGGGCTGTCCGGGCGCCATACGGAGATTCCGCGGCTGTCTCTCGAAAGTGGAGGCGAATCGCATTCGCGCCACGGTGACCCGGCTCAGGACTTCATGGCGGTGATCATCCTCGAGCATGGGGGCGGCTCCTGACGAGGAATCGCCGGTACTTCGAGCGCGTCCAGGGGCTGAAGCTGGCCTGACCATGGACCGGCAGGCGGGACTCAAGATCGTCGACGAGTTCGTCAAGGACCGGGGCTTGCGGCGGCACATGCTCGCGGTCGAGGCGGCGATGCGGTTCTACGCCGCCAAGCTCGGCGGAGACGCCGAGACCTGGGGGCTGGCCGGGCTCGTCCACGACTTCGACTGGGAGATCCACCCCGACCTCGCCAAGCACCCGAAGGACGGCGGGCCGATCCTGGCGGAGCGCGGCGTTTCCCCGGAGGTCGTGCAGGCCGTCCTCGCCCACAACACCGAGCACACGGGCGTCGAGCGCAAGGCCCCCATGGACTTCGCCCTGCTCGCGTGCGACGAGATCACGGGGCTGATCGTGGCCACGGCGCTGGTCCGGCCGACCAAGGACATCCGCGAGGTCAAGGTGAAATCGGTCAAGGACAAGTGGAAGCAGAAGTCCTTCGCGGCGGGCGTGGACCGGGCGCTGGCGGAGCGCGCGGCGGCCGAGTTCTCGGCGGCCTGTTTCAGCGGGGCGCTGGACCTCTGGACCCACGTCGGGAACGTGCTCGAGGCCATGCAGGGAATCGCGGCCGACCTCAACCTCGCGGGACAGGCGTCTCCAGCGGCCTGACGCCGCCGGGGCGAGGCCAGCACAACTTCGGAGAGCCTATTTACCCAGTGCTTTGTTGCATGGCGCCAGCGCTTCCGCGATGAGGCGTTCCGCTTCCTGGACGCCAACGCGAGCATCAAGCGCTGCTCGCCCCTCCCTATTCCATGACTAGGGACTTCGGCGAGGCCGCAGGTTATTGCAGAGAGGGTAGATGGTTCCGCATGCACGCTTCATTCCGACCAGGACTCGCAGACTACCTGCACCCGATCGGTGCCTGTCGCCATCATCTGAGACGCCCGTGAACTGGACCATTGCACCCATGATGCCTCCGGCCGATATGGACAGGCAAGGATGCGGCGTGCTTCTGCCACAGAGGCCTTCGTTTCGCGGGCGTATAATCGGACCATGGGGATGTTCCAAGTCAAGGTCCGGGTCTCCAACCCGGCGGATCCCGCCCGTTTCTTCGAGGACCTGTTCCGGGTCGACACCGGCGCGCTGTACTCCTTCATCCCGGAGGATCGGCTGGAATCAATCGGCATCTCGTCGTTCGGGGAACGTGCGCTGGCGCTCGCGGACGGCCGCACGGATCGGCGGCGGATCGGGATGGCGTCCTTCGAGGTCGAGGGACATGGTGAACGCGTCCCCTGCTACGTGATCTTCGCTCCCAAGGGCTCCCTCCAGTTGGTCGGAGCCACGACCCTCGAAGGCCTGGGTGTGACCGTTGACCCCGTGGAACCGAAGCTGAAGCCGATTCTCGCGATCATCGGGGGGTACCGGGCCTCGATCTGATTGCGACTGAGGAGCGCTGAGCTACGGCCAGGCCTTGTCCCAGGCCGGCCCGTCCCCGGTCTCGCGGTGCTTATCGATGGCCGCGCCCGACCGGGCGTAGTACTCGCGGCAGGTCTCCAGGTGGTACTCCTTGAGGATGTCGGTCAGCGCCGGGCCGTCGCCGGTCCGGACGAACCTGTACCAGCCGATGGCGTCGTGCGCCTCGATCGTGACCGTCCGCCCGTACCTGGCCCGGATATCGCCGACGACGAGGTTGGCGTAGTCCATGTGAACGTACGCCTCGTCCAGCTCGATCGTGGCCTCAAGCGCCTTCTCGCGGTAGGAGGCGACGGCCAGGTCCCGGCCCAGCGGATCGATGACGCGCATCCCGGGGTCCTGGGTCGACGTGATGACGTAGTAGCCGTGCAGGACCGCATACCCGTTGAGGGCGGCGCCGCCCGGGTACGCGCTGGGCCATATGACGATGCGCGCTCCCTGCCGGCCGTAGCCTTCCCAGATCTCGGGGAACCCAATGTCGAAGCAGATCGCGATCCCGACCGGCCCGAATTCGGTGGGGAACACGGACTGCCCCTTCGGGCCCGGGATCACGCCCCCCGTGTACTCGGACCCCGTCGGGTAGGTCTTGCGGTAGGTGCCGATGCACTTTCCCTCGCGGTCGATCAGCGACGCGGCGTTGAACGCGGCGCCGCGCTTCCCGGCCTCGGGTCCACCCTCGCGGTAGTGGCCTCCGACGACCCAGGCCCGGCAGTCCTTCGCGACCGACCGGTAGAAGGTCATGCTCGGCCCTTCCTCGGACTCGGCCAGCTCCCGGACAGGCTCGCCCGAGCCCGCGGCCGTCGCGCCCTCCGGGAAGACAATGAGGTCCGGCCGGAATCCCCGGTGCCGGGGCAGGCGGTCGGCGTACCGCGCGATGTTGCCGGCAATGCCCCGGCCATCCTCGCGGCTGAACGAGAGGATGCGGACGGGGCGGGACACCGGGGGCTACCGGATCCTGACCGGGGCGCCGCGCCGGGCGCTGGCGTAGACGGCGTCCAGGACTTCCATCACCGTGGCTCCCTGCTCGCCCGTCGCGATGTGGGGCTTGCCCGTCGCGATCGACTCGATGAAGTGCCACATCGGACCGCCGAGCCGGTGCCGGACCGGCTTCGTCGCGATCTCCTCGATCCGGCCCCCGCGGTCGAGGTAGAGCCGGCCCTCGAAGTCGTACCCGCCCCCCACGTTGCGCTGGACGAGTCCGCCCTTCGTGCCCAGCAGGCGGGTCTCCATGAGTTCCCTCTCGCCGATGTTGGAGGCCCACGAGGCCGTGACCTCAAGGGAGGCTCCGTTCGCGAACTTGATGAATCCGGCCGCGAGATCCTCGACGTCGAACTTCCTGTGCAGTTTCCTCGCGAGCGGGCCCGCGATCCGGTTGTACGTGCTCGCGAGCGCCCAGACGGGCTTCGGGTAGCCCATTAGCCAGAGCGCGAGGTCGATCCGGTGGACACCCAGGTCGATCAGCGGCCCGCCGCCCGACATGGCCTTGATACCGAACCAGCCGCCGAGTCCGGGAATCCCGCGCTTGCGCATCCACATCGTGCGTGCGAAGTAGATGTCCCCGAGCACGCCCTTGTCCACCTCGGCCTTGAGCGCCTGCGCCGCCTCCGTGAACCGGTAGGAGAAGTCGATCATGATCCGGCGTTTCGCCCGCTTCGCCGCCGCCAGCATCTCCCGGGCTTCGCGGGCGTTCATGGCCATCGGCTTCTCGCACAGGACGTGCGCCCCCGCTTTGAGGGCCAGGATCGTGAGCGGCTTGTGGAACTTGTTGGGCGTGGCGACTGAGACCACGTCGAGCTTCTCGCGCGCGAGCATGACTTCGGCGGAGTCGTACCGGACCGGTATTTTGTACTGGTCGCCGACCTCGCGCAGGCGGTGGGGGTCGATGTCCGCGATTGCGACCACCTTCGCCCGCGGGTGCGACTGGTAGCCGCGGATGTGGCCTTCTCCCATGCTCAGCCCGATGACGCCGACGCGGAACTGCTTCATATGCAGGAAGCCTCCTTGACCGAGTGGTGCCGAGTATCATACACGCCAATGGATTCGGGAAAGGTCGGTCGAATGCTCGGACTGCTCTTCGCCGCCTCCGGGCTGACCGCTCTCGTCTACCAACTGGTCTGGACCCGGTGGGCCGGGCTCGTGCTGGGCCACTTCGCACCGGCGGCGGCGGTGGTGGTGGCGACCTGGATGGCCGGGCTCGCGGCCGGCAACTGGGTGCTCGGGCGCGCGGCGGAACGACTCTCACCCGGGAAGGCTCTCCGGCTCTACGCGGTCATGGAGGGAGCGCTGGCCGCGATCGCGGCGGTCTCGCCCTGGATCTTCCACGGCTCCGCCCCGGTCTACCTCGCGATGGCGGGCACCGGGACGGGCTGGCTCGCGCGCGCGGTCTGGTGCGCGGTCCTCCTTCTGCCGCCGACCGTGCTCATGGGAGGAACGCTCCCCGCGGTCGTTCAGGCGGCCGGGGCGTCCGGCCCGGGACAGCTCGCCCGGCTGTACGCCCTGAACACCGCCGGCGCGGCGGCGGGACCCGTTCTCGCCGCCTTCGTGCTGATGCCGGTCTTTGGAATCCGGACGACGCTGTGGCTGGCGTGCGGGTTGAACGCCGTGGTCGCCGTGGCCGCGTGGCGGCTGGCCCCGCGGGCCGATGGCACAGCTTCGCCGGCGGCACCGTCGGGCGGACGGGAGGGAGCGCCGCTCTTCCCGTGCGTCCTGGGCGCGTGCTCGGGGTTTCTCGCTCTCGGGTTCGAGGTCGCGCTGACCCGACTCGTGACGCTCACGATCACGCTGACCTCGGTCTACGGATTCGCGATCGTCCTCTCCGTATTCCTGCTCGGGATGGCGGGGGGAGCCTGGCTGGCCAGAAAACGCCCGCCGCAGGCCGGGAACGTCCTGGCTGCTTTCGCGATCGCGCTCGCGATTCCGTGGGGGTGGGCGCTGGCCGCCTCGTGCTGGGGGTTTCTCCCGCCACTCCTGATCGGAATGTGGGAGCGGTTCGGCGGGTTCGGGGGCCGCGTGCTCCTCGGCGGGATCGTGACCATGGCCGTTCTCCTGCCGTTGCCCGCGGCGTTCGGGTACGCACTGCCGGTCCTCGCCGGTGTTCCCGGGTTCGGCGGCGCCGCCGCCGTCGGCCGGCTTTTCGCGGCGAACACGGCGGGCGCGATCGCGGGGGCCCTGGCAGTCGGGTTCCTCGCCCTGCCGCGCTTCGGGCTGGCGGGCACGATCCAGGGCCTCGGGATTCTCTCGATCCTGCTGGCGGGAACGGCGGGCTGGGCGGCCCGGCCGCGCGTGCGGACCTGGCTGCCCTTCGCGGTGGCGGGGCTCCTGGCGATGAACGCCGTGGTGCCGGAGCCGGATCCCGTCACCATGAACGCGGGGCTGGCGCTGCGACCCCGCCGCGATATCCTCGACGCAGCGCGCGCCGGCAGGGCCGCCGTCGTTTACGAGAGGGACGGGCTTTCCGGGCGGGTGAGCGTGATCGCGGACGCGCCAGGCTCCCTCGTGTTCGCCATCGACGGAGCCCCCAACGCCTCCACGTCGCCCGAGGACCAGCTGACGCAGATGACGCTGGCGTACCTGCCCGCGGTCGTGGCGGCCCGCCCCCGGCGCGCCCTCGTCATCGGACTCGGGGCCGGGATGACGGCGGGAAGCCTGTCGTTGTTCCCCGGTCTGGACGAGGTCCGGATCGCCGAGATCGAGCCGGCGCAGGCGGGAGTTGCGGCGGTATTCGGTGAGTTCAACCACGGCGTCCTTTCCCGGCCCAACGTGACCGTGCAGTTCGACGACGCCCGCCACTTCCTGCTCGCGGAACGCGGGAGCTTCGACGTCATCAGCAGCGATCCGGCGGACCTCTTCGTCGGCGGGATGGTCAACCTCTACACGGTCGAGTTCTACCGCCTCGTCCGGGCCCGGCTGGCGTCCGGCGGCGCGTTCGTCCAGTGGTTTCACGCCTATCACCTGGACCGCGAGGACCTCCGCGGAATACTGCGGACGGCCCTGGAGGTGTTCCCGCGCGCGGGGCTCTGGGTGGAACCGCACGGCGACTTGATCCTGCTGGCCATGGACGAGCCGTTCCGCGTCGACCTCGAGGCGTGGGAACGCCGGCTGGGCGACCCCGCGGTCGCGGCCGACCTGGCGCGGGCGGGGCTGAAGCCGCCGTCGGACCTGGCCGGTTTCTGCCTGTGGGGCCCGGCGGACCTGGCCCGCTGGGCGAAGGGGGCGCGGCTGTGCACGGACGCGGATCCGTACCTCGAGTTCACGACGCCCCGGCGGCCGTTCTCGCGCCGCGACCAGAACCGGCTCGGGAGGGAGGTCGCGCTGTTCGCCCCCCTGGATCCCGTGCCTCTGGCCCGGGAATCCGCTTCGGCCCGCCTGCGGATGGCCCGGCTGGCGCTGGGGCACGGCTTCCTCGCCCGGGCGAGGGCCGAATGCCGGCGCGGGCTCGAACTGGCGCCGGGCCGCCGGGATCTTCTCTCCCTGCTCGCCCGCGTCGACGAGGTCGAGCACGCGGCCTCGACCCGGCAGGAACCTAGGGAATAATCCGGGACTCGGTCGAGGGGGAGACGAGAGCTTCCCGGATCAGGGCGGCCACGTCGTCCCCCGGACGGGGACGCAGGCAGATCGCGGTGAATCCGGGACGGCGGCCGGCGGCCAGGACGTGGGCCTCGCCGAGAGCCTTGACCGCGGCGTGCAGGTTCGCCGGGCGCAGGGGCGTCATCGCCGTAACCGCCGTTCCCGCCGGCCAGCCGCCTTGGACCGCCGCCGTGCTCAGGTACACGAACCGGCGCACGTTGGCCTCGCGTGCCGCCTCGAGGGCCCGCCAGACGCCGGGGATGTCGTCGGCTACGAAGGCGTCGAATTCGGCGTCCTCGGGGGCGCCGGCGAGGTAGACCACCGCGTCACAGCCGGCGACGGCGCGGTCCAGGGCCGCCTGATCGTCCGCCCCGACGATCTCGTATCCGCCGGCCGCGGCCCCGACGAACGCCCGGCCCGCCGGGGTCGTTCCCCCTGTCAGGGCCACGCGCCCGATGCCTAAGGCCTCGGCCCGGCGGGCGGGGGCCCGCGCCGCCCAGGCGGCCTCGAGCTCCTCGAGAAGCTTCACGGCCTCCTCCTCGTCGGACCAGCGGGCCCAGTCCTTGGGCGTGGAACCCTCCTCGGCATCCCCGGCATCCGGCCGGGCGCCTCCCGCCGCGAGGGCGCGGATGACGTCGAGGTGGCCCCGCCACGCGGCCATGTGCATGGCGGTCCGCCCGTCGGCGTCGGACGCGTTCGGGTCGGCGCCGCGTTCGAGCAGGAGCCGGACGATGGGGGCGTGTCCGCGCCGGGCGGCTATGTGCAGCGGGGGATCCCCGCGCCCGATCGGCGACGTCGCCGGGCTTATCACCCGCGCCCTCCCCGGGTCCTCGTCCAGGAGCCGCCGGGCGAGCGCTTCGTCGCCGAGCGCGGCCGCCATGAAAATGTCGAGGGGCCCGAGCCGTTCCGCCAGCGCGCGGGCGGCCTCGGGCCGGTCGACCAGCCAGGAGAGCACCGGCCGCTGGCGCCACTGGTCCCGGGCGTCGGGGTCGGCGCCCCGATCGAGGAGCAGGTGCACGACCTCGGGCGTTGCGGCGAAATGAAGGGGGGTGAATCCCGCGGGATCGGCGACCTTCGCGAGCGCGGGGTCGCGGTCAAGGATCGCCCCGAGGCCGGCGGCGTCCCCGACTCCGGCGGCGGCGTAGACGTCGAGCTCGCCGCCCCGCTCGAGGAGCCGGCGGGCGACCGCGGTATGGTTGCCGAACGCCGCCGCATGCGCGGGCGTGCGCGCCAGCCGTCCGCCGCGCGCTTTGGGGTCCGCTCCCGCGTCCAGGAGGATCTCGACGACTTCGGCGCGGCCGTGGGAGGCGGCATAGTGCAGGGGCGTCATGTCCGACCCCTCCCAGCCGCGCAGTCCCCCGCGGGCCGTCGCGAGGCCCGGGTCCTCGCCGAGGAGCTTGCGCACGGCCGCGGATTCGCCGCGGTCGCATGCCTCGAGCATCGCCCGCACGCGCCTCTGGGCCGGATCGAGCTCGGCCACCCGGTAGACGACGTTCGCGTCCTCCTGCGGGAAGTACCCGAGGACGCGCCGGAGCGGCTCCAGGTCCTTGATCTTGACCGCGTTGAGGCTGTAGGCCGGGACGACGGCGTAGGGGATCTTGGCCGCGTCGACCGCACGCCGGATGATCTCGCACGCGTCGCGGCTCGTGAGCGTGATCGGGTCGAACTCGCCCGTGCGCCACTGGAGCCACTGGCCCCGGTCGGGCGTCATGACGCCCCCGAACCGGACGCAGACCACGGAAAGCCCGCGGTCGCGCGAGTAGAGGAAGCCCAGGTGCTCGGCGAAGACCTTGCTCGCGGCGTAGTTGTTCGTCGGCCGGGCGGGCATGTCCACGCTGACCTTCGTGCCCTCGGGCCAGCCGAACTCGGTCTGCACCGTCGACGCCAGGACCACGTGTTTCACGCCGGCCCGCACGGCCGCCTCGAGGGCGTTCCGGCCTCCCACCAGGTTGTTCGGCACAATGACCCCCGCGTAGTCCCGGTGCGAGTTCGCCCGCGCGGCGAGGTGGAGGATGGCGTCGCACCCGCGGGCGGCCCGGACGAGGGCATCGAGATCGGTCAGGTCCCCGACGGCGGCATCCGGGATTCCGGGCGTGGGCCGGCGGTCGAACCCGGCGAAGTCGTACCGGTCTTTCGCCCAGTTGATGAACATCTGGCCGATTCCGCCGGCGGAGCCGGTGACGAGAACGCGCGGCCGGCCCATGGGCCTCAAGGCGCCGTGAAGAGGCGGCGGGCCTCCAGGCTGTGGATGAACCGGGGGTCGGCGATGGACCGGGCGTAGTATTCCTTCAGGCTCGCCCACCGGTCGAACCTGACGTCGGGCAGTCCGCCCGGGATCTGCTTGAACTTGGGATTCCAGCGCGTCCAGTCCACGACGATGATGCTCAGCCCCTTGATCTGGGGATGCGCGGCCGTGAGCTTGAAGAGCGCGTCGTACCAGCTCCGGGCTTCTTCGAGGGATTCCGGGCCGCGGACGGGAGCGTCCTTGCCGCCGTGGAACCAGGGCGAGCATTCGGCGATGAGCACGGGCTTCCGGCGCCGCTCGGCCTCGGCCAGGAACGCGAGCACGTGCCGGTCCGTGAAGTACTCGGGGAAGAAGAGGCTCAGGCCCCACCAGTCCACGTACTCGTCCCCGGGGTCCCAGGCGTGGAAGTCCCGGTCCCGGAATCCTTGAGGTTCCGCATGCCAGACCGTCGCGATCAGCCCCGGCGCGACCTCGCGGGCGAGCTTGGCGACGCGGCGGAACGCCGCCTGATACAGGTCCGTGTTGTAGGGGCCATCGTGCTGGTTGAACTCGTACCCGATCCGGAGCAGGACGGGCCGGCCGACAGCCTTCAGCCCCTCGAACAGCCGCCGCAACTGCGCGTCGGCTTCGCCGGACGCCACCTGGCGGTGCAGGGGCTCGTCCATGAAGTACAGGGCGAGCTGGGTGATGAAGAACGGCCTTTCGCGCGCGAACGCCGGGTACTTGGCGAGGAATCCGGTGACTTGGTTTTCGACCGGGGCGACGTAGAACGAGATCAGGGACGGGTTGTTGGGCGAGACCGCCTCCACGTAGGTGTCCAGGTCGACGAGGTCGTGAACCGCCACGGCGTCATCCCAGTTCCAGTAGCCGGATACCTGGCCCCAGCCGTGGTAGACGCGGCCGGCGGCCGGCTCGAGCAGGGCCGTGCGCACCACCCCAGGCCGGTCAGCGCCGGGCGTCATCGCGCATCCGGCGAGTCCCGCCACAAGCGCGGCGGCCAGCCACCAACGGCGATCTCGGGTTCCGCATGATCGCAAGCACATTGGACGATTCTACTCACTCGTCGCGCCTTCTGCTGTACATGCTACGATGCTCGTCACCATGCCAAACCCACAGATCGGACTCCAGCTATATACCGTCAGGGATCTTCTGCAGAAGGACTTCGCCGGCACGCTCCGGCAGGTCGCCAAGATCGGGTATGCCGGAATCGAGGGCGGCCGCGGGCCGTTGAGCCCCGAGGACTTCGCCAAGCTTCTGAAGGAGATCCATCTGCTCAACCCGGCCTCGGGCGGCGGACTCGACGGGATCGAGAAGCAGGGCGACGCCTGGCTGAAGCCGCTGGCAGCCGCCGGGGTCAAGTACATGATGGCCTCTTCCAAGGTCGACAGCACGGACGAGTACAAGGCGCTCGCCAAGCGGCTGAACGGCGCGGGCAAGGCGTGCAATGCGCACGGGATCACGTTCCAGTACCACAACCACGCGCACGAGTTTAAAGTGTACGGCGGGAAGACCGGGCACGACATCCTGATCGACGAGACCGACCCCAAGCTGGTCTGGTTCCAGGTCGACGTGGGGTGGGTGAACTGGGCCGGCAAGAATCCGCCCGAGGTGCTCCGTCGGCTCAAGGGCCGGATCCGGACGATCCACGTCAAGGACCACACGCCCGAGCCGGAGCCGAACCGGAAGTTCGCCGAGGTCGGCAACGGGGCGCTCCCGCTGGCCGAGGTCGTCGTGGCGGCCAAGGAAATCGGGGTCGAGTGGTGCTTCGTCGAGCAGGACTGGTGCGCCCGTCCCTCGATCGAGAGCGCCGAGATCAGCTACAAGAACCTGAAGAAGGCTTTGGGTTAGAGGAACGCCTCGCAGCGGGCGACCAGCATCTCGTCGCTCTCGGCGCAGATCATGCTCCAGCAGGCTTCGGCGATCAGGTCGAGCCGCCTCCGGTAGCGAGCGTCCAGCGACTTTGCCTTGAGCTCCATGGTGTGGCGCACGCCTCCGCCGGGGCGCGTGGTCATGAACTGCGTGGCGGCCATCCGCACGAGCTCTTCGTCCGCGAACTCGCCGGCCGTCGTCTCGGCCGCGAGGGGGAAGAGGCCGATCGCGGCGAACCCATGGAACATCGCGTCGAGGCTGTCGAGATCCCGCTCGCTTGCGCGCTTGTCGCCCGCGATCCGGATGAACTCCGCCCGGGCCCATCCTGCAAGCTCGGAGTGGCTCTTGAGCGTGAGCGGGGCCACGTCACCAGACGGCGTCTCTCCGGGCCGGACAAGGACCCCTGCGGCGTGAAGGGCGTTAGCCGTCTTCACGGTGTTACGGGAGGTCTGGTCACGGTCGGCGCCGGGCATCTCGTCCAGCCAGTCGGCCATGGAGTCCCGCCACCAGCGAGGCAGGCCGCCGGAGAACCGCTCCCGTACCCCGGGTTGGTCCATGCCGAGCAGTCCGGCGGTCGTGCTTCCCCTCAGGAACCCGACCACGAGCTCGAGCCCTCCGTCCGCCAGCGCGGCGACGTCGTCGACGGTCCTGAACGGTCCGTCGCCGGCCGCCGCCTCGAGCCGCTCCTTGAGCTCGGCATGCCTTGTGAACCCGCAGTCCGAGGCGAGCACGGCGTCCTGGCGCCGGCCGAACCGCTCCAGGGCGGCGGTTCGTTCGGTGTCCAGGGCCGCACGCGCCGTCTCCATGTCCACGCCATCCGCCGCCGTCAGGAGGCCGAGATGGGCCAGCGGCTCGTCCGCGAACTCATGGGCGACGGCCTCCATGGCCAACGGAAACTGCCAGAGGGCGAGGAATCCCTTGAACATCGTCACGAGCTCGGCCATCGTCCGGCGGCTTGCCGGGGCGGTTCCTGCGATCCTCGTGAACGTCTCGCGGCCCCATCGGATGACGTCGTCCCGGCTCATGGCCGAAACCCGGGGGAGGACGCCCTTTCCCCCGTCACCAGTCACGCTGAATCCGCGGAACCGCTGGCTGTGGACGTCATTGGCGGTGTCGACCACGGACCGCCTGGCGTCATCGACCGAAGCCTTGCCGCCGTGCTCGGCGATCCATCGGCGGCAGTGCTTGAGCCGACCGGCCGGAATGCAGGCTGAGATTCGGCTGACGACGGAGGGGGTCTCGCGGCCGATAAGAACCGCGAGCTTCTCGTCGTAGACGTGACGGAGGATGAACTGCACCGCTCCATCGGGCAAGGCGAGAATGTCGGCGACCGACTTGATCGGGCCGGGCACGTTGACGGGCGCGTTGCGCCACTCCTCCGTGTACGCCCGCAGGTCGATCCAGGACTTGAACCCATACGCGACAGCGACGGCTGACTGCGCCTCGTTGAGCCCTATCCCGGCCCCAAAGATGTAGGCATCGGACGCGGTCTTGAACTGATCGAGGCCCCTCAGAACGGGCAAAACGCGCTGGTCCCCGCGCCCGTGGGCGGTGAGCACGGTCTGGACCTGTTGCCGGACATAGTCGAGCTCGGGATGCTCGGGCGTCTCGCCGAGGATGGAGTCGCCGCCGGGTCCCTCGACCCGGGCTTTCAGGTCGGCCCAGCTCTTGAACCCGTACTCCATCGCGAGCGCGAACTGGGCGTCATGGAGACCAACTTCGGCGTCCAGGATCGCGACATCGGCCGCCTCCTTGAACCGGTTGAGGTTGCGGAGGACGGCGCAGGCGGACGCGTCCTTGCGCCCATGCGCGTGCAGGACGTCCTTGGCTTGCTTCTTGAGCTGTTCGAAACTGGCATTGGCGGGCAGGGACTTGGACATGGCGGACCCCCTTTCGAGATCACGCCCGATGTCCGCGCGTTCGGGCCGAAAGTGGGTCGCGACTCGGTTGTAGGTTCCGGTCGGAGGTGGGCTCGGCCCTTTCCGCGGACCGGGCGGCGCCCTCGTGCGCCTCAAGTCCACGATAGGCGCGGCGAAGCCCGCCGTCAACCCTCCGCAAACGACCATTGACACGTACGGCTATTTGCCGTACACTGCCCGTGGAGTCGAACCGTACAGGAGGATGCCGATGGCGGGCAGGACCGAAAGGCTGGAGATGAGGATATCTCCCGAGCAGAAGGAGATTCTGGAGCGTGCCGCGGCGGCCACGGGCCAGCCGCTGACGGGATTCGCGCTTTCGCACCTGCTCGAGCGGGCGCGGGAGATCGAGGAGCGCCAGCGGACGACGGTTCTCTCCCGCCGGGATCGCGAGCGGTTCCTCTCGATCCTGGAATCCCGGGCTGCACCCGTGCCGGCGCTCAAGGCCGCCGCGCGCAGGTTGAGGGGCCGCATTGGCTGACGGGCCCGGTTGGGCCATCGAGCCCATCCGGAAGGACCACGCGCGGGAGGCGTTTGACTGCGGAATCGAGGAGCTGAATGCGTTCATCCGCAGGTACGCCCGCCAGAACGAGGAGCACGGCCTGTCGAGAACCTTCGTTGCGGTCCGGCCCGGCTCGTTGCGCGTCTTCGGATACCACACCCTCCGCAGCGGGCAGGTCGAAATCCGCGACCTGAGTCCCGAGGAGGTCAGGCGGTTCCCGAGGTATCCGGTTCCGGTCGTGCATCTGGCGCGGCTGGCGGTGGACCGCGAGGCCCGCGGCCGGGGCCTGGGGGAGCTTCTCCTGCTGGATGCGCTTTTCAAGGCGCATGAGGCCGCCAGCGTGATCGCGGCCTACGCCGTCGAGGTCGAAGCCCTCAACGAACCCGCCCGGCTCTTCTACCTCAGGTACGGATTCCGGGAACTCCTCGACGACAGGTTGCACCTCTACCTCCCGATGAAGACCATCTCCCGATTGTTCTCCCGCTGACCGGGCGGGCCGGAGGGGCCGCCGCCCGGTCCGTCAGGCGAACTTGCGGCAGGCGTCCTCGACGACTTCCGGGTTGTCGCCGCAGCTGATCCGCATGATCCCTTCGACGATCACATCCGTCCTGCGCCGGAACTCCTCCAGGAGTGCGCTCCGCTTCAGCTCCAGCTTCTGCCGGACCCACTCCACGTCCTCGCCGTCCAGCATCATTTCCGCGCCCCGTCTGAGCAGTTCCTCGTCCAGGAACTCGGCCGTGATCCCGTCGAGTGACAGGAGGCCGTCTCTCCGGCTGATCTCGGCAAGAGCGCGTAACACGCTCACGAGTTCGGCATTCGTCCGCTGGCTGGACGGCTTGGCGCCCACCCGTTCCACGAACCGGTCCCGGGCCGCTCGGTTCTGGGCCTCCCGCCGCTCCCGGCCGCTCCGGGTGAGGTCCTCACGGGCCTCGCGGCTGATCTCTCCCATCTCCAGCAGCGTATTCGCCACCCACAAGGCGTGGTCGCGGGACTCCTGCGTCTTCGCCGGATCGGAGTCCGATAGGGCCGTTTCCAGCCGGGCCCGGTGCCGGTCCGTCACGTTCTCGAGCAGGCGCTCGCGGAGGCGGGGCGAACCCGACGCGACGATGCGGCTGAGATCCGCGTTGTCGAGATCCCGCATCATCATCTGGAGAGTTCGATCGGGCAGATCGGCCAGCTCCTCCACATCGTGGAACCGCGGCGCCTCGGGAGGGGGCGGGGAGCCCTCGACACGCGCCTTGAGTGCGGCCCAGCTTTCGAATCCGTATTCGATTGCGAGACAGAGCTGGGCATCCTGGAGCGAGAACACGGCGGACGGTTCCATGAGCGTGGCGTCGGAGCTGCCGCGCAGTCGCCGCAGGTTGCGCATGACCGGGATCACGGACCGGTCGCCACGGCGCCGGGCGTCGAGGAGATCCTTGGCTTCCTTACGCTGGAACTCCATGTTGGGTTGGGGGGGCAGGGTCTTTGACATGTCGGGCCTCCTCTCGGATCTGCGCCCGTTGTCCGCGGATCGGGCTGAAAGAAGGTCCGGTTCGGTTGTACCGAGCTGCACCGGAGGTGGGTTCAACCCTTCCCGCGGACGGGAGGCGCCCTCGTGCGCCCACCCTTACGATAGGCCTGCCCGGGGGTTCCGTCAACGGAAGGGTTGAGCCGCGCGCCGGAGGGGCATACACTGGCGGCGATGGCGAAAGGGACGTTCGACCTCTCCCAGGTGCCGTACAGCCGACGCGGCTCGTACCTGTGCATCTCCCGGCTTGGCGACGGCGGGCTCTACCTCCGGACGGTCCGGGGAGGACTGGACCACCGGCAGGCGTTCAGGATCGGCCTGCTCAAGGACGGGCATCCGGTGCCGTTCGAGGCGTTCGCGACGCCCGAGGGTGTCACGCTGCTGGGCGACGGTGTCGGGGCGGAACTCCTGTTCTCCGGGCCGCGGCGGCTCCGGTTCCGGGTCGACGGCGGGGGACTAAGGCTAACGGTTCCCGAGGTCAAGGTGAGCTGGAAGACCGTCTACGCCGAGCCCGACGCCGCGGGCCGGTGGCAGGTCAACGCCTCGCCGCTGGAGTCGCGGTACATGCTCGTGCCAATGCACGGGAAGCTGGACATGGACGCTCCATGGGCGAGGTCGGCACCGGACCACGTGGTCGCCGACTTCCTGCCCGAGGACGGCGTGGTCGAGGGTGCCGTGGACGAGTGGTTCTCGACTTGGAACCCCGAGCCTGATCGGCCGCTCGCCGAGTTCTGGGCTCTGGCCGCGGGCGAGTTCGGTGAATGGCTTCGTGGGACGCTGCCGGTGCCGGATGAGCTCGGGGACGCCCGGGAGTTGGCGGCGTACGTGAACTGGTCCGCGATCGTGAACCCATCCGGGCACTTGAAGCGCCCGGCCATGCTCATGTCCAAGAACTGGATGACGAACGTCTGGTCGTGGGACCACTGCTTCAATGCGATGGCGCTGGCCGCCCAGGACCCGGACCTCGCCTGGGACCAGTTCATGGTCATGTTCGACCACCAGGACGAGTACGGCGCAATTCCCGACAGCCTCAACGACCGGACGATGGCATGGACGTGGTGCAAGCCGCCGATCCACGGCTGGACGCTCCTCGAACTCATGAAGACCCCGGCGCTGGCGCGCCCCGAGAGGCTGAAGGAGGCGTACGGTCCCCTGGTCGCGTGGACCCGGTGGTGGATGGATCATCGGGACGCCGACGGCGACGGTGCCTGCGACTACCACCACGGCAACGATTCCGGGTGGGACAACGCGACCGTCTTCGACGGAGGCTGTCCGCTCGAGGGCGCCGACCTCACCGCGTTCCTCACGATCCAGACGAACGCCCTGGCCGACGTGGCCGGCCGGCTCGGGCTCGCGGAAGAGGCCGCCGGGTGGCGGCGCGAGTCCGACCGGTTGATGAAGGTGCTCATGGCTCACCACTGGCGCGGGAACCGGTTCGTCTCCCCCCGGTCCGGCGACCATGCCGTGGCGGAAGGCGACTCGCTCATCGACTTCCTGCCCCTCCTGCTGGGGCCGAACCTGCCGGCGGAAGCGCGCCGCGCGCTGGTGGCGGGACTGACCGACCCCGGCCGGTTCGTGACCGACTGGGGATGCGCGACCGAGAGCCCAAAGTCCCGGTTCTACGAGTCCAACGGCTACTGGCGCGGACCCATCTGGGCTCCGCCGATGATGATGCTCTGCGACGGGCTCGACCGGGCGGGGGAGGGGGCGCTCGCCCGCGACCTGGCGGGGCGATTCTGTCGCGCATTCGCGCGGAGCGGGGCGGCCGAGAACTTCGACGCGGTCACGGGGGCCGGGCTTTGCGACCGCGCCTACACCTGGACCTCGAGCGTCTTCCTCCTGCTCGCGAACCGGTTCCTACGCGCCGGCTAGCCCGGCGGTATAATCGGGCGGCCGAATGCACCAGAAACCCGCAGGATTCATCCTCGGCGTCGACGGGGGCAACTCGAAGACGGACGCCGTGGTCGCCGACGCGCGTGGGCGCGTCGTCGCGATCGCCTCGACGGGCGGGAGCAACCACGAACGGCTGGGGCTCAAGGGGTGCGCGCGCGTCCTGGATCGCCTGGTCGCGGACGTGTGCCGCAAGGCGAAGGTGGCGCGGCGCGACATCCGCGGCGCGTGCTTCGGGCTGGCCGGGGTCGACATCCCCGCGGACTTCCCCCTCGTCGAGCGCCGCGTGATCGCGAAGCTCGGCCTCCGGTGCCCGACCAAGCTCCACAACGACGCCTTCCTGCCTCTGTTCAACGACAAGTACCGGGACCGCGGCGTGGGTGTTACCGGGGGCGCGGGGCGCAAGTGGGTGGGCGTGAACCGGAACCGGCTCTGGATGATCGAGGGCTACGGCCTCCCGGACGTCCGGATGGTGATCGAACGGGAACTGCTCCGGACGGCCGAGGGCGTGCAGCCCCCGGACGGATTCGACCGGCGCCTGCTCCGCTACCTCGGGTACCGGAGCTTCCGGCAGTACGTGGAGGAGCAGTTCTTCCGGGAAGGGCGGCCGTACGTCAGGAACAGCGTCCCCGACTACTGGGAGCGCCGGTTCCACCTGCCGAAGTGGTTCGCCGGGGAACTCCGGCGCGGCGGCGCGACCGCGGGCGCGATCCGGCGCGAGTACGGCGGCTACGTCGCCGATGGCGTCATGGGCGTGCTCCGCAACACCGGGCTCCTGCGGGCCCGGGTCGACGTGGTCCTGTCCGGTAGCGTCCTGGCCAACGTGAAGCCCCTGCGCGACGAGGTCGCATGCCGACTGGCGCGTCTCGCGCCAGGAGTGCGAGTCATCGGTGCCCGTTACAAGCCCGTGCGCGGCGCGCTCGCCTACGCGGCCCAGCTGGCGTGGGGCGGACTTCCGAAAGGCGCCCTGCAGGAATCCTGGCTTCTCTACCGTCCCTGATATGAAAGGAGTCCGTTGATGCGCTACGGCCATTTCGACGACGCGGCGAAGGAATACGTCATCACCCGGCCCGACACCCCGCTGTCGTGGAGCAACTATCTGGGCACCACGGACTACGGGGCCGTCATCACGAACAACGCCGGCGGCTACGGGTTCTTCAAGTCCGGCGCGCAGGGCCGGTTCCTGCGCCTGCGGTTCAACGGGATCCCGATGGACCAGCCGGGCCGGTACTTCTACCTCCGCGACCGGGATTCCGCGGACTACTGGTCGGTGTCGTGGCAGCCCGTGGGAAAGCCGCTGGACTCGTTCAAGTCCACATGCCGGCACGGGACGGCTTACACGACGATCTCGTCCGAGTATGCCGGGATCAAGGCCGAGGCGACCTACTTCGTCCCGCTCGGCCAGATCTTCGAGTACTGGCGGCTCAAGGTCACGAACGCGTCAGCCAAACCGCGCAAGCTGTCGGCGTTCACGTACTGCGAGTTCACGAACGAGTGGAACACGACCCAGGACCTGGTTAACCTCCAGTACACGCTCTTCATCGTGAAGGGGGGACTCAAGGACGGGCTCCTGTCCGTGATGCGCAACGATCACATGCCGATCAACGCCGAGGGCCGGGTCGAGCACGACTGGAGCAAGCGCAACTGGATGGCGCTCATCGGCGCACCGCTGGCCGGGCACGATACCGACCGGGCGGCATTCCTGGGTCCCTATCGGTCCTACGACCGGCCGCTTGCCGTCGAGACGGGAAAGTGCTCGAACAGCAACGCCTACGGCGACAACGCGTGCGGGTCGCTCCAGGCCGACCTCGAGCTCAAGCCGGGGGAGTCGAAGGAGATCCTCGTGCTCCTCGGCATCGGCGACGCCTCGGTCGTCGGCAAGAAGACCGTGGCTGAATACGGCTCCCTCGCCCGCGCGGATGCGGAGCTCAAGGCGCTCAAGGACAACTGGCACGGCAAACTCGGGAGCCTGGTCGTGGACACCCCGGACAAGGAGCTGAACTCCATGCTCAATGTCTGGGCGCTCTACAACTCGCTCATCACGTTCGCGTGGTCGCGCGCGGCCAGCCTCGTGTACAACGGCGAGCGGGACGGGCTCGGATTCCGGGACTCGGTCCAGGACGTCCTGGGCGTGACCGCTGCGATCCCGGTGGAGTCCCGGGAACGGCTCGAGCTCCTGCTCACGGGGCAGGTCTCGACGGGCGGCGCGATGTCGGTCGTGAAGCCGTTCGACCACCACCCGGGCAAGGAGAAGGAGCCGGCTCCCGACCACTACCGGTCCGACGACTGTCTCTGGTTCTTCAACGCGGTTCCCGCGTACGTGGCCGAGACCGGGGACGACGACTTCTACGACAAGGTCCTGCCGTACGCGGACCAGGGCGAGGCGACCGTGTTCGGGCACCTGCGCCGCGCGCTCGAGTTCAACCTCACCCGGAAGGGGAAGCACGACCTGCCCTGCGGGCTCGAGGCCGACTGGAACGACTGCCTCCGCCTGGGGTACCACGGCGAGAGCCTGTTCGTAGCGTTTCAGGTGCGGCTGGGTCTGCACGTCTACGCCGGGATCGCGGAGAGGCTGGGCAAGCCTTCCGAGGTCGCGTGGGCGAAAGCGGAGGCGGCCAAGATGGACGCCGCGATCCAGAAGACCTGCTGGGACGGGAACTGGTTCATCTGGGCCATCGCCGAGGACGGAACCGTCTACGGCACCAAGGACTACGCCGAGGGACAGGTCTACTTCAACACCCAGGTCTGGTCCGTGATCTCGGGGGCGGCCAGCCCCGAGCAGGCCCGGAAGTGCATGCAGACGGTCAAGGACAAGCTCGCGACGCCGTACGGGCTCATGCTCTCGGCGCCGCCGTTCGAGAAGACCACGATCGACGTCATGCGCGCCGTGCTCTTCAACAACGGGATCAAGGAGAACGCCGGGATCTTCAACCATACCCAGGGCTGGGGGGTCATGGCCGAGTGCATGCTCGGGAACGGCGACCGCGCGTACGAGTACTACCGCGCGTTCATGCCCGCCGCCTACAACGACCGGGCCGAGGTCAGACAGATCGAACCCTACGTGCAGGGGCAGACGACTTACTCGACGTTCTCGCCGCGCGCGGGGAACGCGCGGACCTCGTGGCTCTCGGGGGCCGTCGCGTGGGCGTACTACAGTGCGACCCAGTACATCCTTGGCATCCGGCCCGAGCTCGAAGGCCTGCGGATCGACCCGTGCATCCCGAAGGGATGGAAGGGGTTTACGGCGACCCGCCGGTTCCGCGGCAAGACGATCGAGCTCGCGGTGAAGAACCCCACCGGGGCCTCGAAGGGCGTGAAGTCGCTGACGCTGAACGGCGAGACGCTGTCCGGCAACCTGATACCGGCGGAGAAGCTTCAGGCCGTCAACAAGGTCGAGGCGGTCCTCGGGTAGCGGGTACCGTGGCCCCATGAGTGAGCCGGCGATCTACCAGCTCAGGGTGACCCTCCTGGGGGTTCGTCCGCCCATCCGGCGGAGACTTCAAGTTCCGAGCGGGATCACATTGCGCAGATTGAGCAGGGCGATCCAGGTGGCGATGGGGTGGAGCGGAGCCCACCTCCACGGGTTCAGGATAGGCCGGACCGAATACGGGCCGCACTTGGGTGACGGCCTTGACGACGTCTTCTACAAGATCCACGACGATTCCAAGGTCAAGCTCGCGAAGGTGCTTCCACGGAAGGGGACCGGACTCACTATCCGCGTTGTGTCGCCGGAGCCCGTGCCTGTCCGCCGGAAGACTGCGGCGGCACCGGCGGCTACGAGGATCTCTTGGCTGCCATCAGGGATTCGCGCCATCGGCGCCACAAGGAGCTCGTGGACTGGCTCAAGAGATGCGGCTACGGAGCTTTCGACCCCGAGGCATTCGACCTTCCGCGCATCAACGCCCGCCTGAGGCGCATCCGGTGAGGCGGTCGCGGCGGCGCTCTCCCTAGCACGTCTCGGGTCGATTGGTTATCTCCCGCCTCCGGAGAAGCTGAAGATCTCACTGAGTGCCATGCGGAAGTTCTTTGACAGCGGTCCTCTCGCGCCGATCCTCCCGGTGTTCATGCGGCAACTGTTTCTTGCAGTGGCGCTGGTGTCGCTGATGGAGACAGGGCTTCCCTCGCTCTTGAACGCGTATCTCTACCGGGATCGGAGGTCTGGGATAAGATCGGTCGTTCTTTCTGCCCTCAAGTCCGGTGGGGTCGTGGCTTTCGTGCGGGTGTTCATATCGAAGGCCTACTTCGTCGACGTGAGCGACCCGCTCGGAACCGGCGCGCTATTTACCCTGATGGTGACCTACTTCATGATGCTCAATGCAGTTCCCGCTCATAGGGTCAAGCCGACAACGTGACTTCGGTCTGCGCCTGGAGTTGACAGCCCTGGTACTGGAGGAATTGCCTCCAGCGATATCGTTGCGCTATGGCGTTCCTGCGGATGGCTTGAGATGGATGCTCCGGAGGTTCATGACCGCGTAGCCGGGCATCTTGCCGGGCGTGACCAGGACCTTCAGCCGGCCGGTCTTGACGTCGAAGCTCCCGAGCGGGATCGTCACGAAGTCCGTCCACGACCCCGTCGCCCCGGTTCCCTTGACGACGAGGCGGGCGTCGGTGCCGCCGATCGCGACCGTGCACTCCGCACCGCTCGTCTCCTTCTCGCACGCGTACGCGATCTCGGCGTTGAACCGGCCGGGCTTCGTCACCTCGACCTCCCACACGACCCGGTCGGCGGGGTCGGTCCAGAACCCGATGCAGTCCTTGTCGTGGCTCGACTCGTACCTGGCCTGGTGGCCGAGGACGGTCGCCTCCGCCGCCGGGAGCCGGATGGTCCCGTCGGCATCCTGCTTGAGCCGCCACGGCTCGACCTCGGGCGTGCCCTTGATCGCGAGCACGACCACGGACGCAATCGGATCGGGAGCTTTGACGGGAAGCTCGACAGCCCAACCACTTCCGGACTTCGCGACCTTGAGCGGCGTCCCCGGGTCGGCGAGGAGCCAGGCTTTCGTCACCTTGGTTCTGAGTCCCGGGATCTCGAGCCTGCCCTGGGGCCAATCGAAGACATGGAAATAGAGAAGCCCGGGCTTGGCCGTGCATCGCCCCCATGTCAGCCGGCGGAACGGGCTTGGCCCGGTTCCATATATGGCTTCGCCGTTCGCGCGCATCCACGCGCCCACTTCGCGCAGCCGGGTGACCGATTCCTCGGGGATGATCCCTTCGGAGGTCGGCCCCACGTTCAGGAGGTAGTTCCCGCCCTTGCTCGCGATATCGATCAGGTTCCGGACCAGGACGGAAACGGGCTTCCAGTTGTGGTCGTTCGTCTTGAACCCCCACGTGTCGTTCATGGTCATGCACGTTTCCCAGTCGCGGCCGGGCATGCCGGTCGCCGGGATCTCCTGCTCGGGCGTCTCGGTATCGCCCGGGAACCCGCCGCCGAGCCGGTTGTTCGTGATGATGCCCGGCGCGAGTTCGAGAAGCGGGAGGAACCGCTCGGCGCGTTCCTTCGTCATGTCCGCGGGCGTGTCCCACCACAGGATCGAGAGGGGCCCGTAGCTCGTGAGGAGTTCTCGGACCTGGGGGACTCCGATGTCGCGAATGTAGCCGTCCATGCTCCCGTCCTGGGCCTTGTCCCAGTGTCCGCTGTACGCCGCCCCGCCGGGGTGGTGCCAGTCCTGGGCCTGCGAGTAGTAGACGCCGAACCTGAGTCCGTGCTTCCGGCACGCGTCGCCGAGTTCCCTGATCACGTCCCGGCGGAACGGCGTCGCATCCACGACGTTGTACGGGGTCACCTTCGACCCGAACATGGCGAATCCGTCGTGGTGCTTGCTCGTGATGACCACGTACTTCATCCCCGCGTCCTTCGCCATCGTCGCCCACGCATCGGGATCGAACTTGACCGGGTTGAACGTCTTCGCGAAGGCGGCGTAGCCGGCGACCGGGATCTTGGCGTTGTTCATGATCCACTCGCCGATCCCGGGGACTTCCTTGCCCTGCCACCGGCCGGCGGGAACCGAGTAGATTCCCCAGTGGATGAACAGCCCGAACCGAGCTTCCCGCCACCAGGCCATCCGGGCGTCACGTTCCGCGGCCGCCGGCGCGACGGCCGGGAAGCCGGCCAGGACGGCGAACACGGATGCGATCAGGATGCTCATCATTCCACCACCGTGATCTTACACCGGTTCCCGGACCACCGGCACTCGGGGTCATTGAAGTGGTCCGGCAATTTATGATAAAAACTTATCATCTCGGGGGGGCAGGGGGCGGTATGCGCGTAAAGGGGCGGGAGGACGTCGAGAGCCGGCAGGCGCGGATCGCGTCGATCGTCGGGCTCAAGGGCTACACGCGGTTCTCCGAGCTTGCGGATCTAGCCGGCGTTTCCGAGCTCACCATTCGCCGCGACATCCGGCGCCTGCAGGAGCGGCGGCTGGTGACGCTCGTGCCCGGGGGAGCCACGCCGGAGACCATCGGCGCGAGCATGGTCCAGTTCAAGCAGGAGGTCTCCCGCCGGCCCGCGGAGAAGCGCGCGATCGCGCGGGAGGCGGCGGCGCTGGTGGAGGATGGCGAGACCGTGCTCCTCGACGGCGGCACGACCACCTGGTACGTGGCGGAGGCGCTCCGGGGGCGCCGCCTCCAGGTCGTGACGAACTCCCTGCCCGCGGCCGACCTGCTGGGTCACGAGAAGGGCATCCAGGTGGTTCTCCTCGGGGGGACGTTCTACCCCGACACGGGGCTGACCATGGGGCCGTTGTGCGAGCGTCAGCTGCGCGCGCTGCGGCCGTCGGTCCTGATCATGGGGGTGGGCGGGATCGCGGCCTCCGGGTTCACGAACTCGAACATCCATCTGGTCGATACCGAGCGGGTGATGATGGAGGTGTCCGGGCGATGCGTGGTGGTGGCCGATTCGTCCAAGTTCGGGCGGCGGGATCTGGCGCGGCTCGCTGCGATCTGCCGGGCGGACGTGGTCGTGACCGACGAAGGGATCTCGGAGGTCCAGCGGAAGATCGTGACCGGGCGGAGGGTCGGACTCGTGGTTGCCAAGGTCGAGCCCGGGAACGGGAACGGCAACGGGCATGGGGGGCGCGGCCATGCGGCATAGCCGGCCGGGGGCCGGGCTCGCGCTGGCGGCCCTCCTGGGCGCCGGCGTCGCGACCGGTCCGGCCGGTGCCGACGGCCTTCTCGACATGTGGCCCGATCCCCAGCCGCCGTTCAACTCCTACGACACCGTCTTCCCTAACTGGGTTCAGTTCCCGGCGGCGGCGTTCGAGCTCTGGGTGCAGGACGACATCACGGATGTCACCTGCACGGACGGCCCGATCGCGGGCGTCACGATCCTGAACTACGGGACCGCGACTGGCGGGGCGGCCGGGGATCTGACCAACGTCTATTTCGCCGTGGAGTGCGGGAGCACGAACACCGCCATGTACACGCTCACGTTCGCCGGCAACTGGAACATCGGGGGGCCGCTCTACCCGGCGTGGACGTGGGCCGGGAGCGTTCCCTGGGTGGCCGATCCATGTGCCCTGCCCGCGACGGGGTGCTACTGCTTCCCGTCCTTCTTCATATATGCGGATCTCGGGGCGTGCCCGACCGACGGGGCGACGGTCCAGATGGGCCCGGCGTGGGATCCCCTCGGCCTGTCCACCGGGATCACAGACGAATGCGACTACGGTGCCCCCTGGTCGTCGATGCCGGACGAGAACATCAAGACCATTCACTACGTCATGAAATACTCGGACTCCGGCCATGCGGCGCCGGGCGACACGATCATGTACACGATCTACTACGGCAAGCCGGGGACGGCCGCGCTTACGAACCTCTGGATCATGGACTCGATGCCTCCGTACACGCATTTCGCGCCCGCCGGCACTCCGGCCCCGGACCCGGGATGGGATCCCGATCCCGGGCCGCCGACGCGGCTGCGCTGGACGATCGGCGCGCTGGCGCCGGCCGGCGGAGCGACGGGGTCGGTCACGTTCGGGGTGACCGTGGACTGGGGGAACGGCGAGTCGTTCGAGCCGGGGTCCGGCGACGTCGCCGCCCCCGAGGGCCTCTTCATGTTCAACCAGGCGCACCTGTCCTGGGCGCCGGGGACGGGCGGCGGGAGCTGTCTGCCGGGACGGTCGAGCGGGAAGGCGACCACCATAGTCCGCCGGTACCTGTACTGGATCATCGGCGACAACGACATCCTGTTTTCGTCGTCCTACGGCCAGCCGGCGGACGAGATGATCTACTCGATCTTCATCAAGAACATGTCCGATGCGAAGACGTGGTGGGACGTCCGGCTCTGGGACACGGTCCCGCCCCAGGTGGACCCCTGGTGCCAGGACTGCGGGCTCGAGGATCCGTGCACGGGCTGGACGATGACCCCGTCGGGGTGTATCGCGGCGTCCGGCGGCCGGCTCCTCACGGGCGGCGCCAACACGCTCCTGACCTGGCAGTTGGACATGCCCCCGGGGATGACCCTGAACCTGCGCTGGAAGGCCAGACTGCGGGATTCGGTGAGCCCGGGCCAGACGGCGATCAACACCCTCTCGATCCGCGAGCTGGGTACGGTCGGGGTCGTGGGCGGCACCGGCGACGCGGTGGTCACGCGCCGGTTCACGCATCTCGCTCCCGTCGTCCTGCCGACGACGTACGTGAGCTACGTCGGGTACGCGGGCGCGAATCCGACGGG